>CEOK01004429.1_pt1 | contig 30766 bp, 28 predicted proteins | sample 427001 | NCBI WGS metagenome assembly CEOK01 (sample SAMEA2591108, study PRJEB7988) | marine metagenome | isolation source: saline water (ENVO:00002010), including | reverse complement strand
ATGGTGTTTTTAATGTAGTTAACGGAGACAAGGAGGCTGTAGATGCTTTAATTAATAATAAAGATGTCGTTGCTATGAGTTTTGTTGGATCTACACCAATTGCAAAATACATTTACGAAGAATGTGCAAAAAATGAGAAAAGAGTTCAAGCTCTAGGAGGAGCTAAAAATCACTGTGTTGTTATGCCAGATTGTGATTTAGATCAAGCAGTTAATGGTCTCATGGGCGCAGCCTACGGTTCAGCAGGAGAAAGATGTATGGCCCAATCAGTAGCAGTAGCGGTAGGAGGAATAGGAGATAAGTTAGTAAGCTCCTTGGCAAAAAAAGTTGAAGCTCTTAAGGTTGGACCTGGTATGGATAAACAATCAGAAATGGGACCACTTGTAACAAAAGAGCATTTAGCTAAAGTAAAAGGATACGTAGATATTGGAGTTAAAGAGGGGGCAAAATTAATTGTAGATGGAAGAAATTTTAAAATGCAGGGTTATGAAAACGGTTACTATATTGGCGGTTGTTTATTTGATCAGGTCACAAAAAATATGAGGATATACAAAGAGGAAATTTTCGGCCCTGTATTGTCTGTCGTTAGGGCTAAAGATTTTGATGAGGCATTAAAATTAGTAAATGATCATGAGTTTGGAAATGGTGTAAGCATATTTACTAGAGACGGCGACTCCGGGCGAACATTTTCATCTAAAGCAAAAATAGGAATGGTCGGTATTAATATTCCAATACCTGTTCCAATGGCATTTCATAGTTTTGGTGGGTGGAAAAGATCTTTATTTGGAGACCAACACATGCACGGCCCTGAAGGTGTAAGATTTTATACTAAATTAAAAACAATAACATCAAGATGGCCCTCAGGATTAAGATCGGATCCAGAATTTGTTATGCCAACAATGAAATAAGACTCACATATGAAAAAAAAAATTACTTTAATAGGAGCTGGTCAAATCGGTGGAACATTGGCCCATTTAATAGCACTTAAGGAATTAGGTGATGTTGTATTATTTGATGTAGCGGCTGGCATAGCTAAAGGAAAAGCACTCGATATAGCCCAATCTTCGCCTGTTAATGATTTTAATATAAATTTAACTGGAACAGATAAATATGAAGATACAAGGGACTCAGATGTGATTATTATTACTGCCGGAGTTCCAAGGAAACCAGGTATGACAAGAGATGACTTATTGGGGATTAACCTTAAAATCATTAAACAAGTTGCTGAGGGAATTAACAAAACATCTCCAAATGCTTTTGTAATATGCATTACAAACCCTTTAGATGTAATTGTAATGGCTCTTCAAAAATACTCAGGATTACCAAAAACAAAAATTGTTGGCATGGCAGGAATATTAGACTCTTCAAGATTTATTTATTTTTTATCACAAGAATTAAAAGTTCCAGTAAAAAAAATTAAATCTTTCGTCTTAGGCGGACATGGCGATAGTATGGTAGCGATGCTCGGGTCTACAGAAGTTGAAGGAAAAAATATTTTGAAACTAGTTGAAGAAGGAAAAATCAGTCAAAAAAGACTTGATGAAATAATTAACAGAACAAAAACAGGGGGAGCAGAAATCGTAAAATATTTAGAGAAAGGGTCTGCTTTTTATGCACCCGCAGCCTCAGGTGTCGAGATGGCTGAAAGTTATTTAAAAGATCTAAAAAAGCAATTACCTTGCGCTGCTTACCTAAATGGTGAATATGGATTTAAAGATATTTACGCTGGAGTTCCGGTTATTATTGGAAAAAACGGAGTTGAAAAAATCATAGAAATTGAATTAAGCAAAAATGAAAAAAATGATTTTGATAAGTCGATAGAAGCAGTTAAAGATTTGTTTGACGCAGCAAAAAAAATCGATAGCTCACTGTAATATAGTTTTTTTAATATTTTAATAATGTTTAGAAATTTTTGGTACAGTTACAAGAATATCTTATATAGAGCAATCTTAAAAAAAAAATATTTTACATTTCTTAGAAAAATATTCGGTACATTATTCAAGTTTTTAAGAAAATTTTACCTTATAAATTTTTCTCCAGATATTGAAAATTTAGATAAAGTAGAAAAAAACAAGTTTAAAAATTTTAATTTGGATGATCTATTTATAAATTTCAACTGCGATAAAGGTTCTTATTGTGTTTACGATTACGAAAAGAAAATAACCCACAAGTATTCTGTTTTTTACGAGAAGTATTTAAAAAAAAATAAAAAAAAAAAATTAAGTATTTTAGAGCTTGGCTCTCATGAGGGAAAAGGTATAGCGAGTTTTTATTTCTTTTTTCCAAATGCAAATTTTTATGGAGCAAATATAAATCCTTTTCAAATGAAATATACTTCAAAGAGAATTACAGAGTTATATGTTGATGTAAGTTGTGAAGAAATAGTCGATAATTTAGCTAATCATATCAATGAGGATTTAGATCTAATAATAGATGACGCTAGTCATAATTTAAAAGATATACTTTTAGCTTTGCCTATACTTTTTAGAAAATTAAAGCAAAATGGATTTTACGTCATTGAAGATGCAGATCAATTTAAAGTTTATAAAGAACTCAATCCAACAAATGAAAAAATGACACCAATTCAAATTCTTAAAAATATCAAAAATAATCGGAAATTTAGCTCTAAGTTCCTATCTAAAACTGATAAGGATTATTTAAAGAAAAATATAAAAAACTTTTATTTTGAAAAAGGAAAGTCGATTGTGAATGGATATAATATTTCAGACATTGTCTTTTTAAGAAAAAAATGACCAAGAAAATTTCACTTGATAATTTATTAGACTATTTATTTATAATATTTATTTCTTTCACAATTAATTATATTTACGGAAGTGTTGGTGTATTGGCTCAAGATACATTTGCGTATTTCGATACTGCTTTCAGAATTTTGCAAGGTTCGACTCCATTTTTAGACTATTGGACTGTAAGTGGACCTTTTATTGACTTTTATCAAGCATTTTTCTTTTTTATTTTTGGAGTTAGCTGGAAATCTTACATTATTGGAAGCAGTTTAATAAATGTATTCACTACGATTATAATTTTTAATTTTTTTAAAACTTACAATTTTTCTAGAGGGTTAAATTTATTTTACAGCATATGCTTCTCAATACTTGCAAATCCTTCTATGGGTTCACCGTTCCCTGATCATTTTTCGACTTTTTTTTCTTTAGCAGCAATAACTTTGTTTTTAATATTTGTTAAAAACAAAAAAGCAAATATTCTTTATTTTATTCCTTTATTATTTTTTATATCCTTTTTTTCAAAACAGACTCCAGCGTCTTATTTATTTATAAGTTTTTTAATCATTTTATTAACTTACTTTTTTTTGTATAAAAAATTATTTTTTGTTAAATATTTTTTAATAAGCTCTTTCGTTTGCTTAATTCTTTTTTTTCTAATTATTTCTTCCCACAAAATTAATTTTCAAACATTTTTAGATCAATATATTTTTTATCCAAAATCGATTGGATCTGAAAGGCTGGATAATCTTAACTTTGATATTAAGAGCCATTTAGCAAGTTTTAAATTTATTTATATCCCACTTATATTTATTTTATTAAGTCTTTTATTAATTTTTTGGAAAAGAAAATTAGAAATAGAGAAGAATAAAGAAGAAATTTTAATTTATATATCACTGTTATTAATAAGTTTTTCACTAATTTTTCATCAAGTACTAACAATGAATTTTATTTTTATTTTCTTTTCGATTCCACTGTTAGTTATTTTTTTACACAAAGTATTTAAGAAAAAAAATAAACTTAATGATTCTATCAGAATACTACTAATCCTTTTTACAGTATTTACTACCATAAAATATCATTATCGATTTAACGAAGACAGAAAAATGTTAAATTTAGAAAAAGTTAAACTTGAAATTGCAGTTGATAGTTTAAAGATCGATGAGAAATTAAAAGGTCTCAAATGGATATCAATCAAATATCAAAAAAATCCTATGAGTGAAATTAAAATTATAAATGAAATAATTGATATAGTTAAGAAAGATAAAAATAGATTAATGTTTTACTCAGATTACATTTTTCTTTCAGCATTATTAAATAAAGATTTAAATACACCTACACGTTGGCCAAGTTTAAATGATGCCAGTAATCCATCTAAAAAAAATGAATTTCATGAAGTATATTTAAATTTTATAAAACAAATAATTAAGCAAAAGAAAATTGAGGTAATCTATTCTACAATTGATAAAGAAAATGATATTTTTTATTTAATTTTTAATGAAAAATGTAAAAAATCCAAAGAAATTAGTGAAGTTTTAATTAAACATGATATTAAAAGTTGTATTAAAGTTAAATGAACATTCACGAACATCAAGCTAAAGAAATATTAAAAGATTTTGGAGCTCCAGTTTCAAATGGAATTGTAATTTACTCAATCAACGAGATTAAAGAAAAAATCTTAAAATTAAAAAGTAAAGAGTTTGTTTTAAAAGCACAAATACACGCTGGCGGTAGAGGTAAAGCAGGAGGAGTAAAATTAATTAAAGATGTAAAAAATTTAGAAATTGAGGCAGCCAAAATGATGGGTAAAATACTAGTTACGCATCAAACAGGACCTGAAGGAAAAGAAGTAAAACGATTATATATTGAAGAAGCTTCAGAAATATCTAAAGAATTTTACTTATCATGCTTAATTGATAGAGAGAGCTCAAAAATTGCATTTATCAGCAGCACAGAAGGTGGGATGGATATTGAGAAGGTAGCAACGGAAACGCCGGAAAAAATTGTAACATCTAAAATAGATCTTAAAGATGAAGGTCCAAGTGAAATAGAAATTCAAAACATAATTTCTGTTTTTAAATTGAAAAAAGAACAAATAGAAACCGCAAAAAAACTGATTAAATCTTTATATAAAATTTTAGTAGAAAAAGACGCGAGTTTAATTGAAATCAATCCCTTGATTATTACTAAAAACGAAAAAATTATTTGTTTAGATGCAAAAATGAATTTTGACGATAATGCTATATTCAGAAGACCAGAAATTTTAAAATTGAGAGATTTGAATGAGGAAGATCCTGCTGAAATTCAGGCAAGTAAATATGATTTAGCATACATTAAATTAAATGGTTCAATCGGTTGTATGGTTAATGGCGCAGGATTAGCTATGGCAACTATGGATATTATTAAATTATATGGTAAGGAACCTGCAAATTTTTTAGATGTAGGCGGAGGCGCTTCTAAAGAAAAAGTAACTGAAGCTTTCAAACTAATATTGGCCGATAAGAATGTAAAAGGAATTTTAATTAATATTTTTGGAGGAATAATGAGATGCGATGTACTGGCCCAAGGAGTTGTTGAGGCCGCCAAACAAGTAAACTTATCAGTGCCTCTTGTAGTAAGATTGGCAGGAACAAATTATAAAGAAGGAAAAAAAATTTTAGACAATTCTAATTTGAAAATTCTTTCCGCCTCAGATCTTAATGATGCAGCAAAGAAAATAGTTGAGGCAATTAAATAAATGTCAATTTTAGTAAATAAGACAACAAAAGTTATATGCCAAGGCTTTACTGGAACGCACGGCACTTTCCATTCTGAACAAGCTTTAAAATACGGAACACAATTAGTTGGGGGCGTTACTCCAAAAAAAGGTGGACAAAAACATTTAGGTTTACCAGTATTTAATTCTGTACAGGAAGCAAAAGATAAAACCTCTGCTAGTGCATCCATGATTTATGTTCCACCTAAATATGCAGGATCAGCAATTATTGAGGCCATCGAGGCTGAAATAAATTTGATAGTTTGCATTACGGAGGGAATACCAGTTTTAGATATGCTTAAAGTAAAAAAGTTTCTAAAAAAAAGTAATTCAAGATTAATAGGTCCTAATTGTCCTGGAGTCATAACACCAGAGGAATGCAAGATAGGTATTATGCCAGGAAATATTCATAAAAAGGGTTCAGTCGGAATTGTCTCTAGATCTGGTACTTTAACATACGAGGCAGTTGCCCAAACATCAGTAATGGGAATGGGTCAATCAACGTGTGTTGGTATTGGAGGTGATCCGATTAATGGAACAAATTTTATTGACTGTTTAGAACTTTTTTTAAAAGATAAAGAAACAAAATCAATCGTTATGATAGGTGAAATAGGCGGAACTGCTGAAGAAGAAGCTGCTGACTTTTTAAGAAGGGAGAAAATTAAGAAACCAATGGTAGGTTTCATAGCAGGATTAACCGCCCCACCCGGAAGAAGAATGGGACATGCTGGAGCTATAATTTCTGGGGGCAAGGGAGGCGCAGAAGAAAAAATTGAAACTATGAAATCTGCAGGAATTACTATATCTAATTCACCCGCTGATATAGGAAAAACATTATTAAATAAACTAAATAGTTGATTTTTAATAATTTATGTTAAAATAATTATTAATGTCTTCATCTGATAATAATATTACTTTTAAAAAAACCTCGTTTTTGTCGGGAATAAACTCTGAGTTCATAAATCAGTTTTATTCAGACTATTTAAATGACCCAAACTCTCTTCCAAACAGTTGGATTAAGTTTTTTGATGGGCTAAGTGAAGATGAAAAACTTATTTTAGACGATTTAAATGGACCTAGTTGGTCGCCTGAAAAAAAAATTCAAAAATCAAAATCTTATTTAATTGATAATAAAAAAAATAAAGATGTTAACGAAGATTTAAACTTAAGTTCAGCAAAAGAAGCTTCTAAGGATTCAGTTCGAGCAATTATGCTTATCAGGGCATATAGGATTCGGGGACATTTAATTGCAAATTTAGATCCGTTATCAATTCAAAAAAAAGAGGAACATCCAGAACTAATACCAGAAACTTACGGATTTAGTAAGAAAGATTATAAAAGAAAAATATTTTTAGATGGTGTTTTAGGACTTCAGTATGCAGATTTGAATCAAATATTAGATATTTTAAAAAGAACATATTGTTCTGCAATTGGTTATGAATTTATGCATATGGGTGATCCAGAAGAGAAAGCTTGGATAAGAAATAGAATTGAAGGACAGGAAAAAGATATTGTATTTACTCAAAATGGTAAAAAAGCAATATTGAATAAAATAATTCAAGCAGAGGGATTTGAAAAATATTTACACGTCAAATTTGTGGGCACCAAAAGATTTGGTCTAGATGGAGGGGAGTCATTAATCCCTGCATTAGAACAAATTATTAAAAGAGGTGGAAATCTTGGAGCCAAAGAAATAAAAATTGGTATGCCTCACAGAGGTAGACTTAACGTACTTGCAAATGTTATGGGAAAACCTTTGAGAGCAATATTTAGTGAATTCTTTGGTAAGTCAGTTAATGCAAGTAAAGATTTTGAAGGAGATGTAAAATATCATCTAGGAGCTTCTTCTAACAGAGAGTTTGATGGAAATTCTGTTCACATAAGTTTAACAGATAATCCCTCACATTTAGAAGCAGTTAATCCAGTTGTATTAGGTCAAGTAAGAGCAAAACAATTTTTTCATAAAGATAAAGATAGAAAAAAAGTTATCCCAGTTTTGATGCATGGAGATGCAGCATTTGCTGGACAAGGGATAGTAGCAGAGTGCTTTGCGATGTCAGGCTTACCCGGACATAATATTGGTGGAACAATTCATATAATTGTTAATAATCAGATAGGATTTACAACAGCACCTCGTTTCGCTCGTTCTTCTCCTTACCCTTCAGATGTAGCTAAGATTGCTCAAGCACCAATTTTTCATGTTAATGGAGATGATCCAGAAGCTGTTGTTCATTGTGCTAAGATTGCCACAGAGTACAGGCAAAAATTTAATCGTGATGTTGTGATTGATATGGTTTGTTACAGACGTTTTGGACACAATGAAGGCGATGAGCCTTCATTTACTCAACCGATTATGTACAGAAAAATCAAATCTCATCCTACTACACTTACTTTATATGGAAAAAGGCTTTCGGCTGAAGGTCTAACTTCTTATGAAAAACTACAAAAAGAGAAAGTTGAATTTAAACAGTATTTAGAAAAAGAATTTGATATTTCAAAAAGTTATAAGTCAGAATTAAAGTGGTTTGATGGTGCTTGGTCGAGATTTAAACCAGGTCTTGGGAAAGACAAAAGGGGTGTAAGTGGTGTTGAAAGAGGCAAATTAGAAAAAATAGGGAAAAAGATTTTTACTATCCCTACAAATTTTAACGCTCATAAAACACTTAAAAGAGTATTTGAGTTAAGAAAGGAAATGTTGAATGCAGGAAAACTTGATTGGTCCTCAGCTGAAAGTTTAGCAATAGGAACATTATTAACGGAGGGTTTTTCAGTAAGATTATCTGGACAGGACTCTGGTAGAGGAACATTTAGCCAGAGACATGCAATTTTAAGAAATCAAGAAAATCATGACAGATACATACCTGTAAATAATATTGAAAAAGGTCAAATGAAATTTGAAGTAATAGATAGTTTGTTATCCGAGCTTGCAGTTTTAGGATTTGAATTTGGATACTCATTATCTGAACCAGAAACATTAGTTTTATGGGAAGCTCAATTTGGAGATTTCGCAAATGGTGGTCAAGTTATAATAGACCAATTTATTACATCGTCAGAGTCTAAATGGGGAAGAGCTAGTGGTCTGGTTTTATTACTTCCACATGGTTACGAGGGACAAGGACCTGAGCATTCATCCGCAAGATTGGAACGATTCTTACAACTTTGTGCTGGTGAAAACATACAAGTAGTTAATTGCACAACCCCTTCTAATTATTTTCACGTCTTAAGAAGACAAATGCACAGAGAGTTCAGAAAACCATTGATAATAATGACACCGAAATCTTTATTGAGACATAAAAGATGTATTTCAAACATTTCAGAATTCACATCAAGAAGTTCATTTCACAGAGTTTTAGAGGACGATGCTTATAAGAAAGAAAACAAACTTATTACTCTTAAAAAAGATAGTAAAATCAAAAAAGTAGTAATGTGTTCAGGAAAAATTTACTATGATTTAGTAGAGGCAAGAGAAAAAAATAAAAAAGACAAAGTAATTTTTGTACGATTAGAGCAACTATATCCTTTTCCAGCAAAAACTTTAGCCAATGTTTTAAAAAGATATAAAAATGCAGAGTTTCTTTGGTGTCAAGAAGAACCTAAAAATATGGGTGCATGGAATACTGTAAGAAATTATATTGAAAGAACCCTAGAAATAATAAATATTAAAGATATCAACGTTAAATATGTAGGAAGAAAGGCTTCTTCTTCCACTGCGACTGGAAATGCTAATAAACATCTTGCACAACAAAAAGAAATATTGGAAAAGATACTTAAAGATTAAATGTCAGAAAAAATTACAGTTCCATCATTAGGTGAGTCAGTCACTGAAGCAACAGTTTCTAAGTGGTTAAAATCACAGGGTGATAAAGTTATCGCAGACGAACCAGTGGTTGAACTAGAAACAGATAAAGTAAATGTTGAGGTTCCAGCTCCAATAAACGGATTTTTAGGAAGTATCACCGTTAAAGAAGGAGAAACTGTAAACGTGGGTTCGTTATTAGGTACAATTAGTAATAATACCAAGCAAGAAAATACTCCAAAAGAAATTAAAACTTATAATCCACCCAAAAAAGATAAAAGTAAAAATATAAAACTATTTGAAGAAAAAAAAGAAAAAAAAATATCAAAAAAAATCAATAAGCCACAAATTGATGAACCTATTTTAAAATTAGATAAAGAAAGTGTAGAACCTGATGAAGAACCATTAATATTAGAGGAAGCACATCAAGAAGCAAAAGTAAAAAAAATCATTCCAGTAAAAAAAGAAACCCAGATTTCTCCAGCTGCTCGTAAAATGGCAAACGAAGCAAATGTAGATATAGATAAAATCGAAGGGACTGGAAAAAATGGATTGATTTTAAAAGAGGACATTATGAGTTTAATGGGTTCTAAACCTTCTCCAGCTGAAAGAAAAATAAAACATGGTCCAGAGGAAAGAGTTAGAATGACAAGGTTGAGGTTAACGATTGCTAAAAGACTTAAGGAGGCCCAAGAAAATGCTGCAATGCTAACGACATTCAATGAAGTGGATATGAGCGAAGTGATAACAATGAGAAATCAATACAAAGATGAATTTTTAAAAAATTATGGGGTAAAACTTGGGTTTATGTCTTTTTTCGTAAAAGCATGTGTAATAGGATTAAAAAATTTTCCTTCAATTAATGCAGAGATTCAAGGCGAGGAAATAGTTTACAAAAATTATTATAATATAAGTATTGCTGTTGGAACTGATAGAGGTTTGGTAGTTCCAGTTTTAAGACAAACAGATGAAATGTCTTTTGCTGATATTGAAAAAAATATAAGTGAACTAGGACAAAAAGCAAGAGATGGTAAGATTACTATAGAAGACCTACAAGGTGGTACATTCACAATTACTAATGGTGGAATTTATGGATCTATGTTATCTACACCTATTTTAAATCCACCTCAATCTGCAGTACTTGGAATGCATAATATTGTTCAAAGACCAATGGCTGTGAACGGTAATGTTGAAATAAGACCTGTTATGTTTTTAGCTTTATCTTATGATCACAGAATAATTGATGGTAAAGAGGCAGTTTCTTTTTTAAAAATTATTAAAGAGTCTTTAGAACAGCCTAAGAGATTGTTTTTAGATATTTAAAATGAATAATTTTGACTTAGTAGTAATTGGTGGAGGTCCTGGAGGATATGTTTGTGCAATACGTGCAGCACAGTTAGGGTTAAAAACTGCTTGTGTCGAGTCCAGAGGAGCTCTAGGAGGTACTTGTTTAAATGTTGGATGTATTCCCTCAAAAAGTTTGTTAAATTTATCTGAAAATTTTCACAAGGCAAAAAAAGATTTTAATCAGCAGGGTATAGAGATCGAAGGCATCAAACTTAATATTGAAAAAATGATGTCTAATAAGAATAAATCAATTCAAGTTCTTACAAAAGGCGTAGAATTTTTATTCAAAAAAAACAATGTTACATATATTAAAGGCAAAGGCGTTCTCTTTTCAAAAAATGATATAGTAGTTTACGATAATGATAAAAAAAATAGTTATAAAGCAAAAAATATCGTAATTGCCACTGGTTCTGAAGTAGCATCTTTACCTGGTATAGATATTGATGAAAAAAATATTATTTCTTCCACTGGAGCACTATCTCTTAAACAAGTCCCAAAAAAGTTAGCAATTATAGGTGGTGGATATATTGGTTTAGAAATGGGTTCAGTTTGGTCTAGACTAGGTTCTAAAGTTACAGTTTTCGAATACCTAGAATACATAACACCAGGTATGGACAGAGAAATATCTAATGAATTTAAAAAAATTTTAACAAAACAAGGCATCAATTTTAAAATGGGATCTAAAGTAAGCTCAGTGAAAAATATGGGAGATATTGTATCGATTAATTATACAGATATTAAAAATGAAAAAAATGAAAAAGATGAATTTGACAAAGTATTGGTTTCTGTTGGCCGAAAACCGTATACAGAAGGTTTAAATTTAACAAAATTAGGTGTTAAAAAAGATAACAAAGGAAGAATCGAAGTTAACGATAAGTTACAAACATCAGTGAAAAATATTTATGCTATAGGTGATGTAATTAAAGGACCTATGTTAGCGCATAAAGCTGAAGAAGAGGGAATTGCAGTTGCAGAAATTTTAGCTGGACAAGCAGGACATGTAAATTATGATGTAATTCCAGGAGTTATTTATACCTCGCCAGAGGTTGCAACCGTCGGAAAGACTGAAGAACAATTAAAAGAGGAAAATAGATCTTATAAAGTAGGAAAATTCCCCTTTATGGCAAACTCTAGGGCGAAAGTTAATAATGAAACAGACGGTTTTGTAAAGATTCTAGCTGATAGTAAAACTGACAAGGTTTTAGGTGTACATATAATTGGCCCACATTGTGGAAATATGATTGCGGAAATGGCCTTAGCAATGGAATTTGGAGCAAGCGCTGAAGATATCGCAAGAACATGCCATGCTCATCCCACACACACTGAAGCAATAAAAGAAGCAGCTTTAGCTGTTGATAAAAGACCAATTCATTTTTAAAAAAAAAAAATTCTAATACTATTAACGCATGAAAGCACAAGTATTGTTACCAAAGGTTTTTAATTTTCCATTCACTTACAATTCAAAAACCGGAACTAAAATTGGAAGTCTAGTGGAAGTACCTTTCGGTTCAAAAAAGGAAATAGGTGTAATTTGGAAAAATAATTATTCAGAACCAAAGAATATTAAAATTAAAGATATTACAAATAAAACAAACTACTCAATTAATAGAAAGTTGGTTGATTTTATCGAATGGTTCGCATCATATAATATGGTTCCCATTGGACTTGTTTTAAAAATGGTTATTGGAAATTCAGAAAAATTTATTAAAAAAAATGATAAATTGGCAGTTGCTAAAAAAACAAAAAAAAAATTTTTTAAACTAAACCCTGAACAAACTGATGCACTTAAGTTTCTTGAAAAAATTGATAATAAATTTGACGTATCAGTTTTACAAGGTACAACTGGTTCAGGAAAAACTTTAGTTTACTTTGAGCGTATAAAAAAAATTATAGAAAATAAAAATCAAGCATTAGTGCTTTTACCTGAAATATTTTTAACAAATGATTTTAAAACGAGATTTGAAGATTTTTTTGGTTTTCAACCTGCTATTTGGCATTCTAAGATAACACCAAAACAAAAAAGGATTATTTGGAAGGGCTTGATAAGTGACAAAATAAAAATTTTAGTTGGAGCGAGGTCAGCTTTACTTTTGCCATTCAAAAAACTTGGAATTATTATCGTAGATGAAGAGCACGATGCATCTTACAAACAAGATGAAGGTGTTATCTATAATGCAAGAGACATGGCGATATCCAGAGCTTACTTTGAAAATATACCTGTGCATCTAGTTTCATCTGTTCCCTCAATAGAAACATATAATAATATTAAGAATAAAAAATATAGACATATAAAGATTTTAAAAAGATTTAAGGATTACCCTCTGCCTGAAACTAAAATAATTAACCTAAATTTGAATAAAATTAAAAATAAATTTATTGCGGAAGAAACTATTGAGATTGTAAAAAAATTTTTAGATAAGGGTGATCAGGTTTTATTTTTTATTAATAGAAGAGGATTTGCTCCATATTTAATTTGCAAAAAATGTGGTTATAAGCATACATGTCCAAACTGTTCACTTTATCTTACATTTCATAAATTTAAAAATAGAGCTGTATGCCATCACTGTTCTTTTGAAAAAAAAATTGAGGTAAAATGTAAAAAAAAAGATAATTGTGATTTTGTAATGTATGGACCAGGTGTAGAAAAAATATTTGATGAAGTAAAAGAAATATTTCCTCTTTACAAGGCAAGTATTTTTTCAAGTGATTATTTAAAAACTAAAGAAAAAACAAATAATCTTTTCAAAGCAATTAATGAGAACAAAATAGATATTTTGGTTGGGACTCAAATGATTTCAAAAGGTTTCAATTTCCCAAAATTAAATTGCATCGTAGTAATAGATGCTGACTTTTCAGGCAGAGGTTACGATTTAAGAACAACAGAAAAAAATATTCAGTTATACCATCAACTAAGTGGAAGAGCTGGAAGATTTAGTTCGAAGTCTCTTATAATATATCAAACACTCACTCCGCAAGATTTCACACTTAATGAACTTATTAAAAATAAATCTGAAGATCTTTTGAAAAATGAGCTAAATCTTAGAGAAAAAAATAATCTACCTCCATTTATCAGACTTATTGCAATAATTATATCATCTAAAGATAGAAGTCTAAGCTTGCAAGGAGCTAGAGAGATTAAATTAAAACTAAATCAAATAAACAATCTTGAAGTTCTAGGACCTGTAGACTCACCTTTGCTAAAGATTAAAAAAAATTTTAGATCAAGATTATTAATAAGGTTCAATAATCAGTCTATGCTGCAAAAAAAAATCACGAATGTACTAAATGGGCTTAAAATCTCACCAAAAATAAAACTTACGGTTGATGTTGATCCTATCAACTTTGCTTAATTTCAAAATTGGTAACTTGATCAAGTTATACTCTTATGGTACGACCACTGCATAATTTCACAATAAAATCTGACTATTAAAAAATGAGCTCAAATAAATCTTTCTCAACTGAAACTTCAGAAAGATACTCTCGCGCTTTATTTGAAGTTACGAAAGAGTCCAATGAATTAGATAAAACAGAGAGTGATATAAAAAATTTCAAATCACTTATTAAAATAAGCCCAGAAGTTAAAAACTTTCTCAAAGACCCAACTCAAAGTATTGATCAGCAAAATAAAGCTATAAATTTATTAGCTGAAAAATTTAATTTTTCAAAAAATTTAAAGAACTTTTTTTTATTACTAATAGAAAAAAGAAGAATCTTTTTTGTAGAAAAAATTTCTGAAAGTTTTTTAAAGCTATGTTTAAAAAAGAGAGGTGAAATTACAGCTTCATTAATTTCATCAAAAGAATTATCTCAATCTGATCTTGACAAAATCAATAAAGAATTATCCCAATCAATGGGAGCAACATTAAAGTTTGATTATGTAGTAGACAAAAGTTTAATTGGAGGTTTAAAGCTTCAATTGGGAAGCTTTATGATTGACACATCAATTAAAAATAAGCTCAAAAAATACGAACAAGCAATGTTAGAAAATTAATATGACTATTAATCCTTCAGAAGTTACAAAACTATTAAAAGATCAAATAAAAAATTTTGGTGAAAAAGCAGAAGTATCAGAGATAGGAAAAGTTTTATCAGTTGGGGACGGGATTGCACGTGTTTACGGTTTAGATAATGTGCAAGCTGGTGAGATGGTAGAGTTTGAAGACGGATCAAAAGGAATGGCATTGAATTTAGAAAATGACAACGTTGGTGTTGTAATTTTTGGTGATGATAGAAATATAAAAGAGGGTGATACTATTAAACGTACTAACGCGATTGTAGATGTTCCAGTTGGCAAAGAGCTTCTTGGGAGAGTTGTGGATGGTCTAGGTGTTCCAATAGATGGCAAAGGTCCGCTCTTAGCGAAAACCAGAAAACGAGTTGAAGTTAAAGCTCCAGGCATCATTCCTCGACAATCTGTAAATGAACCTATGCAGACAGGATTAAAATCAATAGACTCGTTAATTCCTATTGGCAGGGGTCAAAGAGAGTTAATAATCGGTGACAGACAAACTGGTAAAACAGCCGTGGCTATTGATGCAATTATTAATCAAAAAAAAATCAACGAGTCTTCAGATGAAAAGAAAAAATTATATTGTGTTTACGTTGCAATAGGTCAAAAACGTTCTACAGTCGCTCAAATTACCAAAACATTAGAAGAAGCTGGAGCATTGAAATACACAACAATAGTTGCAGCTACAGCATCAGACTCTGCACCACTACAATTTTTGGCTCCTTATACAGGTTGTACTATAGGGGAATTTTTTAGAGACAATGGTATGCATGCTTTAATTGTTTACGATGATTTATCAAAACAAGCCGTTGCGTACAGACAGATGTCTTTATTGCTGAGAAGACCTCCAGGTAGAGAAGCGTATCCAGGTGACGTATTTTATCTACACAGTAGACTATTAGAACGTGCTGCCAAGTTAAACGAAAAGAGTGGTGGAGGATCTTTAACAGCTTTACCTATTATTGAAACTCAAGCTGGAGATGTGTCAGCATATATCCCTACAAATGTGATATCCATTACCGATGGGCAGATCTTTTTAGAAACAGAACTATTCAATCAAGGTATACGACCAGCTGTTAACGTAGGTTTATCTGTTTCTAGAGTAGGGTCTGCAGCTCAAACAAAGGCGATGAAAAAAGTAGCAGGCTCGATAAAACTTGAATTAGCACAATATAGAGAAATGGCTGCTTTTGCTCAGTTTGGTTCAGACTTGGATGCTTCAACGCAACAATTACTCAACAGAGGTGCAAAATTGACCGAGCTTTTAAAGCAAGATCAATATTCACCCATGACAGTAGCAGAGCAAGTCATATCAGTATTCACTGGAGTAAAGGGTTATTTAGATGACGTTGACTTGAGCAAAATCAAAGATTTTGAAAAAGATATTATTGAAAAAATAAAATCTAATAAACCCGAAATAATTGATGCAATTCAATCATCTGGAAAACTTGATGAAGACAATGAAAAAATTCTTTCTCAAGTTATATTAGAACACAAAAAAGGTAAAAGCTGATGCCAAGTTTAGACGATCTTAAAAAGAGAATAAAAAGTGTTAAATCTACGCAAAAAATTACAAAAGCGATGAAGATGGTAGCCGCGGCTAAACTTAGAAAGGCTCAAGAGAGTGCTGAAAAAGGTCGACCATACAGCAAAAAAATGCAGAATATAATTCTTAACTTAACAAGATCCATTAGTGACCCAAAAAATGCTCCAAAACTACTTTCTGGTACAGGAAATGATAAAACCTACCTTTGCGTTGTCCTAACTGCTGACAGAGGATTATGTGGCGGTTTTAATACAAATATTTGCAAACTTGCAAAAACAAGGTTTAAGAAAATTCTTAATGAGCAAAAAAATTTAAAAATAATAACAGTTGGTTCTAAAGGTTTCGACCAGATTAAAAGAGAGTATGGTAAATATGTAGTTAAAAAATATAGTTTTAAAGAAAAAAAACAAATATCCTTCAAGGAAGCAGATACAGTAGGCAATGAAATTATAAGATTATTTAATCAAAATGAATTTGATAAATGTATTTTGTTTTTTAACAACTTTAAAAATGTTATAACTCAAATTCCACAAGCTCAACAAATTATACCTGTAGCTAACAAATCTACTGAGTCAAAAGAAGAAAATTTCTTACCTTATGAATTCGAACCCGATGAAGATGAAATACTCGAAGATTTATTGCCTAAAAATATCTCTACTCAAGTTTTCAAAGCTTTTCTTGAAAACGCAGCAAGTGAGCAGGGTTCTAGAATGACTGCTATGGATAACGCGACAAGAAACGCAGGAGATTTAGTGGATAAGTTAACTATAAACTACAATAGAAGCAGACAAGCTTCAATAACAAAAGAATTGATAGAAATTATTTCAGGGGCAGAAAGCTTATAATTATGAGTCAAAACGGAAAAATAACACAAATTATTGGCGCAGTAGTAGATGTAAATTTTGAAGGTGATCTTCCAGAAATTTATACAGCTTTAGAAGCAAAGAATGCAGGAAATAAGCTTGTGCTAGAAGTAGCTCAGCATCTTGGAGAAAACGATGTAAGAACAATTGCAATGGATGCTACTGAAGGACTCAAAAGGGGGGATGTCGTATTAAATACTGGATCTCCTATTAGTGTTCCGGTCGGACCAGAAACTTTGGGAAGAATTATAAATGTTGTAGGAGAGTCTATCGATGAAAAAGGAGATGTTAAAACAAAAGAAAGGTGGCCAATACATAGGGCTGCTCCTAAGTTTACAGACCAAGCAACAGAAACAGAACAGTTAGTTACAGGTATAAAAGTAATTGATCTATTAGCTCCGTATGCGAAGGGTGGAAAAATTGGATTATTTGGTGGAGCCGGGGTTGGTAAAACAGTGACAATTATGGAATTAATCAACAATATTGCTAAGGCTCATGGTGGTTTTTCAGTTTTTGCAGGTGTTGGAGAAAGAACCAGAGAAGGAAATGATCTTTATCATGAAATGATTGAGTCTGGAGTTATTAAAACAGATGGTAAAGGTTCAAAAGCAGCATTAGTTTATGGCCAAATGAACGAGCCTCCTGGAGCTAGAGCTCGTGTAGCTTTGACTGGACTTACAGTCGCTGAATATTTTAGAGACAAAGAGGGGCAAGACGTTCTTTTTTTCGTTGATAATATTTTTAGGTTTACTCAAGCGGGATCAGAAGTTTCAGCTTTATTAGGTAGAATACCATCAGCCGTAGGTTATCAACCAACATTAGCCACAGATATGGGAAATTTACAAGAAAGAATTACATCAACCGACAAAGGGTCTATAACATCGGTTCAAGCAATATATGTTCCTGCAGACGATTTGACCGATCCTGCGCCAGCAACTTCTTTTTCACACTTAGATGCTACTACAGTGCTATCAAGACAAATTGCAGAAATTGGTATTTATCCAGCAGTAGATCCTTTAGATTCTACCTCTAGAATATTAGATCCAAGAGTAGTCGGGGATGAACATTATAGAGTTGCGAGAGATGTACAAAGAATTTTACAAGCATACAAATCACTCCAAGATATAATTGCTATTCTTGGAATGGATGAGCTTTCTGAAGAGGATAAATTAACAGTCGCAAGAGCAAGAAAGATACAAAGGTTTTTATCTCAACCTTTTTTCGTAGCAGAAGTGTTTACTGGTTCTCCAGGAAAACTAGTCGACCTTGAGTCCACAATAAAAGGATTTGATGCAATTTGTAAAGGTGAGTACGACCATCTTCCCGAAGCAGCTTTTTATATGGTTGGTGGAATAGAGGAAGTAATTGAAAAAGCAGAGAAATTGGCTAAAGACAACAAATAATGTCAGATAAATTTATAGTCGAAATAATTTCTCCTGATAAATCAATAATAAAAGGAGATACTTCTGAAGTAATAATTCCTGCGTATGAGGGTGAAATGGGTATTTTAAAAGACCATATTCCTCTGATTACTTTTTTAAGACCAGGTAAAATTAAAATTAAAGATATAAATGAAGAATTTTTTGTTGAGGAAGGAATAGTAGAATTTGTAAATAATAATCTTTTAATTTTATCATCAACTGCAAAAAATATATCTGAAATAGATAAAGGATCGATAGAAGCTCATATTACAGACGCCCAAAAGAGAATGGAAGAGAGTAAAGTTACAGATAAAGAAAAGTATTTATTGTCATATAAAATTAATACATTGAAAAATCTTAATTTATAAATTCTTTAATATTCTTTAATAATTTAATATACATCTCTTTTTTAAAATTTACAATTACCTCGGGTAGTTTGTCAGGCAATATCCATTTCCATTCAATAAATTCTGGATGTTTAGTCTTTAAATTTATTTCTTTTTCATCCCCAATAAACCTTGTAATAAACCACTTCTGCTTTTGACCTCTAAATTTTCCTTTCCAAATAATACCAACTAAATTATTAGGAAGTTGATATTCAAAAAATCCATCAATTTCTTTTAAGATTTCAATACTTTTAATACTTGTTTCCTCTAAAAGCTCTCTCTTCATAGCTGAAATATAATCTTCCCCATCATCAATTCCACCCTGTGGCATTTGCCATTTATCTATTGGATTATCTTTTCTTTTTCCAACAAAAACTTCGTTTTTTTTGTTTAATATAATTACACCAACACCATCGCGCATAGGAAGCTTTAATTTATTCATGAAAATTAAGAATTAAAAAGTTTTATAGCGTAATTTAGCTGGTTGTCTCTATCTGAATTAATCAGAAAATTTTCACCTTCTTCTTCCAAAAATATATCAGGGGTTACGCCAACCTCTGATATAGATTTACCAGATGGTAAGTAATATTTTGAGATAGTAAGTCTCATTCCTCCTCCATTTCGTAAAGGTATTATAGATTGAACTGACCCTTTACCATAAGAATTTTCACCAAGTATTATTGCTCTTTTATGATCTTTTAAAGCACCAGCAAATATTTCAGAGGCAGAGGCCGATCCATTGTTGATCATAACAACAATTGGTTTCCCTTTAATTTCGTCTCCTTTTCTTGCAAAAAATTTTCTAGTTTCTGAAATTTTTCTTCCTTTGGTAGAAACTATTTCTCCATCCTCTAGAAAAAAATCAGTTATATTTATTGCTTGAGTTAATAATCCACCTGGATTATTCCTTAAATCAAAAACGTAACCTTTAATCTTATTCTTTTTTTCAAATTCTTTTACAGATTTAAGAACTTGTTTATCACTATTTTCGTTAAACGATTTTAATCTTATGTAACCTAAATTCTTATCCTCGCCTAATAACTTAGCACTTACTGATTGAACCTCGATAATTTTTCTTACAATTTTAAATTCTAAAGGCTTTTTTACATTTTTACGTCTTACTGTAAGTTTAATTGAAGTTCCTATTGGACCTCTCATTAATTTTACAGCTTCCAGTAGAGATTTACCTTGTACTTGTTCTTTTCCAATTTTTACAATGTAATCCCCTGCTTTAATACCAGCTTTTGCAGCAGGAGTATCATCTATAGGAGAGATTACTTTCACTACTCCAGCCTCCATACCAATTTCTATTCCTAATCCGCCAAACTCACCTTTCGTGTCAGTTTGCATTTCTTTAAAAAGTTCTGGGCTCATGTAAGCAGAGTAAGGATCTAAAGATTGCAGGACTCCATTAATAGCTGAATCCATCATTTCAGCTTGATTGACATCATCAACATATTCTTCTTTGATATTTTCTAATACTTCACCAAAAAGATCAATTTTTTCATAAAGATTATTTTTTGAATTGGCTAAAGTAGAAGATAAATTGAAAAAACATATTAATAAAATGAAAAATTTTTTCATATCATGGCCTTTTCTTTTGGAATTTCCTCTGACCACATTTTTTCAAGATCATAAAATTCTCTTTTTTCTGGATGAAAAATATGCACAATTACATCATGTGCATCAACTAATTTCCAGTCGTTACTATCTTTCCCCTCAATACGACAATTGTCTATTCCTAATTTTTTTAATTGAGTTACAAGAATTTCAGATAATGCTTGCAAATGTCTTGAAGATGTCCCAGAAGCTATAACCATATAATCAGCTATGTATGATTTATTTTTTAAGTCAATGCATGTTATATTTTGAGCCTTATAATCATCTAATATTTTTTCAATATTATTTTTAATATCAGTGATTCCCATTAAATATTCGATTTTCTCTGCTTTCTTAATTGAGTTGATGATATAGATATTGGCTTATTCCTTATAAAAATTATTCTATTTTTAAATTTTTTAGCCACAATTGATTTTATACCCTTTCTATCATATCCTTTTCTAGAAAAAACAATTAATTTTACCAATTTTACTATTTTTTTCCAGCTTTTCCAGTTGTGAAATCTTATTAAATTATCAGAACCAATTATAAAGTAAATATTTCTAATTTTCTTTTTTTTAATAAAGTAATTAATTACATAAATAATTCTAGAAGATTTAATAATGTTATCTAAATAAATTACTTTAATTTTTTTTTGAGGTTTAGAAATTTTTTCTGCATATTTAATTCTTGCATCTAGAGAATTAAAAGTTTTATTTTTGAAGGGATTTTTTTTTGTAATAACCCAGTAAATTTTTTTTAATTTCAAACTTTTAATAGCAATATTTGATATACTCAAATGTCCTTTGTGTGCAGGATCAAAACTTCCACCTAATAAACCAATGTATTTTTTTTGGGTACTTGCCATTAACTATGGTCTAACAATTCCTTTTCCAGAAACAAGGTATTTGTATGATGTTAACTGATTTATTCCAACAGGCCCCCTTGGCGGAAGTTTATTTGTAGAAATACCAATTTCACCTCCAAAACCAAATTCTCCACCATCGGCAAACTGAGTTGAAACATTATGCATTGCTATTGAGCTGTTAACCCCATTTAAAAAAATCTTAGCACTTTTTTTATTGCTAGTAATAATGCTATCTGTATGCATTGTACCATACTTTAAAATATGTTCGATAGCGCCATTTACATTTTTAACTGACTTGATTGAAATAATTGCATCCAGATATTCTGTTTTCCAATCTTTTTCTACGGCTTTTTTTAATTTTCCTCTGAAAAGTTTATTTACTTTTTTATCAGCTCTAACTTCGCAGCCTGAATTCAAAAGAGTATTAATTATTTCTTTAGCGTGTGAGCTTAAAGCTTTTTCTTCGATTAGAAGAGTTTCAACTGCTCCACAAATACTTGTTCTTCTCATTTTTGCATTAACAATCAAATTTTTCGCCATTTTTATATTTGCACTTTTATCAACATAAATATGGCACAATCCTTCGAGATGGCCAATTACATGCACATTAGAAAATTTTTGAACTTTCGCCACAAGTCCTTTCCCTCCTCTTGGAACAATTACATCAATATATGCACTCATTTTAGATAATAGTTGATTAACTATTCTTCTATTTTTATTTTCTATAAACTGAACACAATTTTGATTGATATTGTTTTTTCTTAAATTGTCTCTGAATAAATTAGCTAATAATCTGTTTGAATTAAAAGCTTCTGACCCACCTCTTAAAATAGAACAATTACCTGATTTTAAACATAATGCTGCAACATCAGCAGTTACATTAGGTCTGCTTTCATATATTACACCGATAACGCCGATCGGAGTTGTTACCTTTTTAATTGTCAAATTATTGGGTCTTCGCCATGTTTCTAAAATTCTTCCAACTGGATTTTGAAACTTTGCTATTTCATTTATTGAATGTCTTATACCCTCTATTCTTTTTTTATTTAAAATAAGTCTGTCAACTAAATGCTTTCTTTTAACATTTTTAACATCTTTTAAATTTTCTCTAATTATTTTATTAGTATTTTTCAAAAGAGATTGATTGTAATCCTCTAAAACTTTTTTTATTTTTTTATGATTCACACCTCTTAAATCTTCAAAGGCTTTTTTTGCATTCATTCCTATTGTTTTTAAATAATCCATTTATAACAGTACCATATCATCTTTGTGAATTACCTCAGTTTTACTAAGATAACCAAGAATTGTCTCGATTTCTTTACTTTGCTTACCTTTAATTTTGTCTATTTCAGCAGAACTAAAAGATGACAATCCTCGAGCTAGCTGAACATTATTTTGATCTATAATTATTACATTTTCTCCCTTTTTAAAATTTCCATTAATCTTAGTTATGCCAGCAGCGAGTAAACTTTTACCATTTGATAAAGCTTTAGCTGCCCCACTATCAATATATATAGTTCCATTATAATTTAGAGAGCCAATGATCCATTTTTTTCTGGCATCTAAAGTAGAAATTTTTGGTAAAAAATGAGTATATTTTTTATTCTTGATCATATTTAAAATCGGATTATTTACTTTGCCATTTGCAATAAACATATGACTACCTGAATTCATACAGATTTTAGCTGCATCTAACTTAGTAGCAATTCCCCCTGAGCCAAATTTATTTTTTCTATTATCTATAAGCGATTTGATTTTCTCATTAATTGAAGTGACCTCTCTGATAATTTTTTTACCTTTTGATTTATCATAGAGTCCATCAACGTCAGAAAATAATATCAGCATGTCAGCTCCGATAATTTGAGCTACTCTTGCTGCTAATCTATCATTGTCTCCATATTTTATTTCACTTGTGGCTGTTGAATCATTTTCATTTACTATAGGTATAGCTTTAATTTTGAATAAGTTATCAAAAGTTCTTCTAACATTTATAGCTCTCCTTCTTTGCTCTGTATCATCTGGACTAATTAAGATTTGGCCAGTTTTAATCTTATATTTATCAAATAATTTCTGAAACTCTCCTGCTAAATGAATTTGCCCAACGGCTGCAATAGCTTGGCTCATTTCCAGTTTAATTTTTCCTTTTTTAATTTTAAGATATTTTTGACCAAGAGCAATTGCTCCTGAAGAAACAATTACAAAGTGTTTTCCTTTTCCGTATTTTTTTATATCTTTAATAAGAGATGTTACCCACTTTTTTTTAAAAACACCTTTACTGTCGACAACAGTAGAGGATCCTAGCTTTAAAACTATTTTATTTAAATTTTTAATTAACATATTTGACTAATAATTTTTTTATTTTTTGAATGTCTTTATCAGAATAAACAGAAACTATTTCATAATTAGTTTTAACTTGTTTTTTAAACTCCTTTAATTTTTCTTTTATCTTATTATCATCTAACAAATCTGACTTATTAAAAAAAATAATCTCTCTTTTTTTTGTTAAATTGTTATCATAATTAGATAGTTCTAATTTTATTTTTTTATAAGAATTAAACAAATTTTCTTCTGATAGGTCTATCAAGTGTAGTAATATTTTACATCTTTCTATGTGTCTTAAGAATTTATCCCCAAGGCCAACACCTTTATGTGCGCCTTCCACTAAACCAGGAATATCAGCTAAAGTAATCTCTTTACCCGCACAGTAAGATACACCTAAGTTCGGATTAATTGTTGTAAAAGGATAATTCGCTATTTTCGGCTTAGCTCTTGTTAAAGCTGCAAGCAAACTAGATTTACCAGCATTTGGTTTACCTATGATTCCAATATCGGCGATTACTTTTAATTGAAGCCAAATCCAAAATTCTTCTCCAAGTTTTCCATTAGTTTTTTTTCTTGGTGCTCTATTTGTTGAGCTTTTAAATCTTACATTTCCAAGACCACCTTTACCCCCTGATGCCACAAGATATTTTTCCCTATTTTTGGTAAAATCATAAATCAAAGTATTGTTATCTTCTTCATATATTTGTGTGCCCAATGGAACTTTTAAAATCAAATCCTCTCCATTCGCTCCAGTTTTATTTCTTTTACTTCCAGGTTTTCCATGTTGAGCTTTAAAATGTTGTGCATATCTGAAGTCAATTAATGTATTGAGATTTCTATCAGATTGAACAATTATAGATCCACCATCTCCACCATCACCACCATCTGGTCCACCATACTCTACAAACTTTTCTCTTCTAAAGCTTGCAGAACCTGACCCGCCATTTCCTGCTTTAATATAAATCTTTGCTTGATCTAAAAATTTCATACTTAATATAATACAAATAACTTAAGTTATTTATATAGATTTAATTGGGGATTACAGAAACAAAAGTTCTGTTTAATTTAGATTTTTTGAATTTTACTTTTCCTTTGACTAAAGAAAAAATTGAATGGTCTTTACCCATACCAACATTTTCACCAGGATGGATTTTAGTTCCTCTTTGTCTAACTATGATATTTCCAGGTATTACAATTTGATCACCGTATTTTTTTACACCAAGGCGTCTGCCTTTACTATCTCGACCGTTCTTCGATGATCCACCTGCTTTTTTTGTTGCCATTTATTTTCCTATTTTTTTGTTTCTTTTTTTAAAACTTTTTTTTCCTCTTTTACAGATTTCTTTTTTTCTACTATTTTTGCTTCACCTATAATTTTTCCGCCTTTTGCTACAATTTTTGTAATTTGTATCTTAGAATGACGTTGTCTATGACCATTTTTTTTTCTTGAATGTTTTCTTCTTCTTTTGTGAAATACTAATACAGTTCGATCTTTAACAGTGTCTAAAAGTTTAGCTTCTACCATAGCACCTTCAACTTTAGGACTACCAACTTCTGTACTTTTGTCATCGTTTAAAAGTAAAACATTATCAAATTTAATAGTTTCACCAACTTTAACATTAAGTTTTTCAATTTCTAATATTTTGCTAGCAAATACCTTGTATTGTTTTCCACCTGTTTCAATTATAGCAAATGACATAAAATTTCTTTTTTTTAATTTTCACGCAATATAGCCTTCAGTGCTAGCAAGTCAAGATTATTGAGGTTAAAAAGAGTCCTTTAAATCTCGTAATTTAGAAAAAACTTCAACTTCAGAAGAATCTTTAAGGTCTAAAGCTAGCTTAATTTCAGGATCATTACATCTCAAAAAAATATTTGTTTTAATTTCTTGACCTAAAATTGTAGGTATAGTTGGTAGATTTGAATTTAATTTTTTTTGAATATCAATTGCTTTCTCTTTTAAAAAGGTATTTTGAGTATCGTAAGCTAAACAGAAATTTAAATTTGATTTTGTATATTCGTGTCCACAATAAATTTTTGTATCAGGTGGAAGATTTTTAATTTTATTTAAAGAATAAAACATTTCTTCATGAGTTCCTTCAAAAACTCTGCCACAACCTAATGAAAATAATGTATCCCCGGTAAAGGCAGTTTTTTCTTTACTAAAGAAAAAAGCAATATGACCTTTTGTATGACCTGGAATAAAAATCACCTCAAATTCTAAATTTCCAATCTTTTGTTTTTGATTTTCCTCTAACAAGATATCTATACCAGGTATTCGCTTTTTATCCTGACTAAAACCTAAAATTTTTGAATTATATTTTTTTTTAAGCTCTAGATTTCCATTAACGTGATCAGTGTGATGGTGTGTATTTAAAATAAAATCCAATTTATTGTATTTTTTAATAATTTTATCACACGTTTTGAATTCTGATGGATCTATAATTGCGACAGTATTTGACTCTTCATCATAAATTAAATAACTGTAATTATCGCTTAAACAAGAAATTATCTCTATTTTCATTTTACCCAATTAAAAAAATACCTAGTTTTGAAAAAAGATTTTTGATTTCTAAATTTCCCTTTTTAATAGAAGAAATTTTATCCTCATTAACTCCAACAACTTTCTTAATATTTATTTTTTTTTCATCACAAAAATTAAATAGATCTTTAATAGTACACATATGTAAATTTGGTGTATTGTACCAAGTGTTTGGTAAAGTCTTTGTGACTGGCATCTTGCCAAAAAATAAAAGTTTTGTTCTTACCTTCCAATACCCGAAATTTGGAATAGAAACAATTACAGATTTACCAATTCTTAAAAGATCTCTTAAGACTTTCTCAGGTTCATAAAAAGCTTGAAGTGTCTGACTTAAAATGACGTAATCAAAAGATTGATCTGGAAATTGATGGAGCTCAGTTTCAGCATTACCTTGTATTACAGGTAATCCTTTGTGAATACATTGTTGCACATTGCTTTGATTTAATTCTAATCCTCTTACATTTATATTTTTCTCTTTCCTAAGAAGACTCATCAAAGATCCATCACCACACCCCACATCTAAGACACGTGTGTTGCTTGGTAATAAATCTGCAATTACTTTAAATTCTTTTTTCATTTTTAAATTTTTCGTACATTGAGTCTATAAAACCTTTCAAAGTTTTTAGAAATTCGGGTTCATCCAGTAAAAATGAGTCATGCCCTTTGTCTGTAACAATTTCTGAATATGAAACATCAGCCCCAGATGCGTTTAATGCTATTACTATATCTTTATTATCTTTTGTTGTGTATAGCCAATCAGAGGAAAAAGATATTACTAAAAACTTTGTTTCTTGATTTTTAAATGCTTCTACCAGGCCGCCTTTAAACTGTTTTGATAGATCAAAATAATCCATTGCTCTTGTAATATAAAGAACTGAGTTTGCATCAAACCTTTCAACAAACGCATAACCTTGATGTCTTAAGTAACTTTCTACTTGAAAATCAGCATTAAAACTAAATTCATAGTCAGCTTTCTCTTGCAATTTTCTTCCAAATTTTTCCTGCATACCCTTTTCAGATAGATAACTTATATGTCCAACCATTCTTGCAACAGCTAAACCGTTTTTTGGCTGAACATTTTTTAAAACATATTTTCCATTCTCCCATACTGGATCAGCCATAATTGCTTGGCGTGCTAACTCATTTAAAGCAATATTCTGTGCGCTATGACTTGAACTGCAGGCTATTGGAATAGCAGAAAAAGTTTTATCTGGAAAAGTTACACAAAACTGCAATAATTGCATTCCGCCCATAGAACCACCAGTTGCACATAAAAGCTTTTTAATTCCAAGATGATCAAGTAAAGACTCTTGAGCTCTCACCATATCTTTAATTGTAATAACCGGAAAATCTAGTCCATATGGTTGATTTGTTTTAGGGTTAATATTTCGTGGACCTAAAGAACCCATACATCCTCCAATGACATTAGCGCAAATAACGAAATATTTGTTAGTATCTATAGCTTTACCTGGACCCACTGCAGTGATCCACCAACCTTCTTTGTTAGTTATTGGATTGGTCCCAGTGACATACTGATCACCGGTTAAAGCATGAAAAACAAGAATGGCGTTATCTTTATTCTTGTTTAATTTTCCATAAGTTTCATAAGCTAAAGGAAAATTACTAATAGTTTTTCCACAATCCAATTTGAGTGGTTTTTTGACGCCTAGTTTCTTTATATTCTCAAGTTTTATATTCATCCAAAAAAAAAGCCCAGCTAAACTGGGCATCCCCTTTTTAGCTACATTTATCACGCGCTTGCAATACGGTTAAATCAGCGCGATTAATGTTTACTAAATCATCACAAACTTGTCAATTTTATATACGATAAAGAGCTATAGAAAAACTTAAACAATTTAGATAATACATTAAATAAATGAGATTTCCGAAACCAAATAATATTGTTGCAGAGAAATATGTAGCTGGAATGAGTTTATTCAAGAGTAAATTAGCAAAGATTAAATTATCAGCTAATGAGTCTGCTCTTGGCCCTAGCCCTAAAGCAAAAAAACAATACTTAGAAGTTTCAAAAAATTTTGCAAGATACCCTGACTCTGACGGAACCTTTTTAAGAAATACTTTGGCTAATAAATTTAAGATTGATAAAAATAGAATAATCTTAGGATCAGGTTCCGATCAAATATTTGAACTAATATGTAAATCGTTCTTAAAAAAAGGAGACGAAGTTATAGTTCCAAAGTTTAGTTTTATAATTTACAGAATTTACAGCAGGATGAATGGAGCAAAAGTTATTTATTCAAAGGAGGATAATTTTACTGTTTCAATTAAAGACATACTAAAGAAAGTTACAAGGAAAACCAAAATAGTTTTCTTAGCTAACCCAAATAACCCAACTGGAACATATATTTCAAAAAAAGAATTGCTCTTTTTAAGAAAAAAATTGAGAAGCAATATTCTGTTGGTAGTTGATGATGCTTATTTTGAGTATGTAAAACAAAAAGATTATCTGTCTGGTTTAAGAACTTTTACAAATTTTAAAAATGTGATCATGACAAGAACCTTTTCAAAAATATATGGTTTAGCAGGACTTAGAGTTGGCTGGGGATATGGGTCAAAAGAAATTATTTCTGCATTAAACAAGGTTAAGCCACCTTTCAATGTGAGCAGACCAGCCTTATTTGCAGCTTCTGCTGCAGTAAAAGACAGTGCATGGCTTAATAAAGAAATTAAACATGTAAATAAATGGAGTAAAAAAATGTTTTCTGAGTTTAAAAAAATGAGAATAGAAACAAATCAAAGTTTTACCAATTTCTTATTGGTGAAATTTGATAAAGTGAAAATAAACTCTGCTAAAGCTTTTAAATTACTTGCAAAATCTGGAATACTAGTTCGTAAAATGGATGTTTACGGAATTAAAAATTCATTACGTATAACTGTTGGGACATCATCAGAGAATATAGTGTTAATTAAAAAAATGAGAAAAATTTTAAATGTTCGGTAAGTTAAGCATAATAGGTTGTGGATTGATTGGCTCTTCAATTCTTAGAGCAGCACAGGAAAAAAAATTAGCATCAAAAATAAGTGTTTACGACAATTCAAATCGAGTCATGGAATATTTAAAAAAAAATTTTTCAGTCAATATTTGTTCTAATGTGTCAGAGACCGCGAAAGATGCAGATCTAATAATTATTTCTGCTCCATTAAGTAGTTACAAAGAAATTTTGCTTTCGATAAAGTCAAATTTGAAAGAGGGTTCTATTCTTACTGATACTGGTTCAGCTAAAAAAGAGGTCAATAAAATTGTTAACAATCTAGGGCTTAAAAATATTAGTTGGATAGCCTCACACCCAATAGCCGGAACAGAGTACAGCGGCCCGGATGCGGGATTTTCAAGCTTATTTGAAAATAGATGGTGTATTCTTTCAGCTGCCAATCAAGTTTCAAAAGATAAAATAGAAAATCTTGAAAAATTTTGGTCTAAACTAGGTAGTAAGGTTAAGATCATGTCATTTGAAGACCACGACTATGTATTGTCTTTAACAAGTCACCTTCCACACGCAGTGGCTTACAGTATTGTAAGAACAGCAATAAACAATGAAGATAAATTTAAAAACGATGTGATTCAATATAGTGCAGGTGGATTAAGAGATTTTACCAGGATTGCCGCCTCAGACCCTTTGATGTGGAAAGATATTTTTTTTGACAATAGTGATAACATTTTAAAAGTTTTAGATAACTATTCCAAAAATCTTAATGAAATCAAAAGCGCCATCAAAAATAAAGACAGTAAAAAACTTTTGGAAATATTTTCATCAACCAAAAAAGTGAGAAAAGAAATTATTGAAGCTGGGCAAGATACAGCGAAACCAGACTTTGGAAGAAAATAATTAATAATATTTCTTTATTTCAGTATAAATCTTATTTTCAATTTCTTTTGTAAACTCATCATTGTCTTTACCGGGCATAATAGGATCTAGAAATGAAATATGAATATCTCCTGAGAATTTCATAAAACTATTTTTTGGCCATACTTTTCCTGTATTTAATGCGACTGGAATACAAGGTAAATTTAATGTTTTGTAAATTCGACCAACTCCTTTTTTAAAGGGAGGCTGTTCATCTAACTTTACTCGAGTCCCTTGAGGGAATATTAAAAGTGGTCTTTTATTTTTCTCTAATCTTTCCTTTACTTTATCAAAAAAATTTAGGTTTTCTTTAGTAGTAGTTTCTCTTATGATTGCAATAGAACCAATTTTTCGTAAATACCAACCAAACAATGGAATATTTAAAAGTTCTTTTTTTAAAATAAAAATTGGACCATTAAGCGGAATTTGTAAAGCAAAAGTTTCAAACATTGATTGATGGGCAGAGGCAACAAAAAATTGATTTACTTTTTTTAAGTTTTCTTCTCCATGAAAAATTACTTTGGTATTCATTACAAGTTTTAAAATTAAAACAATGTATTTTGCTGATAACCTTCCAAAAAAAATCGTAAATCTATCAGGAAGAATTAAAGTTGGTATGGCTAATATGAAAATTAATATAAGTCCAAAATATAGAAAGAAATTAAAAATTAAAGATTTAATAAATTGCATTAAGAATTTATCAAT
>CEOK01006509.1_pt1 | contig 30803 bp, 29 predicted proteins | sample 427001 | NCBI WGS metagenome assembly CEOK01 (sample SAMEA2591108, study PRJEB7988) | marine metagenome | isolation source: saline water (ENVO:00002010), including | reverse complement strand
GGGTTCAAATGACCTTTGAGGATAATATTGTTACAATTTTTGGCACCCCTACAGATGTATCGACTAATGTTTTTGATTATTCGCTTTATGCTTCAACGGGGGGAACGGTTTCTTTAACCATTGATGGAAGGTTAATTTTCATTTCTGATTCAGATGAGGATGGTGTTGAGGATGAATTCGATCAATGTCCAGATACTGCTTTGGGTGACGAAGTAGATCAGGATGGATGTTCGCAAGTTCAAAAAGATTCTGATTTGGATGGGGTGCTTAATGGCGATGATATATGTCCGAACACTTCACCAGACGAAACGGCAAACGCAGAGGGCTGTGGGGAAACACAATTGGATGATACGGATGAAGATGGCATTCCAGATGTCAAGGATAATTGTCCTGAAACCCCAAATTCTGACCAAAAAGATTCTGATAACGACGGCGAAGGCGATGTATGTGACCCAGATCCAATAGTAGAACTCAATTTTTCCCCTATCAAAGAGGATGCTGAAATTGGCATTACAACGGGAAAGGTAACTATAACTAGTACTACGGGTGAAGAAATAACCTCAACTGAGTTTGATTCAGGAGGGTTTTTTATCTTGGACAATAATCTTGATATTAAGCTAGCAAGTGAACTGGATTATGAAGAAATTACCTCCCACCCATTCACTTTGACAGTCAAAACGGCAAATGGAGGCCAAACGATTGTTGAGGGGGAAATTCCCGTTGTAGATGTTCCCAATAACGAATATGCTGCTCCGTTTTTTGTTTCAATTTTTGAATTAGGTGAAGGAACTTTACCCCTGAGTGGAGAGGAATTTGAACGGTATTACAATCCTTTTAATAGAAGTGTCGGTAAATGGAAAATAAGAAAAAGCATTAGTGGTGGTTCAGACGCACATCTGTTCGCCGTTAAGAGTGAGCCACCCAAAACCAGAAAGACTGATGAAGAAAACGAAGGCTACCTTTCCTTCATCAACCCACCAGATTTCAATGATCCTCAAGATCATAACAAAGACAATATTTACGAAGTAGAAGTAACCTTTATTAATCTTGAAGACGGTGCTATCGAGGTGCCAGTTCCTGTTACTCAGTTCCAACTGCAAGTGCCTGAAGGAACTACCAGTGCGCTTGAACTTCAATCTAGGCCTGCACTTCCAGATGACGACTTTGACAGTGACGGCGTTCCTGATATTATTGATAATAGCCCTGTGGTATTCAACCCTAACCAAGCTGACGAAGACGGTGATGGTGTTGGTGATGTCTCTGACGATGCAGACCAAGATGGGGTTTGGAATCCTCAGGACAAATGTCCAGATACTCCTTTAGGTGTTAGGGTAGACACTTTTGGTTGTGAAATATTCTATCTGCCTTCTAATAATTTTAATGTATATAAAAAGGAAAAGTGTGTGGATAATCATTCAATCGGAATCTCGTTTGAGGATACATCGTATTCTTACACGATCAACATTTCTGGTGCTATTGATTATTCTGAAGTTACCGATAAAAAGGAATGGATTATTTCTAACCTTTCTAGTGGACAATACAGTATTTGTATCGGTGCTGATGGGATCAGCAGTGATGAGTTCGAAAGGTGCTTTGAGGTTCAGCTTATTGACCCTTTACCACTATCGGTCTATTCAAATGAATCTAATTTTGCAGCTTCGGTTGATGGTAGTAGTGATTCAGTTCAGTTGGAAATGGCTGGTGGATCGGTTTACAATATCGAGCTTAATGGTTTGACAACTCAGACGTCCCGATCGAGTTATTCACTTACTCTACGGAAAGGACTCAATACAGTAAGCGTATCTACTGACCAAGAATGTCAAGGTGTTTTTGAAAAGGAATATTTTAATTCCGAATCTATTGCTTATACTCCGAATCCTTTTGGAGATGAGCTGTCAATTTATGTAGGTGGACAGGATGAGAATGTACTGGTTGAAATGTTTACCACGTCTGGAAAATTGATTCGCTCTGATTATTACCTACTTAACGCGGCTAATAGAAATATTTCGGTTAACACTAGTGGTTTTAAAATGGGAGGCTATTTGTTTAAAGTCAATGGAAATACGGTGAAAAATTCTTTTATAGCCATAAAAAAATAGTATGATGAAGTATCTTATTTACATAGTGGCCTTTTGTCTGTTGGCTTGTTCAGCAGATGAACCAAAAGTAGATATTCCTGAAATTTATCCAGGTTCATTTGACTTGAAATATCCGGAAAATAATAAGGCTTGCCAAGGCGGAAGTGTTATAAATGATTTTCAAAGTAAATTAAATCTTATGTGGGGTTCTAGTAATAATTCATCACTTTATAAGATAAATATTAAAAACCTTAGGGATGATAGTAATTTGATATTTGAAAGTGCTACCAATACCAAAGAGGTAACTTTAAAGCACGGCGAGCCATATGCTTGGAAGGTGACTGCAGAGGTGCCTGAAAGTGGTTCATCACTGACTAGTAAAGAATGGCGGTTTTATTTGGCAGGTTTAGGAGAGGTAAGTTATGCTCCTTTTCCGCCTGAGTTAATTTCGCCTAGGCCATCGGATGTGGTGGATTTGAACTCAAATGATGAAGTATTGCTCAATTGGTCTTGTGATGACCCAGATAATGATATTAAAGGATATCGGATTTACATGGACACAACAGATGCGACCAAGCTAATTGACAGTTTTGATGCCACGCAAAACCATATAGTGATTGCTGTTGTTGCAACAGCTGAAACAAAATATTTCTGGAAGGTAGTGGCTTATGACACTCAAGGTAATACTGCCTCTTCTGGTATCTATTCTTTTAGTACTAATTTATAAAAAAGGTTAAATTAGTAGAATAATATTGAGATATCATGGAGGTGATCATCGCTTATTTTGAAAGTATTCCCAGTTTACATCGCAGCTTCATTCTCGTTGGTGGAATAGCTTTATTTTGGTTACTAGAAGGCTTTTTTCCTTTATTTCGCTTTGAATACAAAAAGTGGCGACATGCCATCCCAAATATTTTTTTTACGATTACCACGGTATTGATAAACTTCTTTTTTGCGTTTATATTACTGAAAACATCAGATTGGACAGTAGCCAATCATTTTGGGCTTTTACATTGTATATCAGTAATGCCTTTATGGGCTGAAGTATTAATGGGTGTTTTGATTTTAGACTTTATTGGAGCCTATCTACCCCATTATGTGGAACATAAGATCAAACCCCTTTGGATGATACATCTGGTGCATCACAGTGATCACAAGGTTGATACTACTACTGCCAACAGACATCATCCGCTAGAAAGTATGGTACGTTTTAGCTTTACTCTTATGGGCGTATTCCTATTGGGGAGTTCAGTAGGTATTATCATGTTATACCAAGCGCTTTCTGTCATTGCATCCCAATTCAATCACGCCAATATAAAACTACCTAAGAAAGTAGATTTTTGGATTAGCTATTTGCTGGTCTCACCAGACATGCACAAAATCCATCACCACTACCGATTGCCCTATACCGATAAGAATTATGGTAATATTTTTTCTATATGGGACAGGCTAATTGGAACATATGCAGCATTTGATCGCGATCAGATTGTTTATGGAGTAGATGTTTTTCCTGATGAAGAGAAAAACAGTAAAATTGGAAGTTTATTAAAACAGCCCTTTGAGGAGTATCAAAGACCAACAATGAGTAAAATCGACTAGCCTAAATTCTCCAAGGTTGGAAGCAATGATGAAATTGAATGCTCTGATTGTTCTCTGGATTTCATGTCCTTAACGATAAAAACATCTTTTTTAATTTCCTCTGAACCAATCATTATTATGTAAGGAATACCGCGCTGGTCGGCATAATTCATTTGTTTTTTTAATTTTGCCGCCTTTGGATAAAACTCACAGGAAATTTTATGATCTCTCAATTCCATTAGCTTATTAAAACAAAACTTAGAAGCTTCCTCACCAAAATTTAAAAACAGAAAGCGACTTTGCATTTGAAGCGACTTAGGAAACAGGTTTAATTGTTCCATAATTAGGAAAATACGGTCAAAACCGAACGATATGCCAAAACCACTAGTATTTTTCAAGCCGAATAGATCAGTGAGGTCATCGTACCTACCACCACCACCAATAGCACCCATTTTAATGCCTTTGGGTGGCATAACTTCTAGAATCAAACCAGTGTAATAATTTAACCCTCTTGCCAAGGTAACGTCAAAATTTAGTGATAAAACTTCAAGAGATTTTTCATCTAATTGACTGTAAATAAATTTTAATTCCTCAATCCCTTCGTAGGCAATCTGAATACCGGACAATGCAGTTTCAACTTGAGAAAGTTGGGAATTAAAATCACCTTCTAAGGATAAAAAAGGTTTTAATTTATCGATCGCATTTTTTTCGAATCCCTTTGCTAATAATTCATTTATCACGCCTTGATTTCCAATCTTACCCAACTTATCCAATGCGACAGTAAAATCAATAAGCTGAGAATCTGCACCAATTAATTGTGCAATTCCAGCTAGAATTTTTCTGTGATTAAGGTGAATATTAATACCCTTTAAATTTAGCTTTGAAAAAACGCGATCGTACAATAGAATCCCCTCTATTTCTTGCCATAGTGAGCGTTCCCCGACCACATCAGCATCACATTGTAAAAACTCCTGAAATCTTCCGTGTTGTGGTCGATCTGCTCGCCAAACATTTTGAATTTGATAACGTCTAAAGGGAAATTGGATATCGTTTTGATTTTGGGCAACGTAACGCGCGAAAGGTACGGTTAAATCATATCGCAATGCTTTCTGGGACAAAGAATTAGAGAATTTTTGAAGCTGTCCAGCATTTAAAGCTTCTAAATCCGCTTGCTTTACCTTTTCGCCAGAATTCAATATTTTAAAAATCAATCGATCCCCTTCTTCTCCATATTTGCCTAACAAGGTTTCAGAACGCTCAAAAGAGGGAGTCTCTATGGGTTGAAAACCAAATTGTTCGAAAGTAGTAACCAACTTCTCTTTTAAATAATTCCGCTTTGCAGAAATTTCAGGAGAAAAATCTCTTGTTCCTTTTGGTATGGATGGTTTTATTACTGGCATTGAATAAGGTGTATCACAAAGATGCTACAATTCTATTTATTTTGAAAGAAAACTTTTCAAGTCCTCATACGCACTTCCGTCAGTGGTCACAGCACCTTTCTGAATCAGTTGAAATATTTCTTTTTTATAAATTGCTCCAAAATCTCTACTGGACTCAAAAACACTAACGCGATCATCTCTAATATTTTTTATCAACCAATTTTTGTGATTTTCCTCAAAAAAAGAGGGACAATCTTTTGTCTGTTTGATTAATATTAAATCAATTTTTTGATCATAGCACTTGAAAAGAAACAACAAGTGATCGTTTCGGTGTTCCAAATAATTAATTTTATCCAATGCATCATCCCAAACCATATCGCTAAAGGCGTCTAATTTCTCATTGGTCAAACTGGGCTTATTGGACTTGATTCGGTCCCATTCTCTTTTGTCAATTGATTGCGCTGCTAGAAAGAGTGAAAACTCCTCGTGCAGTGCTTCAAACTGTTCTTTTGTCAAACGGGCGTATTCCATAATAGATTTGATAAAAAAAAACCCCACACAAGGCGGGGTCATTTTGTAAAGATAGATTACTATTTTTTCTCGGGAATCACATCAAAGGCGTATTGAATTGAAACCTCTCGATGCAGTCTTATTTTTGCTTCGTAACTACCCAGTCTTTTAATAGTTTTACCCGGAATGGCAATAGCATTTTTATCAACGCTTTGTCCTTGCGCTTCAAATGCTTTAACGAGATCAGATGCGGAGACAGAACCGAACAATTTGTCACCACTCCCAACTTTTGCAGGGATTTTCATCTCGATATCAGCTAATTTCTTACCCAAAGTATTAGCATCTTCAATGATTTTCTTTTCTTTAAAGGCTTTTTGCTTTAGGTTTTCAGCCAGAACTTTCTTGGCAGAAACAGTTGCCAAAACAGCTTTTCCTTGAGGAATGAGGAAGTTTCTCCCGTAGCCATTTTTGACTTTAACTAAGTCATCCTTGAAACCTAAATTTTCTACGTTTTCTTTTAAAATTAATTCCATGACTAAAAGATTATTTTAATAGATCACCCACATAAGGCATTAAAGCAAGATGACGTGCTCTTTTAATAGCAACAGAAACCTTTCTTTGGTACTTGAGGGAAGTTCCCGTTAGACGTCTAGGCAAAATTTTGCCTTGTTCATTGACAAATTTGATTAAAAAATCTGGATCCTTATAATCAACATATTTGATTCCGGAACGCTTAAATCTGCAATATTTTTTCTTGGTATTGGTATCAATATTAAGAGGTGTTAAATATCTAATTTCCCCCTCTTTTTTACCACTTGATTGTTCTTCAATTTTTGACATGGCTTAAGCTTTAACTTTAGATTGATTTCTTTTTTTTCTTTTTTCAGCCCATTCTTGTGCGTGAATATCGAGTTTAACAGTTAAAAAGCGCATGACTCTCTCATCTCTTCGGAATTCAACCTCGAGCGAGTTTATCACCTCACCATCTGATTCAAATTGAAAAAGGTGGTAAAAACCACTGTTTTTGTTGTGAATTGGATAAGCGAGCTTTTTGAGTCCCCAATCTTCTTTGTGTACCATTTTACACTTACCAGATTCCAATAGGGATTCATACTTTTTTACTGCTTCCTCTATCTGTATATCAGACAGAACGGGATTTAAAATGAAAACAGTTTCGTAATGATTCATATTTTTTATTTTAAGAGTTGCAAAAATAATCTAATAATGTTTTTACACCAAAATTATTATCAATAAAAAAAAATGTTTATTTTTATTTAATAATTTACTAAATTTCAATACCCAATCGAATGCAACTTAACTACATTTACATTGACGCTAATCCCGTTGATAGACTTTATTTTCTTCAACTACTTAAAAAATTTCCTGAACTAAATCTTAAAAAAGAATTCTCAGATGCTGTTCATGCTCTGGAATACTTAAATTATAATTCAGTTGATTTCGTGATTGTTACAGCTGAACTTCCTATCTACAATGGTTTTGAATTTGCTAAACAGCTAAAAGAAAAAATTGAAATCGTTTTACTCACCAAGAAAACTGAAGATGCAGTAAAATCTTTTGAAGAAGATTTTGTTGATTGTCTTATCAAACCCGTGAAATTTGATCGGTTCAATAAAACGGTAAGGAAAATCGAGGATAAAATTGAATACAAAAGAAATCTGGTAACCAAAAAAGAATATACTATTCACTTTAAGTGTAATTTCAAAACCGAGAAAGTATCTGCAAATAATATCCGCTGGATTGAAGCCATGGGAGATTACGTAAAAATAGTTACTAGTAAAAAAACCTATATGGTTTTATCAACCATGAAATCGTTTTTGGATAAACTACCGCATGGTCAATTTGTAAGAATTCACAAATCATACATTATCAATCTCAATAAGGTAATTAATTTTACGACCAATACTGTTAACACAGATGGGAAGTGTTTGCCATTAAGTAGAAAACAAAAAGGGGAGTTTAAAGAAACCTATCTTAATTTTCAATAAGGATCCACATCCACACTTATTTTACATGATCTAAACTGAGCCACCGACGAAAAACTCTTTAGGGTATTTTGGATCAGTTGCTCAAATTTACTTCTAGATTGGTTCTTTCCAATTTTAATGAGGATTTGCATGTGGTAACGATTTCTCAATCTGGCAATTGGAGGAAAAACAGGCCCCAAGATTTCGCCTTTATAAGATTGATTTAAAACATTGAAAATCCAATGAGACGCAATCTTAACGGTTTCTATATCGCGATGTTTTACAACAATTCTCGTTAACCTATAAAAAGGTGGATAACGATACTGGTCGCGTTCTGTCAATTGTTGGCCTAACATTTTTTTATAATCTGACAGAATTACCTGTTGAATAATGGGATGTTGTGGCTGATAAGTTTGGATCAAAACCTTGCCTCGCGTATTTTTTCTGCCCGCTCTTCCCGATACCTGACTAAGCATTTGATAAGTCCTTTCGTGAGCCCTGAAGTCAGGAAAATTAAGTAAGTGATCTGCGTTTAATACCCCAACAAGATGAACGTTTTGAAAGTCAAGCCCTTTCACAATCATTTGGGTGCCAACTAAAATTTTTATGTCTCCTGAGACAAACGAGTTAATTAACTTATCAAATGCCCACTTGCCGCGAGTCGTATCCCAATCCATTCTTGCGGTATTAACCCCTGGAAAAAGACTTTCAACTTGCTCCTGTATTTGCTGTGTCCCCACTCCCTTTGTATTAAGATGAGGGCTTCCACACGCATGACATTGTTTTGGAGCCGCAATACTGTATCCACAATAGTGACATTTTAATTGGGAACTGTGTTGATGATAGGTTAAAGTGACATCACATTGATTACATTGGGGGGTGTGGCCACAATCCAAGCACTCTATAATCGGAGCATATCCGCGCTGATTTTGAAATAAAATAACTTGCTTTTCCTTGGCTATGGTCGCTTCTATTGCTTCGATAAGTTTGTGCGAAAAAGCCCCATTCATCTGCTTTTTCTTAAAAGATAATTTAAGATCAATCGTCTCGATCTCTGGAAGTTCAACATCACCATATCTTTCATTTAATTGCACCCCACCATATTTGCCTTTTAACAGGTTAAAAGAACTTTCAATCGATGGTGTAGCAGTACCCAGTAGCACACGACAGCTATAAATCTGTGCGAGTACAATAGCACTATCTCTGGCGTGATATCGGGGCGCTGGGTCAAATTGTTTGTATGACAACTCGTGCTCTTCATCAACAATAATCAATCCTAACTTTTGAAAAGGTAGAAAAAGAGCAGAACGGGTTCCCACCACTACTCTAGCTTTGGTGCTGTCATTTAAAACGTTGCGCCAAACTTCTGTTCTCTCATGAACAGAAAATTTAGAGTGATAGACCGTTACTTGATCACCAAACCTTTTCTGAAGTCGCTGAACCATTTGTGGGGTTATTGAGATTTCTGGCAGCAAGTAAAGTACTTGTTCATTATTTTCAATCGCTTTGGAAATTAATTCCATATATACTTCCGTTTTGCCAGACCCCGTTACACCCTGAAACAAAACAACTGCCCTATCTTTAAACTCTGATTCAATATTTGACAGCGCAATTTTTTGATTTTTTGACAGTGCACTCACCTCATCATTTTTATCAAAAGCATACAACAAGCGATCTTCTTTAAAATATGCCTCTTCCAGAATTTCTTTTGTAATCATGGCTCTTAACATAGAACTATTGGTAGCTGTTTTCTTAAGTAGTTCAGATACTTTTACCCATTGATCTCCTTGGGGATTTTTAACAAAAAGTCCAATTAACAACTGCTTTTGTTTGGGTGCATTTTTTAGGCTATTGAATAAGGACTCAATTGAGTTTTTCGACAAGTGAGATGCTACTAATCTCACATATCTAATTTTTTTAGGTCGATATTTCTCTGCTAACTTTTGATAAATATCTACAAAACCTTTAGAAAACATTCCCTCGAGTAAGCCCAGCACACTTTTTTTACCCAGTATCTCTATAATTTCATTAATACTCAAAGCCTTTATATCTAATGCTTCATAAACGAGATACTCTTGATCAGACATTTTAGATACATCATGTTCGTCTATTTCTTTTTTGATGACCACTGTCTCACTCTCTAGTAAAAAGGTGGTGGGGAACGCGGCCCGCATAATTTCACCTAACTTACATTGATAGTACTCAGAGACCCATTCCCACATGGCGAGTTGTTTTTCGGTAATAGATGGGGCTTCTTCCAACACCATTTCGATATATTTAGCGGTATATCTTTGAGGCTGAACTTGGTGCAATTTGATTACTACCCCTGTGTAAATTTTAGATTTCCCAAAGGAGACTGCCACCCTAAATCCAGGCTTTAAAAAAAGATAGTCCTCCTCTTGAACCGCATAGGTGTATGGCTTGTCAAGCGCCAAAGGGAGTATAACGTCAGCATAGTAGAGCATTTTCTAAAATTACAACTTTGAAGGTAATCAAGAACCTACTTTTTCTTGATTTTTAAGTCGATTTAAGGTGGCATTAAGTTCAAAACCTAACAGCAAGACACTGGAATTCAACCATATGTAGAATAAAAAAACAAGTAATGCACCTATTGAGCCGTACAATTGATTGTATTTAGAAAAGTTTTCAATGTAAATACCAAAGAGATAGGTCGTCATTATAATCAACAAACAAGTCATCAAAGCACCTGGTGAAAAAAAGCGAGTTTTTCTACCTTCTATTGTTCCAAAATAGTACAAAATTGCAACAGAAATGTATGTTAAGACTATATAGAAGAAAGTTTGACCAATTCGAATCCAGTTAATCTCACTCGGTATCAAATCTCCTAAGTTTTTCAGGATATATATCTCAAAAAAAAGTAATGCAGCAACTCCAAACAAAAGCAATAACGCCAACAGAACACCTACCATCATTGAATATAGATACTGCCTAAAAAAGCTCCTTGACAGCTCAACATGATGGGAACCTTCAAAGCTAGAAAAAATTGAACTTACCCCGTTAGCGGTTAAAATAATTGACAGCACAAAAACAGATGAAAGTAGTCCTGCTCTTTGTTTAAGTCTTATGTCGTTAAAAATCTCGGTAAAAAAACTCTGACTTTCTTGAGGAAGTAGTAATTCGATAAAATTGAATAAAACTGCATCAAAGTTGTCAATCGGAATAAACGCAATGAGATTCAGTAGGAATAATAAAAATGGAAAAAGTGCCATAAAAAAGCTAAAAGCGATGCTACCAGCGCGAGAAGACAAGGCGCCCTGAACAATACCGGACAAGTACATCTCAAATAAATCATAGAACGAAAAGCCAGCATATCCAGGGATCTTCAACGCCTCAAAAAACCTAATGAGGTTTCTAACGACTGGAATGGCTTTTAATTTATCTTTCAAACTAAAATTTTCCTTTAATCAAAGATAAAACAAATCTAATTGAGTTTGTAAATTTGAACAATGCAAACGATTCTTTGGGTTTTGGGGAAAACGAATAATGGGGAATTTCACGCAATGGTGGAAGGGTACAAAAAAAGAATTCAAAAATACCACCGATTTGATATTGAAACCATCCCAGACTTGAGGAACAAAGGCAAAATAAGTATTGGTCTTCAAAAGGAAAAAGAAGGGGAATTGATTATGGCAAGACTTAAACAAACAGATTATTTAGTGCTGCTTGATGAAACGGGGAAACAGATGAGTTCTACAGGTTTTTCAAATTTTATCAATGCCAAAAGAATGGGGTCACAAAAGCGATTAATTTTTCTTGTTGGTGGTGCCTTTGGGTTTTCAAAGTCAGTATATCTTAGGGCAAATGAAAAAATATCTCTTTCAAAAATGACTTTTTCACATCAAATGGTAAGATTATTTTTTGTCGAACAATTATATCGAGCCAATACGATTCTAAATAATGAACCTTATCACCATAAATAATGGAATTAATTTTTGCTACTCATAACCAAAATAAGGTGAAAGAAATTAACGCTGTTCTGCCTTCAAATATTCAACTACAAAGTTTGAATGATTTGAATTTCATGGATGATATTCCAGAAACTGCCGAAACCCTTGAAGGAAATGCACTAATCAAAGCAAGGGCGATTTATAATCAATTTCATAGGAATTGCTTCGCCGATGACACAGGTCTAGAAGTGGAAGCGCTTGAAGGTGCGCCAGGCGTTTATTCAGCTCGCTACGGGGGAAAACAAAAAAAAGCAGACGATAATATTGAAAAACTTTTACGTAATTTAAAGGATTACGACAATACAAATGCTCAATTTAGAACCGTAATTGCCCTAATCTATAATCAACAAGAATATTTATTCGAGGGAATCGTAAAAGGAGAGATTCTAAGAGAAAAAAAAGGAAGTAATGGTTTTGGCTATGATCCCGTTTTTCGACCAGAAAATCATTTTCAGAGTTTTGCTCAACTGAGCATGAAACAGAAAAATAAAATCAGTCACCGCGGGAGAGCATTTGAAAAATTAATTGATTTTCTAAATGTTAAAATTTGACTTGATGCCTAAATTGTTAATTTTAGATGATATAATTGAGATTTAAAAAACTGAATGAGAAATAAACTTCTCTTGTTGGTGTTTATGAGCTGCATTTCCATTAGTGCTCAGGAGGCTTTTCATTATTTAAATGGGACGGTAGAAAACGATGCTACAGGTTTTCCAATGGAGAGTGTTCATGTTCTCAACCTTAACAACGTGTTGGGAGCGACCACGGACAATAAAGGACAATTTGAAATACCTGTTCAAGTTAATGACACCTTATATTTCTCATATTTAGGATATAAGTCCTTAAAAGTGGCAGTAACTCAAGACATGATTAAATTTGGAAAATCTAAATTTCAACTGACCGAGTTAGCCTACGCACTTGAGGAAATTATTTTACGTCCATATCAATTGACTGGCTATCTTGATATCGATGCGAAAAACGTCCCGATTAACCCTGCTGGACGATATAGAATTCCAGGCTTATCTAGCGCTGGGTATGAGGCGGGCAACAGAAACCCCAATGCCATCACCAAAACCTTTGCAGCATTATTTAATCCTGCTGATTTTCTCCATAACCTTTTTGGAAAAAAAGGAGCTCAAATGAGAAAATTAAAAATGATGAGGGAGAGTGATGATTTAAAAAATCTTCTAGCAATTAAGTTTGATCGGGAAATCTTGGTTCAAGTATTGAATTTAGAACGGATTGATTTAGATGAAATTCTAAGAAATTGTAATTACTCGGATGCCTTTATCAAAGAGTCCAATGATTTACAGATTTTAGAGGCTATAAGTGGTTGTTACGAAGAATATAAAATCCTCAAACTGTAAAATTGAATTTCGGTAAAATTCTTATAAATGACTTCGGATCTGTCGCTGACAGGGACAAAGCTGCTAATTATATAGCGAAAAATCCACATTTTTTTACCCCTCTTTTTGACCTCGCGTGTAATCAAAAATCCGAAAGGGTTCATATACTTGCAGCATGGGTATTAGAAAAATATACCCTTGAGCAATTAGAATTACTCACCCCTGTTCTCGATCAATTTCTCAAAGGTACTCTGGTGCAAAAGAACGAGAGCAAGCGTCGTCCAATGATAAAACTATTGTACCATTATTGTAAATCCATAACGCGAAGAGCGAAACTTTCAAAAAAAAGAATTGATTTGATCGTAGAAATTTGCTTCAGCTATATGTTAGAATCTCAAAAAGCAGCATCACTAGCTTTTTCTATGAAAACCATACATTTTTCCGTAAACATGCCGATTGGATTGATACTGAAATAGAGGCTTACATTGAAAAAAAACTCCCAAATAGTAGTCCAGGATTTAGATCAGTTGTAAGACAAATCTCCTGAATTAGATTTAAAAATCACGCAATTAGCCTTATATTTGTAGTATTAATTTCAGTATGAAACTTACTCCTTTAAATGCCATTTCACCAATCGATGGGCGTTATCGCGGAAAGACTAAATCACTTTCACAATTTTTTTCTGAAGAAGCACTAATTCAATATCGAGTTCGTGTAGAAATAGAATATTTTATTTCACTTTGTGAGCTTCCAATACCACAGCTTGAAAACTTCAACACTTCTCTTTTTGAAGATTTAAGGAGTATTTACATACATTTTGGAGAGGAAGATGCCAAAGAGGTTAAAGAGATAGAAAAAACAACCAATCACGATGTAAAAGCTGTTGAGTATTACATAAAAAAAGAGTTTGACAATCTAGATTTACAAAAGTTCAAGGAGTTTATACATTTTGGTTTGACCTCACAGGATATAAACAATACTGCTATCCCCCTATCGATTAAAGAAGCTATACACAAAGAATACCTTCCCAACTTAGAGGAAATATTAGTCGCCTTGTCTGAACTGGCTGAAACGTATAAAGATGTTCCCATGCTGTCTAGAACTCATGGACAAGCCGCCTCCCCTACCCGATTAGGTAAAGAAATTGCAGTTTTTTCACATCGTTTAGAAATTCAAAAAGCCAGTCTGATGCAAGTACCCAACGCTGCAAAGTTTGCTGGAGCTACAGGAAATTTTAATGCACATTTTGTTGCTTATCCTGAAATTGATTGGAGAAAATTTGGAAAAAACTTTGTTGAGGAAACCTTGGGATTGGATTTTTCCTTTCCTACAACCCAAATAGAACATTATGACTCGATTGCCGCACTTTGTGATGCCCTAAAACGAATAAACTCTATTTTAATTGATTTTAATAGGGATATTTGGACTTACATCTCTATGGATTATTTTAAACAGGACATTAAAGAAGGCGAAATAGGTTCTTCAGCCATGCCACACAAGGTCAATCCCATTGATTTTGAAAATGCAGAAGGTAATTTGGGAATTGCCAGTGCCATATTGACTTTTCTTTCTAATAAACTGCCTATTTCAAGATTGCAAAGGGACTTGACTGACAGTACTGTTTTAAGAAATATTGGGGTTCCATTTGCCCATATTCTTATCGCATTTAAATCCATGGTTAAAGGAATTGGAAAACTCAGTATCAATGAACAAAAAATAAACGCTGATCTAGAAGATAATTGGTCAGTTGTTGCAGAGGCAATACAAACAATTTTGAGAAGGGAGAAGTTTCCCAATCCCTACGAGGCTTTAAAAGCATTGACCAGAACCAATACTAAGGTGACCAAACAAACGATCCACGCCTTTATTGATCAGCTTGAGGTCAACGAAGAGGTAAAGAAAGAACTAAAAGGTATTACCCCTTTTAACTATACCGGGATCGGCTAATTATATTCCCGCTTTTTTGAGTTCCTCACCACCAGGTAAATTCATTTTCTCAATTAATTTTGCAATCTTATCCAAGGCAATATCTCCTTCAATCATTAAAAGCACAGCTTTCACTTGAGTACCCTGTAGCTTGGCATCAGGAACAGCACTGGATATACCTTTGGAAAACATCAAAAGACTTTTGAGTTTACCTTCACCTTCCCCCGGTTTGGCGTGAACAACCAAATCGGTGCCGTCTTGACTAATTGCTACCATCTGATCAAGATCATCTTGCTTAGAAATGGATTTAACCCATTGATCCATCTCGATACTTATTTCTGACGAACCTGTAATAAGTGCCTTAAAACTTTGTATTCCATTGATCATTTCCATGAAGACATCAGACTCTGGGTCCCCGCTAGAAATGCTCATACTACCCAATAATTGAAATATCTTTGGGCTTATATTTATGGCAGTGACATCTTTATCGTTCTGATATTTTTCAAAAATAGATTGAGCAGTAATTAGATTTGGAAGGCTTAATAACAGCCATATAAAGAATTGTTTTTTCATGAAAATGGGAATTAAAATATATTCACAAAGTAATGAAGTTTGTCCAAAGTTGACTAATAACAGAAAGTTAAATCGTCTTAGCTAATGACAATTTAAACCCACAAAATTTTCTTAAAGTAAACTAATCACAATGGTTTTGGCACGAATTATGTAATTTTAAGCTCAAAAATCAATAATCCCCAATGAGACGATTAATATCTTTACATTTTTTACTTTTTTCTGTTCTTGTATGGAACAGCTGTTCTAAAGAAAAAGATGTAGTTGATGATGTTGAGAGTGCCAGTGAGCTAATCTCTGATCTAGAGAAATCTCCTGAGCTTCTTCATGGATCATGGAACCTTAGTGAAGGAAACCCCATTGAAGGCAGGGAGTCCGTAAATTGTGAGGCGAAAAATATCCATTTTCTTAAAAATGATTCCTTTTATCTTCAATACCAGGACAAGCGAATCAAAGGGACTTATGAAATTACTGGTGCAACGACCATTAACTTATCAGTCGGATCAACCTTAATAGGGACTTTAAGCAATACACTCTTTGACAACAATAAAATAAGTTTAGAACTCGACCTTCCAGAGGACTGTAGTGGTGTTTATGACGGGGACAAATATTTTAGAATTCATCAATTTGTCTGGGAAGTACTAAATGAATTCTACTTGTGGCAAGCAGAGGTAGATGATTTAAGTGATAATATTAAACCAGTTGGTTCTGTGGCCTATAATCAATTAGTATCATCCTACCCCGAACCAGAAGCATTTTTTGAATCACTCAAGCATCCCGATGATAAATTCAGTCAAATCAGGTCAAATTATGAAGATTTAGAAAATTCCATCAAAGGAATCGATGCTTCTAATGGTGTGGAATTCATTCTATCACAATATGGCTCTAATGGTTCTGTGCTTGGGTTTGTCACCCACATTTTAGAGGATTCTGATGCCGTTGATAAAGATATACAGAGAGGTGATATTTTTATTGGTGTGGACGGACAGTCGTTGAATCTAAATAATTACGTTCAATTATTGTTTGATGATAAACTCAGCTATACACTCAATATGGCTGATTTAAATAATAGCGTGCTTTCCCTTAATGGAAAAGATATTGAATTAACCAAAATAGAAAATTTTCAAACCAATCCCATCCAAGTCAATAAAATCATCGAAACAGGTGGTAAAAAAATAGCCTACCTAATGTACACCCAATTCGCACAAGGTTTTGATCAAGAATTAAATAATGTTTTTGCTGAATACAGAGCCGAAGGTGTTGACGAACTGGTTTTAGACCTCAGGTATAACGGTGGTGGCCTTACCAGCACTGCATTGTATTTGGGAGGAATGATTACAGGTCAGTTTACAGGACAAATTTTTGCTCAAAAAATTTGGAATAAAAAAGTTACAGATTATTACGAGTCCCTCAATAATACGGATTGGATGAAAGATTTATTTGTGTCTAAAATGGTTGATGAAACAGCTATAAATTCACTGAACCTAAACCGAGTTTACGTTATAACCACTGGCAGAACTGCCTCAGCAAGTGAAATGGTTATTAATGGATTAGCTCCTTTTATCAATGTAATTCAGGTGGGAGACACCACATATGGAAAAAATGTAGGTGGGCTGGCAGTAGTTTATGACTATATAGACAACCAAGGAACCATTAATCCTGATCACACATATGCCGTTTCACCAATTACTTTTAGCGTAGCAAACAGTGAGGGATTCTCTGACTATGCAGATGGGCTCCAACCGACTGATGGCTTTACACTGACAGAGGATATTAAGAATCTGGGGGTTCTAGGGGAAACTAATGAACCCATGCTTGCATTGGCATTAAATGATATTTTAGCTAATTCTGCCCGGTTTACAATTAGTCCACCACAGTTTCCTGTTGAAAATGTAATTGATGACCCCGATTTCCTAAAATCCTCTTTACTATTTATTTATCAGAAGGACCTCCCCTAATCAAACTGCACAGTTAAACCCATCAAAATGTTTCTTCCTCTTGTTTGATATCCAGGTATGATCACATACTCCGTGTCAAAAACATTGAAAACACTCAAGAAAAGATTGGTGTTGTACTTTTCCAGCGTATGATTGACTTGAAAGGTAAAAAGAGAATAGGCATCCAATTCCGAGAAGTCATTAGCTATCCGATCGCCCGTAAATTGTCCAATAAAATTCAGGTGAGTTTGAGTGAAAATTGGAATATCCATTACTCCTGAAATTGCATGTTTAGGAATACTTCTTAAATCGCCATCTGTACTTTCAGTAAATACATAATTCAATCTGGTTTTAGCTTTTTCAAATAGCTCAAAATCATAAGCCAACTCAAAACCACGGTATACAATTTCTCCATCGGAATTGTCATAACCACCAAATGGTTTTGAATCAGTAGGGGTAGTATTAAAAATTAGCGTTGGATTTTGTTTTCGGTCAAAGTAAACTACATTGAATGCGTTTTTAGCTGATCTAATTTCAAAGCCAAACTCAAAACTTAGGTTGTTTTCAGGTTCAAGTGCAGAATTTCCATAATTAGGGTTATAAAGCTGATACAAACTCGGTGCAATAAATGCCTTACTATAACTACTTAGTAGTTTCATTTGATAATTGTCGTTTAAATCAAATGTGTAGGAAGGGTTTAGACTGTAAATCAGATGTCCGCCGTAAGCTTCGTGAATATTATAACGTAAACCTACATTGAGATTCAAGCCAGAAGGATCCAAATAAACTGAATTTAGATAGATATCTGTCTGATAATTTTCAGGGTTTTCAGCAGCCTCCATCGTTGATTTTTGATATTGAATACCTGCGATTGAGTAAAATTTATTATTAAAAATATATTTGTTGAAAAGGTCAATATTCAAATTGTCGCTTTCGCTCATAGTTGGAAAAGAGGACTTAAATTCCCTTTCGTTTTTTTGCAGACCAGCATTTAAATTAAGACTTCCCTTTGCGTATTTATACTGAGCATTTAGGGCGTAACGATTCAGTTTGGTCGTAAATTCAAAATCTGCATCCTCAAGAGGAAAAGAATTGTCATAATCACTGGTTATATCGTCTTTGTTAAAACTTAACTGCCAGTTAAATTGGGAACCAATTTCCCCATTCAAAGCTGCATTAAAATTGACCTTTTTAAATTGATCTACCTCGTCCCCTACAACAGCACTAATACCATCACTAAAACGTTCGGCGTAGGTCACATTTACGCCAATTCCACTTTTAGACAACTTACCTGTCAGATTAACAAACTGATTGCCAGCATTAAACTTGTTTAAAGCTTGATTGGCAGCCTGTTCTGTGCCCCAAGTTCTTTTTGCAATAAGTGTCAAGGGTTTCTTTGACTTTTTGGTAGTAATGTTAACGACCCCAGTGGCAGCTGAGCTTCCGTACAAGCTACTGGCAGCTCCCTTGACAATCTCAATGGATTCAATCATTTCGATATTCAATAAATTGATATCAAAATCATTATCGATTCTAGAGGGATCGGAAACCCTAATTCCATCAATAAGGATCAAAACCTGACGGTTTCGACCACCGCGAATTGATAATGTTTGGTTTTGTCCTGAATGTGTATTTTTCCCGATTACATCAATACCCAATTGAGTAGAGAGCAAAACTCCAAGCCCAAGACCTGAAAATTGCTGAATTTCTTCAGAATTAATTTTCACAACAGTCTTTCCAGATTGAGAACGCTTAAGGGCAAATCTTGAGTCAGTCACAACAACTTCGTCCAGGTAATTAGTGGATACAGCCAAGCTATCCAGTGAAGTGTTTTGAGCTAAAGTCATGCCACAAGACACCAAGGCTAGAAAAGTAGTCTTTACTAGTTTCATAAAAAAAAATTAAGGGACATAATATCCGTTTAGCAAGTCAATGCTTTATCCCCGAAGCGCTGAATCACTATGAAAGGCAGGTCTCCTGGCTTGCGTTTTTCCGAAAACCTTCCCGATTAAATCAGTGGCATGGAGATTTCGAAAAACATCCGCTATGCGGACTAAGCTTACAGTTGCGGGTACAGCATTGGCATTTAACCAATTTCCCTTTTCATTTTGCAAAGCAAAAACCTATTCACGATGTAAATTTACAAAAAAGTTAAAGCAGTTGTATTTACAAGACAAATGGATTTATCTTTTAAAATTAACGGATCAAGTCAATGACATGATTTATAGATGAATATAAAATGAATTTAACGAAACTTAAAGGCTTAATCAGAATGGAAAAACAAATAAAAAATATTTAATATTTGTTATAAAGTAACATTAATGTAAAAAAATTCTTCAAATTCTGATTTAGAAAGCTAGGCAGTAATCAGGTTTTTTTTCTGTAAGGCGTAAAAAGGATAGATCAATACGGCGCTGTAAACCAAATCTCCAAGAATGGTATTGAGAAAGAAAGGGATTGCCAAAGTGTAGCAACTTATCAACCCATCTATGGTGATTGGGTATCCGACTAGCCAAACACCAAAATTACTTACCAAAAAGAAAATGGTTGAGGACAGTAACACAGAACCAACGCTAATTTTTTTGGCCGTCATCCCCAATAAAGCAATCAAGACAAAAGCACCATAAACAAAAGGTATTGTGGCGTGGAGTCCTAAAAATAGATCGGAAATAAATAGGCTAATGATAGGGATCGCTAAGGTGACCCAACGATTGTTAAACCCCTTACTCGATAAAAGTGCTATGGCAGCAATGGGGGTAAAATTAGGTGGATGAGGAATAAATCTAGACAGTATGGCAATAAATATTACCGAAACTAAAAATACATTCTTATTAATCATATTCCAATAATGGTTGTTATAAAGATAAAGAATTATCAGTTATTTTGTGAGATACATCTTTCTTCTGGAATATAAATCATAAAACTCATCTTCTTTCAAGCTGTCAATAAACAGAATACTCTCTCCTGTGCTCTTCATTTCAGGACCCAGTTGTTTATTAACATTCGGGAACTTATTGAATGAAAAAACGGGTTGCTTGATGGCATAGCCCTTCAACTCTGGTTTAAAATCAAAATCAGTAACCTTATTATGTCCTAACATTACTTTTGTAGCATAATTGACATAAGGTTCCTTGTAAGCCTTTGCGATAAAAGGAACGGTTCTAGATGCTCTAGGATTGGCCTCTATCACATAAACCTTATCATTTTTAATCGCATATTGTATATTGATAAGCCCTTTGGTATTTAATGCTAAGGCAATTTTGCGCGTGTGGTCTTTGATCTGTTGCAGAACAAACTCACCAAGATTGAAAACCGGTAAGGTGGCATTAGAATCTCCAGAATGGATCCCACAAGGCTCGATGTGTTCCATAATTCCAATGATATATATATTCTCACCGTCACAGATAGCATCTGCTTCTGCCTCTATTGCACCGTCTAAATAGTGGTCTAGCAATAATTTATTGTTTGGGATTTTTTGGAGTAAATCGACAACATGGGACTCAAGTTCCTCTTTGTTAATCACAATTTTCATTCCCTGACCACCCAAAACATATGATGGCCTAACTAATATGGGAAAATCCAGTTGATCCGCTAACTCGAGGGCTTGATCTGCAGTCTCTGCAACGCCGAACTCAGGGTAGGGAATATTGTTATTTTTTAAAAGAGTAGAAAAACTTCCTCTATCCTCGGCAAGATCAAGAGACTCAAAGCTGGTTCCTATTATTTTTATTCCATATCGATCCAGTTTCTCTGCGAGTTTCAAGGCAGTTTGTCCTCCAAGTTGAACGATAACACCTTCCGGTTTTTCGAATCTTATAATGTCGTAAATATGTTCCCAGAACACGGGTTCAAAATACAGCTTATCTGCAATATCAAAATCAGTGGAAACGGTTTCTGGGTTACAATTGATCATAATCGTTTCATAGTCACATTCCGAAGAAGCCAAAACACCATGTACACAGCAGTAATCAAATTCAATTCCTTGACCAATTCTGTTAGGGCCAGATCCTAAAACGATTATTTTTTTTCGATCACTTACTTTACTCTCATTATCACTAAAAGGTTCCCCGCCTTTAATTTGCATTTTTTCCTCAAAAGTGGAATAGTAATATGGTGTAGAAGCAGAAAATTCAGCAGCACAAGTATCTACCAATTTATAAACTCGCTGAACAGCCAATTGATCTCTTTTGTTGTAGACTTCGCTCTCTAAACAGTCTAACATATGAGCAATCTGTCTATCGGCAAATCCCTTTTGTTTGGCTTCAAGTAACAACTCCCTGTCTAAAGTATCAATAGTGAATTTAGATATTTCTTTTTCCAATTCATACAGTTCTTGATATTGCTTGAGAAACCACATATCAATTTTGGTGATTTCATGAATCCTACTTAAGGGAATACCCATTTGAATGGCATCATAAATTACAAAAACTCTATCCCAACTGGCATGCGTGAGTTTTTCGATTACTTGATCATACTCGACATATCCTTTGCCGTCTGCGCCCAAACCATTTCTTTTTATTTCAAGTGATTGTGTGGCTTTATGGAGCGCCTCTTGGAATGACCTTCCAATTCCCATTACTTCACCCACAGATTTCATCTGTAAACCTAATTTACGGTCTGATCCTTCAAACTTATCAAAGTTCCAACGTGGAATCTTAACTATAACATAGTCAAGGGTTGGTTCAAATAATGCAGAAGTAGATTTTGTAATTTGATTTTCCAACTCATCGAGTGTGTATCCAATTGCTAGCTTGGCAGCGACTTTCGCGATGGGATATCCAGTAGCTTTGGAAGCTAGTGCAGAGGAACGGGAGACTCTAGGGTTAATTTCAATAGCTATGATATCTTCTTTTTCATCAGGACTAACGGCGAATTGAACATTACATCCACCAGCAAAATCTCCAATACTCCTCATCATTTTGATTGCCATGTCGCGCATGCGCTGAAAGGCGGTGTCTGAAAGCGTCATGGCAGGAGCAACGGTAATGGAATCACCAGTATGAATTCCCATTGGGTCCATATTTTCAATGGTACAAATGATTACAACGTTGTCATTTTTGTCTCGTAGTAATTCTAATTCGTATTCTTTCCAACCTAATAGGGCTTTGTCGATTAGCACTTCGTGGATTGGTGAAGCCTCGAGACCTCTAGTCAGCAATTCTTCAAATTCACCTGCGTGGTGAACAAAAGATGCGCCAGTACCTCCGAGCGTAAATGAAGGTCTGATCACAAGTGGAAAACCGAATTTTTGTGCAATTTCTTTGCCTCTCAGAAAAGAGGTAGCTGTCTCAGCAGGCGCCACAGGTATGTCAATGGTCTTTAGTAACTTTTTAAAACGATCTCGATCTTCGGTAATATTGATGGCCTCAATATCAACGCCTATAATCTGTACATTAAAATCATCCCAAATGCCCTTGTCATCAGCCTCAATACAAAGATTAAGTGCAGTTTGCCCTCCCATTGTTGGAAGTACTGCATCAATTTTATGCTTTTTTAGTATTTCAATAATAGACTTTGTCGTCAGGGGTCGCAAATAAATATGATCCGCCATGGAGGGGTCGGTCATTATAGTTGCAGGGTTTGAGTTGATCAAAATGGTCTCAATTCCATCCTCCCTAATAGATCTTAATGCTTGGGTTCCGGAATAGTCAAATTCACAAGCTTGACCAATAATGATTGGGCCTGAACCAATAATTAAAATACTCTTAATCTCTGATTGTTTAGGCATAAATTATAGTTTTAAAAAATTCCTTTAATATAAAAAAAAAGGTGTCATTCTTAAAAGAATAACACCTTCAAATAATGGTTTTTTATTATCATTTCTTGTGACGTGGCTCTGAGGATACGGAAATTTTTTTCCTACCTTTCGCTCTCCGGCTTGCCAAGACTTTTCTGCCATTGGCTGAAGCCATTCTTTCACGAAAACCGTGCTTGTTTCTTCTTTTTCTTTTGGAAGGTTGAAAGGTCCTTTTCATTTTATTAATTAGGTTATCTTAAAGCCGGGCAAATATACAATATCTTTTTTCTAATACAAATGGTTTTAAAAGGATTCTTGTTAACTTTGGGCACAAATCAAATAATATGTTTCCGAAAATCATAAAATTAATCCTCGCAGTTGCCACATTGGGATACGCAGGTTATCAATTTTACGAAAGTTATATAGGTAATGGAATCTTCTTAACACTCTTATCTGGAGTTTTTGTACTGCTTTATTTCAAAAATGAAATGATTTTTCTTGCCTTTTTAAGATTGAGAAAACAAGATTTTCAAGGCACTGAAAAGTGGCTAAACAGAATCAATAATCCAGAAAGTGCATTGATTCAAAAACAACTCGGATATTTTTACTATCTCCACGGTATCATTCAATCCCAAGCAAATCTGACCGTAGCTGAGAAACATTTCAAAAAAGCTATCCAGTTAGGGCTAACGATGTCTCACGACTTGGCAATGGCCAAAATGAGCCTAGCGGGAATATTAATGCAAAAACGCAGAAAAAGAGAGGCAATTGCCCTTCTTGCTGAAGCCAAAAAACTGGATAAGCACAATATGTTGTCTGATCAAATGAGATTGATGCAACAACAAATGAAAAAAATCTAGTAGTATCCCTCCTCTGGAATTGCGATCTCATAATATTTCCTTGATTTATTATTTAGATGATTTTGTATCAACCAAGGATTATGAATTTTTAATATTTTATAGTTTACCCCCATTTTTTTAGCAAAGCTAGCTATGTTATTAATAGGGGTGTCTAAGCCATGAAGTCTAACGGGAATAGACTTGTAAAGATCATTCTCATTGAATATATAACCGTATCGAGAAGGGTTTTCAATGATTTCCTTTACAGCTAAAATTCTAAAAACATATCTCGAAGTTTCTTGCCCCAAAAGCAAATCAAAATAGCCATTTACTTTTTGAGTATTTAAATTTCGGTTAATTCCTGTCATTCCACGATTATAAGCAGCAGCCGCAAGTATCCATGAACCGAACTTTTTTTTGGCTTTTTTAAGATATGTTGCTGCAACCCTTGTCGATAATTCTAGGTGGTAACGTTCATCCACGTTGCTATTTATTTCCAGCCCATACTCCTTTCCTGTAGTACGCATAATCTGCCAAAAACCCTTGGCTCCTGCAGGTGACCTCACATTTTCGAGACCACTTTCAATCACAGCTAAATACTTAAAATCAGTAGGTACACCCTCTTCCTCAAGAATGCGTTCTATCTCTGGGAAATATTTGTTACTTCGCTTATGCAGAAGCATCATATTGGACTGCCAATAAGTATTGACTAGCAACTCGCGATCAAGACGTTCTCTCAAATCAGGAGAGGTCATCGGGATGGATTCATCAGCAAAATTTAATGTATCGGGAAGATGAAGCGCATACACCTTATATGATAAATTATTACCAAGTGTATTGAAAGCAGAGAACAGATCGGACTTAAAAACAAATCCTGAAGTTATAACTAGTAATAATGGAACTACCCACCAAATCTTTTTAGAATCCAAAAGCAGATACATTTAATATTATGCTAATCTATGAAATTGTGGGGTTTCCTAGAATTATCTCTGGAAGGTTTTTATTAAACCATTGATGATGTGTTAATATAATGGCATGATCACCAGGTACTTCAATGTATGGAGGTCTAACATTTTTGATAGGAAAAACAGTATCGTTTTTTCCATGAATATGAATAACATCCTGCTTGGGTTCACTTCTATCCCATTTAACCATTTTATCGATAGCCCAGCTGAGGTAATTCGGATCTCGCTCTGAAAGATATCTTTCGTATAACTCGAAACGTTTTTTTAATTCATTTCCGAACACGAACAAAGCAAAACTTTCAATATTCTGAATCCATTGAGTGGGTAGTAATTTATGAGCATTGGTTACTTGAGCTAACTTCATATGTACGGGTAACTCCTGATTACTTTTCACACTTGACACAATGATTATTTTTTCACAATCAATATAATTAGCCATTTCCTGAACCAAGACGCCTCCCATAGAGACACCAATGAGAATAGGTTTTTTGTGTTTGACCCTTTTACACATTCTTTTTGCGTATTCTTGAAGTGTTTCCGACTTTTCAGGGGGAAACCATGAGAGATAATTCACTTCAAAAGTCTCGGAAAACTTCAGGTATTCAAATATTAATGGGTTGGCACCCATACCAGGCATAAGATAAACTGATTTAATCATAAACTTTTCTTATTTAGAATTGCCAATTATTCAAAAAATTGTTAAATTTGTTGCCCCTCTTCAAATTATCAAACCTAATTTTATCAAATATTAATTAAACCAAATTAGTAAGTATAAAATGTATCCAGTTGAATTACAAAACAACGAATTTCTAAGACAATTTGAAACCTTTATTAATGGATCTCTCGCTAGAATAGAATACGCGGAGCAAGAAAGAAAAATTTTCCTCACAAAACTCGTTATCCCAGGAGAAGTTAGCGATGTGGAATTTGAAGAAAATTTTATCAAAAGTGTTTTAGAGTTCATTTCTGAAAAAAATTTAAGAGTAGTACCAACGTCACCCCAGATAGCTGGTTTTGTGAGACGTAATAAGTCATACAAATCACTATTACCTGTTGGGATAAAGCTTTAATTTTTAAGTTTAGAATCTAACAAACCCTTCTTGGTCAATTGTATCAAGGACTACTTCTTTGATGCTGTTAGCTAGAGATGGTTCCCATGGTGCTCTCACCTTGACATAGTTTTCACTGAAACCTGTGATATAGCCCTTTTTGTTTTCATGTTCAAAAAGAATTTTCACTTTTTTTCCCAATTGTTTTTCATAAAACGCACGACGCTTTTTTACCGATAAACCTCGGAGCATTTTACTTCTTTTTGACCTTACTATTTGTGGAACAACATCATCTATTTCAATAGCCTCGGTATTGGGACGTTCTGAATAAGAAAAAACATGTAAATAAGAAATATCCAAATCGGCTAAAAATTGATAAGTATTCAGAAACATTTCATCGGTTTCTCCAGGGAAACCCACGATAACATCACCACCAGTACACGCATCGGGCATTTGGGTTTTAATTTGGCTAACCCTATCAATATAAAGATCACTCAGGTATCTCCGCTTCATTTTCTTTAAGATTTCATCATTACCACTCTGCAATGGAATGTGAAAATGTGGAACAAAAGCACGACTTTGAGCCACAAAATCTATAATCTTATCTGACAATAAATTGGGTTCAATCGAGGAAATTCTAATTCTCTTAAGTGCCTCGATATCGTCTAATGCTTTAATTAAGTCAAGAAAAGTATGTTCGTGTTTTTTATTTCCAAACTCACCTTTTCCATAATCACCAATATTGACACCTGTAAGTACAATTTCTTTGATTCCCCTAGCAGTGATTTCAAGGGCTTGATTGATTATGTTTTCTAATGAATCACTTCTTGAAATTCCACGAGCCCTGGGGATTGTACAATAGGTACATTTGTAATCACAGCCATCTTGAACTTTCAAAAAAGCACGAGTTCTGTCGTCTATGGAATAGGAACTTTCATAAAAGTTAGCGTCTGCAATTTCGCAAGAGTGAATAGCCCCACTAGTCTTTTTTGTCAAGTCTGCCAAATAATCAATTAGCTTAAACTTCTCAGTCGCTCCCAGCACCAGATCAACACCATCGATAGTTGCAAGGGCCTTAGGTTGCAATTGAGCGTAACAGCCAATGGCAGCTATAAAAGCCTCAGGATTTTGTTGAAGCGCTTTTTTTACGAGGCCCTTAAATTTCTTATCCGCATTTTCGGTAACTGAGCATGTATTAATTACATAAACCTCGGCTGGTGATTCAAAATCAACACGTTCAAACTTATCACTACTAAAATCCCTTGCAATTGTAGCAGTCTCTGAAAAGTTTAGCTTACAACCCAAAGTGTGAAAAGCTACCCTCGGTTTGGTTTCAATTTCCAGTGTGTTTCCAAGATTAATCATCAATTAATTCGACTAAAAATGTCGTATTTTGTCACAAATATACAACCTTTACTCATGCGAAATAACCGATCAAAACAGCATTCGTCCTTGGTGATCTTTGCCCTTGTATTGATCCTTGTTTGTTTTTCCTGTGGAGCTGAAGTTAAGGAAGAAAAAGCTGGTCAGGTGTTTAGGTATAATGAATTTGCAAATATAACCTCCTTGGATCCAGCATTTGCAAGAGTTCTTCCAAATATTTGGGCAACAACTCAGCTATTTAACGGATTGGTTCAATTGGACGATTCGTTAAATGTAACCGCAGATATCGCTAAAGATTGGTATATCTCAAAAGAGGGATTGCATTATGAATTCCTACTTCGGGATGATGTTTATTATCATAAATCTAAAGTTTTTGGTGATGCCTTAACCCGAAAAGTAGTTGCTGATGATTTTGTTTACAGCTTAAATAGGCTTCGCGACCCAAAAGTAGCCTCACCTGGCGGATGGGTACTTCAGAATGTCGAAAAGATTGAGGCGACAAACGACTCCATACTCAACATTAAACTAAAAAAACCATTTCCTGCTTTTTTAGGATTGCTAACGATGCGATATTGCTCTGTAGTACCCAAAGAAGCAGTTAAAAAGTTTGATGAAAACTTTAGAAGCCAGCCCATTGGCACCGGTGCCTTTTACTTTAAAAACTGGGAGGAAGACGTCAAATTGGTATTAAGAAAAAATCCTTTGTATTTTGAAAAGGACGATGAGGGCATTTATTTACCGTATTTGGAAGCAGTAGCCATCACTTTTATTCCAGATATTCAAAGTGAGTTCATGCTTTTCTTGCAGGGCAAACTCGATTTACTTAACTCCTTGGATAGCTCCTATAAAGATGAATTACTTACCACCGATGGTGAATTGAGTCAGGATTATCAAGGGAGAATTAATATGCAAAAAGGTCCTTATTTGAATACTGAATACCTTGGATTTTACCTTGATGCTAAATCAGAAGCCATTCGCTCACCGCTAGTTCGAGAGGCAATAAATATTGGTTTTGACCGTAAAAAAATGATTGCCTATTTAAGGAATAACATCGGTTTTATTGGAAATCGGGGGTTTATCCCTAGGGGACTACCTGGACACGGTGCAAGTACCGCTATTAGGTACAACCCCGAAAGAGCAACTGCATTGATTGAGGAATTTAAAAGGAAAAAAGGAAAAATCCCAGAAATAACATTAGCCACAGATGCCAATTACTTAGATATTTGCGAATATTTGCAAAGGGTTTTGGAAAAAATCGGTGTAAAAATTAAAATAGATGTTATGCCACCAGCTACTTTAAAACAAGCTCGCTCCTCCGGAAAACTAGAAATGTTTAGAGCCAGTTGGATTGCAGACTATCCTGATGCAGAAAATTATCTTTCTCTTTTCTACTCAAAAAATTATAGCCCAAGCGGACCTAATTATACGCATTACAAAAAAGATGAGTTTGACCTGCGCTATGAGAAAAGTTTTGAAATTACTGACCCAAAACTCAGAGCTTTAAATTATAGAGAAATGGATAGCCTTGCAATGATTGAGTACCCAATTGTACCTTTATATTATGACCAAGTAATTCGATTTACTCAAAAGAAAATTTCAGGCTTAAAAATAAATCCTGTCAACGTATTAAAGTTAAAAAGCGTAAAAAAGAAGCAATAAAAAAGCCGTCATAAGACGGCCTTTGATATTTTGAAAACAAAAAACAGTAAAATTATTTTTTGAATTTTGAGTATTTGTTTTTGAACTTATCAATTCTTCCTGCTGTATCAACCAATTTAGATTTACCTGTATAATATGGGTGTGATGTACGAGAAATCTCAAGTTTGACCAAGGGATACTCTACGCCTTCGTGCTCTATGGTTTCTTTCGTGTCTACAGTAGATTTGGATATGAAAATATCATCATTGGACATGTCCTTGAATGCAACCAATCTGTAACTATCGGGGTGGATACCAGTTTTCATTATAATGTTTTATTAGAAAGTCCGCAAATTTAATGGTTTTTTGAATATTTTAGCAAAAAAAAATAACTTTATTACTTTCACTCAACCTTACTTCGAATCTTGAATCTACTTATATCATGAACAATCAAAAATTCTCTACTAAACAAATTGCCATTAATTTTGGCTTTTTACTCGCTGGTTACAACGTAATTACTGGTCTCATGCTGTTTTTTCTAGACATGCATTATCAAAACAATTCCACTGTTGGACTAGTCAATCTGGCTGTCATTGCAGCAGTAATCATTTATGGAATTACACAATTCAAAAAGTTCAATGACGGATTTATCAAATTGTCTGAAGCTTTAAAAACAGGATTGGGAATTGCCCTAATTTCTGGCATTGTCAGTGTTATTTATTCTATAGTTTTGATCACCTTCATTGATCCAGACTTCATAGATAAGATGCTTGAATTTCAAAAGGAAACAATGTTGGAAAAGAACCCTAACATGTCCGTTGAAAATGCAAACAAAATGGTGGACATGCAAAGAAAGTTTAGTGGTCCAATGATCACGTCTGCATTTATTATAATTTTTAATTTATTTTTTGGTTTTGTAATTTCACTCATTGTAGGTTTGATCGTTAAGAAATCTAAGCCCGAATAGCTTAAATTTCTTACTTTTGTTGGCGAAAATGACTTCTATATGGAACTTTCCGTTGTTATCCCACTGCTCAATGAAAGTGAATCGCTAGAAGAACTTCACCAGTGGATTTCTGCATCTCTTGATGCAAATCAATACCTATATGAAATTATTTTTATTGATGATGGTAGTACAGATAATTCGTGGGAAATCATAAATGAATTAGCCGAAAAAAATACGAATACTCATGGTATTCAATTTTCAAAAAACTTCGGAAAGTCACAGGCATTACACGCTGGATTCAAAGCCACCAAAGGAGATTATATCATTACTATGGATGCAGATCTTCAGGACTCTCCTGAGGAAATACATCAAATGATAACCGCCTTAAAAGAAAAAAAATTAGACCTGATTTCCGGTTGGAAGAAAAAACGTTACGATTCAATTTTATTCAAAAATATACCCTCAAAAGTATTCAACTGGGCTGCTCGAAAGGTTTCTGGTATTAGGCTTCACGATTTCAATTGTGGATTGAAAGCATATCGAATGGAAGTGATCAAGACAATTGAGGTCTATGGAGAAATGCATAGGTATATCCCAGTCATTGCAGCTAATGAGGGTTTTACAAGAATTGAGGAGCAGATTGTAAAGCATAAAGCCAGAAAATATGGGAAAACAAAATTTGGAGGAGATCGCTTTATCAAAGGATTTTTAGATCTGATTACGCTTTGGTTTATAAAAAGTTTTGGGAAAAGACCGATGCACTTTTTTGGCTTGTGGGGAACTATAATGCTTATGGTTGGGTTTGGATTTACAATCTACTTGGGTATTGATAAGCTCTATTTTAATAAACTAGCCCGACTTATTACGCAAAGGCCCGAATTTTATATTGCCCTAACCACAATGATTATGGGCGCACAATTTTTCATAGCAGGGTTTTTAGGTGAAATTCTAATCCGAAACGGTAAAGATA
>CEOK01110906.1_pt1 | contig 30948 bp, 18 predicted proteins | sample 427001 | NCBI WGS metagenome assembly CEOK01 (sample SAMEA2591108, study PRJEB7988) | marine metagenome | isolation source: saline water (ENVO:00002010), including | reverse complement strand
TTTTGAAAAATTTAGAGATTGGTTACCTAATACAAAAGCTATTGCTTGTCATGTTGAATATAACGACAAAGAATTAGAGATGGAAAATGTAACCAATTGTACAGGTTGGAATAATGGCTGGTGTTGGAATATTCCTTTGTACAACAGAATTGGTGCTGGATATGTTTATGATCCAGCACTGTACAACAGCGAAGAAGAAGCATTAGAAGATTTTAAAGCCTATCTTGACAGCGATAGAATGAAGTATCACGATCCTGAAAGATCAAAAAAAATTACAGATTATAAACACATAGAAATTAAAAATGGTGTATATGACAGATGCTGGACTCAAAATGTTGTAGGTGTAGGATTAAGTTACGGATTTATTGAACCTTTAGAAAGCACAGGATTGTTAAGTGTACAAGAAATATTATTAAGGTTGTGCGAAACTTTACACTATCCACAAGTCAATAGAGTACATATAGATCATTTTAATTATGTTGTAAAAACTATAATGTACGGATTTAGAAATTTTGTAGCATATCATTTTGCACTTACATCAAGAAGAGATACAGAATATTGGAGACAAGCAGGTGAATATATTCGTATGGAGCCAAGAATGGACGACCCAAAATATATTGATTGTTTAGATAGTATGCCGTCTGCAATGGCAAATAGTTTACTACAGTCTCATCAATTACCAGGGGATATGTCTATGGGAGGTATTCCTGATATTTTTGTTGGAAACGAATGTATTCCTTCTAACCCTACACAGATGCGAATTTTAAACGATCTAGTAAGATCAAGGCAAGGTTCGGAGCCAGAAATATATACAAAACAATTACAAGACTACTGGGATCAGAAAAAAGACTACATTCAAACTTTAGCTAATGACAGTATGAGTCATTATGAATATTTGAAAACACATATCTATAAAGAAAATGTAGATGACTCATCTGAGGATAATAAAGAAGATAATGAATAATAAAAAGGCGCATATGCGCCTTTTTTAATCTGGTAGTTGATAGTTTTCGCCTGTGTTTATTTCTGGTGCATCTGGATCTTCAACCAAGCGTTCCATGCGTTCTGTATCAATTGCATCTATCTGCTTCAGTGTTTTAATTGTAGCTCTAGAAATAAGATCTTCTTTGTCCGCAGGGATAGCTCTTACTCCTGGTTTAGCAAGTTCTTGTTTTATTAGAGATTGAGCCATTTCTTCTTTCATTTGACGAATATATTCAGTAACATGATCGTCTACATACTGATTAGGCGTTTGTGTTTTGAAGCATAAAGCCTTATAATCTGCATCGGTTATTTGAACTGTGTAAGTAACTGGCATGTATAACTCCTATCCGTTTGGATTTCCCAGTAATGGTCCTCTGTACTCATGTACAACTGTATCTCTGTCATTTGACATGGTACTTATACCGGGATCATTTAATATTCTGTTTAATTCTAAATCATAAATTTCGGCTTTTGCTTGTTCTACAAGATGGTTCACTGCATTTTCAATCCAATCTTGAGGATCCATACAATAGTGCCTCAACACTTTTTCTTCGTTGTCTGTAATTTCAAAGGTTATATTTCTCATCTAGTCCTCCAAAGTATTTATGCAATTTGATAACCGTTAAAGCAACTATGAGCTCCATGGAATCTTGTTTGATTGTTACGCCAAAATACCCTTACTTCAGCATATTGCCCTGCATTCATGTACATTGCAAGGTTAACTTTAGTTCCATTAGGATAATATCTACTGCCTGTGCTGTGTGCAAATATACCATGCGGTGTTCGTCCTCCTACCATTTGATTCCCACCATTTTTTCCTATGCTCATATGATAATAGCCTGTCCAGTTATTAGCATCATTTCTTGCATATGTTTCAAAATGAAACTGATAAAAGCCAGCTACAGGAGCAGTAAATCTACCAGATCCAAAATTGCTTCCTCCGTTTTGTTGAGTAGTCCATCCAAAGTTGTTGTTTAGACTTCTCCATCCAGTTCCACCATATGAATTTGCATATCTCCAACCACTAGTTCCTGATGCTGTAAAGTATACACTATTTGGTCTTTGAACATTACCATTGGTATTCATCCTAACACCTACATTGGTGTTTGCAACCAACTCCGTTGAATTACCGTTGAATCTAAATCCAGTTCCTCTGTTAGACGGACTGTGGATACTAGGGGCACTAGTACTACCTGCTGGAACATGTAAACTTGCACTACTTACATCCATCCCTGCACGATTTGCAGGAGTTCCTCCTAAATTAGTGGCCATAGCTCCTGAAGCAAATTTATCACCTTGTATGGCTGCGCTATTGCTTATGTCGCCGTTTATAATTGGACGATATGTTACAGTTTTTCCAGATATATCAAAATTTGTAGGATCAAATTTTCCGGAACTAACAATATTATTATTCATGTCAGCAGCTAGTAAATCACCTGCAAATATTTTATCACCTGTAATTGAATTATCGCCTATATCCACAGTTGCAACTTGGGAGTCTATGATTGCATCGCTGTCTATTCTTTTAAAACTATCGTAATTAGCCATCTTTTATCCTATCAAATATCCTGACCAACAACAATGGTCCCCATGTATTCTTCCTTGATTACCTCCAAAATATGGTCTAGGTGTTACATATTGTCCGGCATTCATATAGCGTGTAAACGCTGTCATAACGCCAGGAGCGTGGTTGTTACGTAATCCGTATGCAAACATGGTATGTGGAGTTCTACCACCATACATCTGACCATTGCCGCCGTTTAGTGCGATATTCCAATGAGTGTACCCGTTGGTTGAGTTTGAGTTGTTGTACCAATAACCTTGAAGATAACAATGATAATACCCTGCAATAGGAACTGTTACTCTACAGTTGTTTGAGGTTGTGACGCCGCCTTGTGTAGAAAAATTCCATCCAATGTTGTCTAATTCTCTCCAGCTGTTAGCACCATCATACTGATTTCCGTATCGCCAGCCACCACGACCGCTGGCCATCCAAGCAGGTTGGTTATTTGCTATAGGATGCCCACTACTATTGATCTGATGTCTGTTATTACCACTTACTGTGAGGTACATGTTCTGACTGTCAATTCTAAATCCACTGTTTGCATAATCACTTCTGCCAACTACATCGCTATTGCCAACTGTCAACTGTCCGGTTAGTGTGTCTCCTGCTTTGTTTACAGGTGTATAACCTAAACTATTTTTTACCCCGTCTGTTTCAATTTGTCCGCCACCTATTGATGAATTAGCAAAATCTCCGCTGACCAATGCCCTGTATGAAACTGTCATGCCAGATATGTTCAAACTTGATGCAAGTTTGTCAGTGGTTATTGCTCCATCTGCTATTTGCGTATTGGTAATAGTAAGGTCTTGGAACTTTGTTCCAGTCACAGCATTTTGAGCAATATCCTGACTTCGTACACTACCATCTATAATAGCTGCCGAGTTAATTTTTTTAAATGTGCTATATACTGCCATACTCTATCCTATCAACTGTCCGCTAAAAATTTGATGACCTGCATGATGCCTTGAGTTACCATTTGCATGCCATCTCACTGCAAGACTACAATATTGTCCTGAATTCAAATACATAATCATGTTATAATTTGCACCATCATCGTAATTGTTAAAGTTACCGTGCATGTTAATTGTGTAAGGAACCCTACTGCTAGGTAGTATGTTTACGCTACCATTTCTTTGGAAAAATAGATGCACATAACTGTTTGTACCATTGGTTTGATTGAGCAAATACCACATGGTTGAAAAATGATACCATCCACTAACTGGTGCTGTAAATCTACCATTAGATGTATTAAAGTTCGATCCGCCATATTGATGTGCTAGATTCCAGTTCATAATGGAATTAAGTTCTCGTGTGCCGGTGCCGCCGTATGAATTTGAATATAACCAACCTGGTTGTCCTACAGCTGCAAAAGCTGGTTTTTGTGGATATCTAACACGGCCTCCTGTTTCTATTACCATACTATCTGAACCGTTGGTACTGAAACGAAGCTCACCGCTAGTGGGCATGTAATATCCTGTATTAGCATCACCTGCTTTGACGGAAGGCGCACCAGCACTTCCGTTGGTCACTTGTAATGAACCAGTCATGTTTTGTGTGCCAGTGTTTAATACAGGTGTATAACCTAAATTTGCTGCTGCGGCACCGCTTCCTAGTTTATCTGCCGCAATATTTGCGCCACTGGCAACGTCGGCATTTACAATTGATCTGTAGGTTACTGTTTTTGCGCTCAGATCAATGTTACTGGCTAGTTTATCACCTGCTACTATACTATTGTTAGCAAGTTTACCTTCAGTGATGGCTGAGACATCGTCGGACTCTAGAGACCCTGTTGCGATATCTAAATCCTTTACAGCTAATCCATCTACTAGTGCGTTACTATCAATTTTCTTAAAACTACTGTAACTAGCCATTTATAAAATTCCTTAAATTGTAAATAATCGCCAGCCATAACTTGAATTATAGTATACTAGTTCAAATGCAGCACCTTCTGTGTTTACTGTAAGATTGTCGTTTGCACCCATAATTGCATGTCCGTTTCTGTCAACAATACAGTTATTACTGTCGAACGTGTTTCTAACATCAAAAATTCTTACAATATCTCCCATGCTAGGATTAGCAGGTAGTGTAAGTGTAACCGATGCAGCAGAAGTATCTACAAAGTATGTCTTGTTGCTATCAACTGCTGATGCTGTTGCTAATTCAACATTAGGCATTTTTACAAAGTTTGGTGTTGGTTTAACACCCATTGATACCATTCTTGCCATTTAAGCGTCTCCTTAATAGTATTTATCTTTTAACTAGTTGCAGTTTCTAAACCGTAAACTTGAGCAGAAATACCTAAACTGTCAGCGTACACAACAATATTTTTTGCAGCGTCCATTACAATACCGGTACGTTCAAGAACACCATGTGCTAGTATTTCAACGTCATATTCTATATAGTCAGCTGTAGCAGGTGTAGCACCGTCACTTAAAGCAAGTCTTACTGTTCTCGGTGCGGCACTCCTATTACAAATGTTTACAGAAACAACTGCAAAAGTATCTGCAGGCACTGTGTACAAAGTTGTAAGAGTTGTTGCTGCTACTTCTGCTCTACCTAATATTCCATTTGCCATTTTTTCTCTCCATTATCTAAAAAAGTAGTTATATGCTAATGGAATACCAAGTACAGCACCCTGGAAATTTACATTAGCTTTTATGTTTATTACATCGCCCGACACGGTAGTAATTTGATTTGTGTTGATGAATATATCACCTGCTGTAACACTGTTAACAATTAGAGATGCTTGTCCGCCACCAATTTGTGCTTCAATGTATGCTTTAATTGCTCTCTGTGTAGGCACAACTGTATCACTGTTTGCAGTAAAGAACGGGTCTGTGCTGAATTCAGTAATACTTGCAGAGTTACCTCCTAGTGTAACTTCACCTAATGATAGTTCTTGTAGTCCTGCTATGTTAAATGCTTCAGCATTAAGTGTGGCAACACCAGTTGCCTGTTCAATACTAAACAAGTTACCAACTCTAAAGTTACCATCTTGGTCGGTTGATGTGAAGAATACTCTACCACCATTAGATTCTGTAGTTTCGTTTGTCTGACTAGGTGTGTTTACAGGATCACCATAAACTTCATTTGGATAATTTGTATCATCAAAATTACCTGTACCAATATCTAGGAAGTCATGTCCTGTTAGTCGTACCTGACTGAATCGTATTCTCAGTGTAACAGGATCTGCGTGATCGGGTGTATCTTCTATTTCCATATCAGGTGATAATTGTAAGAATGCTGTGTATGTTCCGTCTAGTGTTCCTAGTCTACTTACAGTATTAACAAGTTTAAATACCTGTCCTGGAAGACTATCAAACACAACGTTTGATCCGTTGACTGGTACTTTAGAAAGTTGCCTTACAGCAACAAACTGTCCATTTTGGAAGAAGTCTGCATGACCATTACTATTTGTACTGTTAACTTCTGCTGTTGCAGTTATAAATCCGCTACCACGTGCTACAAACGTAGGTTGAGCAAGCACTCCGTCACCTATTCTTACAGTGTATAACACATCATTGATGTTATTAGGATCTGTAATAGTACATGTTGGAGCAGTACTTCCGTAACCCGAACCTGGATTTGTAATTCTCACTTCAAACACTTTTTGGTTTGCGACACCTACTCTACCTTTAGTAGTAGCACCCATTTTTATTTTAGCAACATTTGTAGCTGTGCTACCTTGAATTGCAACAAAGTTAGGATCGTTATCGTTGTTAATAAATGCAACTGCGTTCAACCCTCCTGAGTATGTAGAGCTTAAACTGTAAGCAGTTGGCCAATATGTACCGTACTCACTATAGGCTACAGTGTCATCACCATCTGTTGTGACTACAAACATGCCTTGTCCGTAGGTAATTTTATTAGGTGTTGCTCCGCCATCTGTAACTAGTGTTGTTGTTGTCCAGGTTGCGCCTGCATCTAAACTAAATGCACCTTCAACATTATTGTTTGCAATACAAACAAATCTACCATTACCGTATACAACATCAGTCCAAGCATGTGTATCTGGTAATCCTGTGGATACTTCTGTCCAAGTAATGCCGTCTTCTGAGTAGCTAACATTTTGTGTGCCAGACTTAACTGCTACAAATTTTCCTTGACCATATGCTATTGCAGTATATCCTGTAGATGGTAGTGCATTAGTAGTTGTTGTCCAGCTTTGACCACCGTCATCTGAGTGAGCTACATCTCTATCGTTGTCTGCTATGATCACAAATCTTCCAGTTGCAGCAGCTATTTGTCCGAACGCTACATCAGCAACTGCTGTGGTTGTCAATTGAGGCTGTGAAGCTGGAGCAGCCCAGGTAACTGTATCTGTTGAGTAGTTAACTGCTGTATTGCCGCCAGTGTATCCAATTGCAATAGCATTACTTTGTTTGAACGTTGTGGAACCGTCGTCTGTTAGTCCACCAATAAGATTGGTCCATGTTAAACTATTGTTTAGAGTTGCTGTTGTCCAAGTTGCTCCGTCTACTGATGCTCTTGCTGTTGTACCACTATCTGGAAGCGCAATAAGTCTTCCTCTTCTACCAAATCCGTCAAAGTCGAAACCTGTAATTCCGCCAGTTCCATTAATTGCAGTTACGGTAACGGTAATATCATGTGTAGTATCTACTCCGCCTACACTGCTTCCTGCTATTGTTGCAGTATCTAATCTTGTATATCCACTGCCAGCTGTGTTTAGAGTAACATAATATTTGCTTCCGTTTCGTATAATATCAAATGTAGCGCCAAGTCCGTCTTGATTACTTGTAACACTTATATTAGAGTATTGTGCAGAAGTTTCTAAAAATTCTACTGCTGGATAAACATCAGAAGTAATTGATGCGTTTGAATTACTTTTAGCAGGAGCAGTAAATGATGCTGCAGGTTCAATTCTGTAAGTAGAACTACTATTTGGAGTAGTTTCTGTTTTACCCGGAATAACATGATCCCAACCTGCTGTACCGTCTGACTCTTTAACAACTGTGGCAACTTTAGTACCTGCGTTATATGTGTTAATCAAACCATAGTAACCTACACCAGCACCACCTATAATAATTAATTTCATTCCTGGATAAGCTGTTGACAAATTACCATCTGTGGCCGCAAGTGTTAAACTTGTTAATGAGCCTGTTTGAGCAGTATTGGAAACAACCAAATAACCTGTACCGCCTGCTACTGCATCAGGATTTCCACTCGAGTCATCAATTTCAGTCACTCTAACTTGGAATGTGGCTTCATCTCTAAAATCTTCTTGTACAAGGTTTTCACTAGTTCCTGCTCCGAAGATATCTATCTGTGCTTCAGTGTACTCATTTCCTGCATGTGAATATTCTAACTGGTATATTTCGTCTGCAGCATCTGTAAATACGTTGCTAATTGTTGCTTCATACTGGAATTTATTATCTACTATTCCAGTAACTGCTGTTTCATCTGGATCAACACCTTCAGCAACTGAACCAAATTTACCGTATGAGTTATTACCATTAGTTGCACGTATTCTACCGCCTGCTTCAGCTAGATAACCAATATGTGAATAGTAGGAAAACACTGATACTAGTTCTGCTCTACCATTATTCGTAATCCACGCACCAATACCGTCTGAAATAACTTGTGTAAAGTCGTTTGAAACAATTGAATCGTTGCCGCCGTTATGTAATGCACCGTCTATCTTCTGTCCAATTGCTGCAAATCCAAATGTTGTACAGTTTTGTACATACGGTGAACGTGCAGTAATCCAAACACGCTGATCGTTCGGTCCCCAACCTGGATCAAGACTTGCGTATGAACCTGCTGTTGGGCGTTGTGTGCCATATGCGTTTGAAGGACCTAAATCTCCTCGTAAACCGTCTAGTGTTTGGAGTCTCAAACCAGTTGCATTTCTCAAGTAGTACATGTCTTCTTCTTGCGACCCTATAATAGCATTTACATAATATCTTGCACCAAGTCTAGATTTATACACTGCTGGAAGATAAACTGTCACTTCTGTTGAGTTATTAGCAACATCACTTACAGAATATGTACGCTTCCATTGTTGTGGCCATTGTAGATCCCATTTAATACCATTTATATATTCTCTTATATCACGCTTACATATTGCTGTGTCGTATGTATAGTCTTTTTCTACAATAAATCCTTCGCCATATTCGCCTAATGTAACTTCTGCTCCATTTAAAGTATCTGAAACTGTAAATGCAGTCGAACTATCAATAGTTCTTACATAATATATTGTTTTAGAAGCTGTTGTGGTTGCAGTGAGTCCTGCATTTGTAACAATATCTGTAGAGTCATCTGTATTCTTGAATAAAATTGGCATGCCAATGTACAATATATCAGTATCTGGAATTAAAATTTGATTACTTGCTGCAACAGTTCCTGTTGCTGTTACTTTAAATGTGTTTTCAACATACGCTACACACTCATCTACCAGAAATTCTTTGTTTAATTCTAACTGACGTATAGCATTCCATACTTCTTGGTCTTCGACGGCATTATTTCCGCCTTCAGGTTTCCCGCTCCAAATAATATCTTCTACCCATTGCCATGTATCGTTCAATCCTGCTAGGGCTGTTGCGTTTCCTCCTAAATAAGGAATTGCTAACTGTCTAGCATATTCATTTGCTGCAATAGTTGCAGTTTTTTGGTCTCCGACAATCTTTTTACTAGGTTCTCTCAAATAACTATAAGCAGCATTTATACTTGCTACATTTGTTCCTAACATCCAATCATAACCTGCTGCTTGAGCGATAAATTTAAGATCTCTTGTACATTTTGCATGATCATATACAAAACCACTGTAGGTATTTGTAATATATTGTAATACAGATTTGATTACATCTTCTTTATCTGATTCAATATTACTATGAGCAGTTTCATACTCAGCATCAGCCCAAGTTATAGATGGATACGTTGTTGCAGGTAATCCGTTTAAGTTGCCAGCAGTAATTACATCTTCAATTACCTGTACGTTGCCGTCAATTTCATTTGCCTCAGTAGCACTTGCAGGCGTACCAGGTGTAGTTTGAGATGCCGCATTACCAGCTGATACACTAACTGATGTTTCTTGTACAATTTGTGATAAAACTGTTGCCAATCTTGCATATGCAGCTGCTGTTTGTGTAGCAGAACCAAATGTAGTCATCACACCGTTTTCAAAGTAACTGTTTGCAACACGAACAGTAGCTTGATTACCGCCATATAATATATCGTAACTCTGAGAATCTACAATATATCCTACTTCTCTTTTTAATTCTTCTGGATCATATTCAAAACTTGAGGTAAAAGGAGATGTGTTAGCTGCTATTTGTACATCTACCCATGCTTTTAATTCAGCTTGTATAAATGCTCTGTTTGCAACTAGATTGTCTTTTGCATCAACTCTATTTTGAGCTACTCCGGTAGGAGATGGAAAAGTTAATGCAGAAACTGTACCGTCTCCAGGATATGCATTAGGCGGAGTTGCGCTGTTGATAATATTTACAACTTCATTGAATGAATTTTGCACTCTAGTTTGTGAATTACTAGAACCACTTGCAGATGATCCGTCTGTAGTTACACTAATTTTTATAGCATCTCTAGCATTTCTTATAGCACCAATTGTTTGGACTTTTTGTTGCCCCAATAGGTACGTAGTTGAAGCGCCTGGCCTTGTATATGCTAATCCCGAATATACAGCATTAAAGTTAGTACCTAATGCTATATCGTAGTTTACATCTGTAATAATTTTACGCAAATCTCTTCTGCATTTTGCTGGTTTATATTTGAATGTACCAAAGTTTTCGCCGATAAAATCAATTACCTTTTCGCCTATTACATCCATATTTGCATAAAGATTGTTGTACGCATCTTGTATAGGTTGTGCTACACTGGATACACTAGGATATGTTATGGTTTCTGTGCCAGTGCCTCCGTTAATAATATCAATCACGTCTTGAATTCTAGCGGCTGCAAATGCTGATGTTGTTAAATCACCACCTAAATACGTACCTGTAACCTGTGTTTGCGAGTCGTCGTTAAGAACAGGGCTTACAGCTGCTCCTCTACCTACTGTCTGCACTAATTCTTTTAAATAACCGTAAGCTGCAACTGTTGCAGTAGTTTCACTTGAGTTAATTTGTAAATTTGTACCTTCATAGTATGCTTCACCTGCTTTTACACTTTGCCAGTTGCCGCCATACGTAAGATCATATGCTAGAGCATCCAAGATAAATCCAACATCTTGTTTGCATTTTGTTCTACTATAATTTAAATTAGGATAGTTGTCAGTAATAAAACCTGTAATTTCAGACTGTATAAACTTTTTATTTAAAAGCAATAAATCTCTATGTTTTCCATACACACTACTCGGAGTGGTCATGTTATAGGATTTTTTATAATTAGCTTCTCTTTTTTCTGCTAAACCTACATCTACTCTTCTACGAATATTTCTAGCTAATTTTTCAGCAGCTGGCTTTACTGTTGCAGTTTCTGCATAAGGCCAAGTTCTTACTTGTGTTCTAGTATTACCACTTGTTGCAGTTACATTTGAACCGTTTACTACATTACCAATAACTTGTTCTAATCTTTCAATAGCCTTATATGAATAATGGAAATCACTCTGCGATGTCAATGCTGCTTTTGCGTTATATATTGTTCTTGGTTGTACGTTTACTGATCGTAATTCGTCTCCCATTATACAACATTGGGCTGGTACAATTATTGGAAGTACTTCTTGATACCTTCCTGTGCTTACACGTATAAGTGTTGTTCTTTCTATTCTTCCAGGAACATTGTTAGCATTTCCTGCTGTGATAGCATCGGTAATAATTTTTCCTAGTTCATTAACTGTGGATATAATTGTAGCCATTAGTAACCCCCTCCTCCGCCACCGCCGGATCCGCCACCGTTACTAATCGATGAACCTCCGTATGCCGATCCTACTGTGCTTTCATATTCAGCTGTAGCTTGGTTGCCTAAATCAGCATCTTTATACTGTGCAACAATAGCAGTTGAATTATCACCGTTTGTAGTTTGATAATTGACATCTGGATCAGCTTGGGCTAAAACTTTGTTAATTAATGTCAATCCATAATTTATACTTGCAACTGTTTCTGCTTCTTGACCTAGTGTATAAAAACTGCCAGGCTCGTTAACATATTTCAGTGCTGCTTCTCTTGATCTTACGTTGCCTCCGTGTGCTAAATCCCAAATAAATGCATCAATAATTTGTCCCATGTCTCTTTCGCATTTAGCACTATCATAAGTAAAAGCACTTGTAAATGGACTCAAAGAATTTGTAACTTGATATTCTGTCCATTCAACAATTTCTCTTTGAATAAATCTTCTATTTAATTCAAGTAGTAAACAAGCTGATTGTGCTTTACTACCTTGTTCTACTTGTTGAGCAGCATATCTTATAGTTCTAAAAGGTCTGTCTATATTTTTGCCGTAAGCAGGTGCTGGAGCATCAGTTCCGTGTTCTGCTACGTAATAAACATCATCTGCAGAGGCATATGTTGCCCATTCAGGTATGCCGTCTGAGCTAACCTGTAGTATTTGGCCATCAGTACCTATTGGCAGTCTAGTAGGACCTCCTCCTCCGTAGTAAACAAGATCGCCTTTAGTAGTTAATACACTTGTTTCACTTCCAATTACAAAAGTATTCCAGTATGTTCCAGTAGTATCTTGATCTGGTCTTGAATTTTGTGCTCCGCCTCCTGCACCAGCAAGTGTTTCTGTTGAATAATCATCACCTTCTGATATATGATATTTTACACAAAAATATGAATTATCTCCGTATCTAACTACATCGCCTTCAAAATATTCTTGATCGTCTAACCAAACATTCCTCCAATTTATTCCAGAGGTAAATTTTTTCCAGTATGTTGCGTTTGGCGGTTGTTGACCTTGATGATCTGTAATACATCTGTATGTGTGTCCGCCCAAACTAACTACATCACCAACATAGTATTCAAAGCTACTAGAATCGTCTCCCCAAGTTCCTAAAAATCTTAAACCTTCAGAAAACAAATTCCAATTGCTGGTTCCTACAGTTGGTGCTGAGTTGCTATTATCTTGTATCGCTATATATTGGTTGCCACCGTATTTTACAATATCACCAATTTGATAATTAGCACTATAAACCCATTCGCTTTCATATTGAAAACCATCAACAAATTTTTCCCACCTTGATGAATCTGTTGCAAATTGTGCCGAAGAAGTATGATAAGCTGTTGCAATCCATTGATTCGCACCAAATCTAACAACATCGTTTACTTTATATCTTGTTGACGAAGACCATATGCTTTTATAATCAAACCCTTGATTGAATATATCCCATTTTGATAAATCTGCTTCTAATCCTGCTGTTAGTGTAGACGCACTTATATGCGGAGTATTACATACATATGTGCTTCCGCCGTATTTTACTAAATCATTAGCTTTATAGTCGAAAGATACAGCCCAATTACCTTTCCAATCAACACCTTCTGCAAATATTTGCCAATTAGCTATATTTGCTTCTAAACCAGTAGTTGAATCTTCAGCAGATGTGTGTGCAACTTGCGCGATATACAGTCGTCCACCGTATCTTACTATATTCTGTAGGTTGTATTTTACATTAGGTTCCCAATCACCTCTCCAACTTTGTCCATCACTTACCAAGTTCCATTTAGGAGGTGATATATTCAAATCAGTATAAAAGTCAGCTGAACTTGAGTGACCAATTACACAGATATAGATCTTACCTCCAAACTGTACAACGTCATCTTGAAAATAAGTTCTAGATGCCGACCAATCGTTTTTCCAAACAAAACGTAATCTACCAAGTTTAAATTCTGCCATTTATATACTCCACTAACATATTTATCGTTTCCTATTGTCCATTGTTATCTATACGGCGCATAAACATCATTTGTCCAATCAAATTACCTTGTCCTGCTGCAGGATTTCCCTCTGCATCTGCACCTTCAAAGATAACTTTTCTTGGTATTTGTAAGTATCCGCCCCCTAATATTTCTATTGTGTTATTTTCTGTTCCTACTTTTACTGTACCAGCTGTGATACTGTTTGTTTCTAGATCAGATCCACCAACTGATAAACGATCTGCTAAAAATGTAGCAATAGCTCTTTGTGTAGGTATAATATTATTTGAATCTGCACTAAATGTAACATCTGTTGAGAATTCATTGACTACTGTACCTGTACCACCTAATCTTACGCCGCCGAGAGCAAGTTCTGATAATCCATCAAGATCAAAAAATTCTGCACTAATTGTAACAACACCAGTTGCTTGGTTTACTCCGAATAATTCACCAGCTCTAAAGTTACCATCTTGGTCAGTGGATACATAATAAACTCTTCCGCCGTCTTCTTCTAGCACTTCGTTTTCTGGTGAAGCTGTAAAAAACGCTCCGCCTGCATAAAGCTCAGGATAGTTTGTTTGTAAGAAATTACCAGTTCCTATATCAAGAAAATCGTGTCCTGATACCCTACATTGACTATATCTTTCTCTTAATTGAACTGTGGTACCATGAGCTAAATTATATTCATTCTTTAAACTAGGTGATATAGTGAATTCAATATTAATAGTTCCGTTACCGGACCCATCATCTCCTAAACTTTTTGAGCTAACTCCTACAAATCTCTTCAAATCACTTGGTTCTGCTGTAGTTTCATCGAGTATGCCAGTAATTAACATCTGTATGCCAGGTCCTGGTAATGTTGCATTACATCCTGCCAGCACTAATTTATTAGCTTCAGGAACAATTTCTGCAAATCCATTACCTTCTAAAGTAATAGTGCTTGTACTTGTTCTATAACCAGAGCCTCTGTTTATAAAATCTGGTTGTGCCAAAACTCCATTCTTTCTATTAGCTTCGAATTCAACAATACTGACATATTGATTATCTACAACACTTATTTCTATATCATTACTTGCAGTATATCCGCTACCACATTCCCAAATATTCATTCCTTGAAAAGATCCAACTTGTACATTTGCACGTAGTTTGGCTTGGCATCCGCACTCAATATACCCTAATGCATTGTTAGTTTCATCATTAGCAACAACCATAAATGTTGGAACATTATCAATACTGCTAAATCCAAGGGCACCATAATTTCTTTCATATGCTAAAGTTCTTTCTGTCCACAACACACCATCTTCTGTTGTTGCTGAAAACTGAGTTGGTCCTGTTGTGGCATCATCACCGATTACTCTGCCGCCTGTGTCACATATTGCCATCCATACACCCATACCGTATCTTAACTTTTTCCAATTCATTGCTGTTGACCCGTCAGGTGAAGGTGCATTTGTTCCGTTAATCCAATTTGCTCCGCCATCGAAGCTGAAAATACAATCGCCGTTTTCAGCTAGTGCCAAGAATCTATTAGCTCCGTATTCTAAACCTATCCACCCTTGTGTGTCTATAGGCATCACTTGGTTTAATCTTACCCATGTTTCACCATTCAAGCTATAAGCTGCATCTCTAGTTTGCGATCCTGTAATTGCTAAAAATCTACCCTGTCCATAACTGACAGCTAACCATTGGTCGTTTGTAGAATCGTCTCCTACAGGCAAACTACTTGAAGACCAATTTAATCCATCACTGCTGTATAATGCTGTACCGGACCCTTCTGCAATCATTACATACTTGCCGGCGCCATATGCAATATCTACCCAGTTTGCAGATACTGGAAGTGCTCTCTGAGTCCAATTTTGACCATCATAACTAAATGCAATTTTATTATCAACACCGCAGATAGCAACAAATCTATTATTTACTGCTTTTATCTTTTTAAATGTACTACTAAATGGTAAACTAACTTCTAGCCATGTTTGGCCGTCATCACTGTAAGCTGCAACATTTGTGCTATCAATTTTAACATACCTCGGTCCTCTTCCAGTACCAGTAAATGTAAAACTTTGAATACTGTTTGTACTATCATCGCTATTAGCAGTGATTTTTATAACTAGGTCGTTGGCAGGAGATGCGCCGCCTAAACTTGTACCCGGTATAGTCAATGTATCGTTAACTGCATATCCTGCTCCTGGATTAACATTTGTAAGAGTATAAGTTGATCCAGATCTTACAACGGTCCAGACTGCTGTAACAACAGGACCATCGTTGGTTTGTCCTGTTCCGTTACCTGCTGTAAGATTTGCATATGTTGCTGTGGTGCCTCCTCTATCAATATCTACCCAAGTTCTAGCTTGTGCGATAGGATAAAATGTTTGGGTGAAGGCAGGTTTATTAGCATAAACCCTAGGTTCTATTCTGTAAATTGTTGTTGCATCAAGAGTTGCTTCTATTGGCTTGCCTGATAACACATGGTCCCAACCCGCTGTTCCGTCTGACTCTTTAACAACTGTTATTGTTTTTGTACCAAAAGTAAATCCTGAAATTTCTGCATATTGTCCAACACCCTTACCTGCAACAATTATTACACGCATTCCTAATATTTCAGATTCGAATTGTGTAGTATCGTTGACATTAAGTATTAATGACGTGTTATTTGTTGTAACTTGGGCACTGTTTTGTTTTATAAGATAGTTTGAACCACCTTCTTGTCCTGATCCTGTTGTGTTAATCAAACGAACATTAGATAAAGCACCATCTCTAAATTCTCTAAATTCAGTTTCAACATCTGCGCCAGCACCTGTAATTTCTGCACTTGCACTAGTGTACTGTTCTCCTGCGTGACTGTATTCAAAAACAAAGAATTCATCACTAGTACCACCTGCAATAGCTTGGTCAACTGTTGCTTCATTTTGTCTATTATTAACTGTAACGTTCTGCGGAGTTTCGCTTGCATCGTTACCCGATGCAATAGATCCAAAGTTTCCGTAAGAGTTATTTCCGTTTGTGGCTCTGATTATACCACCGTTTTCTGCTAGGTATCCTGCTGTACAATAATATGTAAACACAGAAACTAGTTCAGCCCTTGCATTATTTGTAACCCATGCACCAATACCGTCACTTAATACCTGTGTAAAGTCGTTAGCAACCATAGATCTGTTACCACCGTTGTGCAAGGATCCGTCAATCTTACAACCAACACAACCAGTACCTAGATTAGTAACTCCTTGCATGTAAGGAGATCTGTTGTTAATCCAAACTCTTTGATCATCTGGTCCCCAACCTGGATCTAAAGCAACTAATGCTCCGCCTGTTGGTTTCTGAAACTGTGCAAAAACACCAGGTGGATTAAGAACACCTTGCAGTCCATCTGTTGTACAGTTTCGTAATCCAGTTGTATCTCTCATCCAAAATAAATCATCTAATTGCGTACCTCCTACACTATTTGCGAACCTACGCCCTGACAATACTGTAGCATAGTTTCCTGAATATCTTAAATCACGTAACATACCTCTAATTAGATGCCGAACATCTGCTTTTAGAGTTGTTTCTTCATCTGCCGTAATACTAGAATTTAATCCTTTAGTATATAATAACATTTCTTGTGCTATAAGAGGTGCATTTCTTTCAATAATATTTGCAGCATTAATATCACTTTGGACAGTTTTAGGTGTATTGCTACCTGTGCTTGTGACAGCATCACCTGATGCAAGTCTAAAATCTAAATAACCTTCGTAGTCGTCTATCAATTGATTTATCGGTGTTATACTAGTTGACGTTGATATTGGTCCAGTGATATCTTGTCGTATAGTATTTGCCTCATCAAGAGTAGCATTTTGTAAAAGTATGAGCTGAGGTAGCAACTGTTTTAATCTTGTAAGCCATTGTTTTGCATAACCATACTGGTTTGTATACACGTCTAACGCCTGACTAGCAACAATATCAGTAGCTCTTAATTCATCTCCCATAACTACACAGCCTGCAGGCACAGTTATTGGACCAATTTCGTCAAATCTACCTGTTAATACAAATATTTTAGTTAATTGTATAGGTGCTTGATATGTTACACAAGCTGCTGTAGCACTTGCGAATGTATGCACGTTTGTAATTGCACTAGTTGCTATTGTAACTGTAATTGTTGTGCTAGTTCTAGCATTTATAACCAGTTTATTGTAATTGCCTGCAATACTATCAGTAGAACTAGGTTTTGTAACTGTAATTGTTTCATCGTTTTCTATGTAAGTAAATGAAATACTATTTGGTGCAAGTGAAACTCTATCTAAAATTTGTAGACTATGCGTTCCTATATCTAAAACTAATTCTCCTGTAAAAGGATTGTATGTTGTATTATCACCTGGTGTGTATGTGTTAATTGTTTGAGGAAATGTGTCTTCTATATATTCTGCAGCATATCTAACAGTCCTAAAAGGAGATTTTTCTGATAAACCATAACCATTATCTTTATCGTCTACCCCGTGCCTACCTACGTATATAGTATCAACGTCATCAATTACATTTCGCCAAAACAATTCTAGATCGTTGGATACACTTAAAACCTGTCCTTGTTCTCCTATTGCTAAACTTCTATCTCCTAAACTAGATAAATCTCCAGCTAGATCTCTTGATGTTCCATAGGTTAACAAGTCACCTTTTCTAAATAATGCTCCTCTTACTCCTTCTTGGACTATGACATCCCAGTAATCATACCCGCTTCCATTGTCACCTGGATAGTTGTTGGCTGTGCTTTTGTGTTCTGTTGTGCAAACATAAGCTGTACCCATAAAGTTAACAATGTCATTGAAACTATATATTTCATTTTCTTTCCAACCTGATGAAAACACTTTTCCTGAAGCAAGTTTTTCCCAAACCTCAGTGTCTAAATAATCTAAACTACTGCCGTCTCCGTCACTTATACTTACATCTCTTACAGCAGTAAATAAATCTCCGCCTCGTTGTACAACATCACCAGTTTTGTATGCAACTCCATATGGGTCTTTCAAGGCAGGCATTGCTGTAACCGTAACTTGTCCACCCATAAGCGATTGTGATTCACTATAATAATATATTGTGCTAGGGACTGCACTGTTAAATTTTAAACTTACAAATCTTTGTTTTGCAGAATCAAATCCTGCAATATATTGAGCTTGTGTTACTCCTATTCCGTCTAGATCATAATTTACTGTTAGTCCTGCTTCTGTAGTAGATGGCTCTATAGTTGTTAATGCTGTTCCACCTTGATTAGTGCCGTCATTGATAGTGCTAAAAAGTATAGGTCGGGCTTCATTAAAAGTGACGTTGCTAGGGTCGTTTTGCCTAAATATGTATGTTTCACCTGTCCTCAAGGTTAAAGTGCCGTTTTCTGTGCCGTTTATATAGAAATTACCACTTGTTTTTGCAGTTGCAGTGTCAGTTCCAACTGTTACGTCTACATATTGTGTAGTATATTCAACATCTCCCCAAGCACCTCTAAAGTTGTAGCTTTTATTTAAAACAATCCAATCTATTGTGCTGTCATCACTGTCAAATACTTCGCCTTGAGATGGATTGCTGTCTATGTTATTGTTAACAGCATAGTACAAATGTCCACCGTATCTGACTATATCTCCTTGGTTATAAGCAGTTAGATGTGTCCATTCTCCGTCATGCTGGCTTCCTAACAATTCTAGTTCAAAATTAGTATCATCAATAGTTGAAGGTCCGGAGGTATGTGTACCAGTGCAATTAAAAATAGATCCGCCGTATTTTACTAAATCATTTATTCTATATTCTGTATCGGGTAACCAAACACCTCTATAGTTTTGGCCTTCATAAAATTTTTCCCAGTTTAAAATTTCATTTTCAAAGTTAGCTGAAACATGTGGTTTCATGCATTTGTAAATCAACCCGCCATATTTAACAAGTTGTCCTAGACCATAAGAAAGCCCTACAGCCCAATCACTACTGAATTTACTACCAAGCACATACAATTTCCAATTTAAATTGGCAGGATATGGAGTTTCATCCACATATTGAGCATCATTGGCAAACACATCCGAAGTATGAGATGTAGCACATTCGTATAAACTACCTTGATAAACAACAATATCACCTCTGTTATATGCAGTTTCAGTTGTCCAAGTTCCTACAAAAAATCTACCACTTGTCATAACCAACCATTTTGGTTGTGGTTGTGGAGGATCAGATCCTGGTAACACAGCATTTAAATCATCTCTAAATAATGCACTTGCTGTATGGGCAATAAGACATACATAACTTTTACCGTTTACTCTTACAATATCATCTTTACGATAGTCGTTACTTATTGTCCAGTTGCCGCGCCATCTAAATTTAAATCTATCAAGTACAAATTCAGCCATTAATAATCTCCACTACTTGGTGTATATGTTTTAAGCACAGCATCATCGTTGCCTTCTCCATAACCAGGACTACTTATATTTTCTGGTGTCACATATGCAGCCGATAATCTTTGGATGAGTTGTCCATCTGCAGGATCAATAAAGTATGTTAATGCTCTACTATCCCATTTGAATTGCGGATACCTTAAATTATCATATACAATTTCGTGATTTTCATCTATTCCACTTAAAAAATCAATACCTTCTTCGAAATCTAGGAATGATTCTGCTGCAACTCCTACATCGTTAATAACTACACTATTTTCGTTACCACTTGCTAATTGGTCTGATTTGACTAAAAATAATTCTCCGTCTTCATTTCTACGTAATCCGTAAAAGTATCTTTTGATAAAACTATTAATAACGTCTGTTGGATTTGTGCCTATATAATATGTCATTATGTTATCTCCACGTAGCTCACTACCACATCAACAGAATCATCTATATTAGATCTCACTAATAATCTGTTGCTGGGTGCAAGCACTAATTTTTCACCTGTTGACACTGCTCTTAAACTTGTACCAGCTGGTAAAATTGAATCTTTTAAATAGTAACCAGATATACTTGTATCATCCTCAATTATGACGTCTACATATACAAACTGATCAGTAAGGTTGGTAAAACTTAATCCTAGGATTGTCACTCTAGTACTAGAAGATGTTTCATATATAAGTACCGGTACTGTGCCGCAATTTTTTATAACTGTATTTCTTAATATTGTTGCCATTTATCTATCCAAATATTAAAACCTTTTCAATAGCAATTTCTTCTGCTTGAGCAAAAGAAATACCACCACTTGCACCTGCTACTGATACCCAACTACTACCATCATATAATTCAACACGCTGATCTTGAGTGTTAAATCTAATCATTCCTGTAACACCAGTTGGTCTTGTAGCATTAGTTCCCACCGGCAAAACAATTCCGCTAGTACCGTCAAACTTAACATATCCTGTACCAGTATTGGTAAATGTTGTAATTGCTCCAGAGACAGTATTTGTAATTGTACTATCTTTAATTGCAAAATTTTCAAATTTAACACTGCCTGTTCCGTTAGCTGTTAGTTCTAAATCAGTATTAGCTGTAGTTGTACTTATCACATTTCCATTTATTTCAATGTCATCTACGGCTAATTGATTTGTGTTGAATTCAGTTTCATTTAGTGTTGCTATGAGCGAACTGTTGGCATAAAATCTTATTGTATTATCATTTGCGCCAGGTGTTAATTCTGCTGTAATATATGTGTCATTATCTGAATCATATACACCATCTAATCTGGTCCAGACTGTACCATTATATCCTTCAAATCTTGCAAGGTCTGAATTAAATCTGATCTGTCCTGATTGAGGTGTTGGTCTTTGCAGTGTAGTACCTACTGGTAGTTTTAAAGAACCAGTTGCATTGATATTGACTGTACCTGTGCCTGGAGTTATTGTTATATCATTACTTGAGGATATTGTAGATGCCGTAAACTGTAAATCATCTACTACTACAGAACCAGTTCCACTTGCAGAAAAAATTAAGTTACTATTAGAGTTAGTAGTTTTGATAAAATTATCATCTATTAAAATATCACCTGTGGTGAATGTATTTGCATTTATGTTGCCGCTTACAGATAAACTATTTGCACTCAAAGTGTTGGTAACAGTTAGATTACCATTGATAGTTGTGTTGTTTTGAACTGTGAGTGTTGAACTAATTGTAACGTCATTGTTTGGTATTCTAATAATTCCAGTTCCATTTGCACGTAGTTCTAAATCGCTGTTGCTTATTGTTGTAGTAATTACATTACCTTCAACTAAAATATTATTATTTGTGAATCTGTTAGATGTAATAGTTCCGCTGGCAATTATATTCAGTAAGTTTGCATTTCCATTTACAGTTAAATTTTCATTTATTAGTAAATTATTATTAGGAATTAAAATACTGCCGGTTCCATTAGCACGTAGTTCTAAATTTGCATTTGAGGTAGTGGTAGTAATAAAATTGCCGTCAACTAAAATTTCTTCAAACTGTGCGTTTCCTGTTACATCTAAATCTTGATTAACAGTCATGTCGTTATTGACTGTCGCTGTTCCTGTTTGATTAAAATTACCTGTATGATTGATAGTTCCTATAATATTTGTGTTAGCAAGATTTACTGTACCATTTACTGAAAGATTGTTAGTTATTTCTACATTGTTTTCAGGAATAACTATTTTACCTGTGCCGTTTGCACGTAATTCCAAATCGCTATTACTGTCGGTTGTTGTAATAAAATTATCATTGATTACTATGTTATCAATAGTTACTTCGTCTATAAAAAGATTTGCCCATCTATTTGTTGTAGAACCTATAGTAAATGAGTTGGTCACATTTGGTATAAGATTAGAATTTATTCCTGCAACAATTTGTAAATTATCGTCACCGCTATCACCAAGTGTGATATTACCGCCTATAGTTACATCACCAGTGATGTCTATATTTCCATTAACTTGAACATCGTTGTTTACAGTAATTTGATCTATAAAACTATCAAAAACAAGATTATTTGCAGTTGTTGTAATAGTATTACCACTTATACGTATATCTCCGGTATCTATTCTAGTGCCGTTAATAAATGTTGTATTAGATCCGTCTGTAAAAGTAACACCGTCTGTAAGAGATATATTCAATTGAGTTGCGGAAAAATCAACTGTGCCAGTCTCTTGGTTTACATGGAACAAGTCGCCAACTCTAAAATCACCTTTGTGATCTACACTGCTAAATCTAATCTTTGCTCCATTTGTTTCTACAACTTCGTTCGCCTGATTTACACTACCAGTGTCATTTGATACTTCTTTGCCATTGCCAATATATGCTAGATTTTGACCAATAGCGTAAACAATAACTCCTTCGCCGTCGCCTACTAATCCAAAATTACCATAAACATTAGCACTACCAATCATACGAACTTCTGCACCAAAATCTCTTACATCTACATTTTCTATTGTTGTTGCTGTTGCTCCTGAACCATTGGAAATAGTTTGCGGTGTTGTGTCAAATCCTAATAGATCAGTGTTTTTTCCGTCAACTATAAGTACATCGTTGTCAACGCTTTCAACTGTAACATTAACAACACTAGAAGCATCTGTAGATGTAAATGTTACTGTATTTCCTGCTGCAAAAGTTCCTGATATGCCACTTAATCTTATTCTTGTCTTGCCGTCGTATGCAAAACCTGCGTTGCTATCAAATGCATGAAGTCCCCTGTTTGCAAAATATGTGAAACAGTTCAACCATTCGATTCTTGCACCGTTTGTAGTTGTTAGTCCGTCTACTCCAGGAGTAATAAATGTTACGCTGTGAAAAAGCATAGCTGCTTCTCTACTTGCCGCAGTTGCATATGCGCCGTCAACAAGTGCACCTTTACCAGCATCTCCTGATAAAAATCCTCTAGGATCATCTGCTGTAATTGTAGTTCCTTTGGTTAATACTGTGACATTTCTTATATAAGGTGAACGAGTAGTAACCTCAAAGTCAGTCGCAAAACGAAATCCGTATCCGTCGTCTGGAAATACTTTATTTGTACCGCTACAACTAAACGTCATTGCAGAAACAAAAACACTATGTCCAACAAATGAGTCATGCGGTGCAGACATTGTAATACGAAGAACACCAGTTGATTCTGTGTAAGTTGCTGAACTTATATTTACAGGAGCAGTACTGTCACTAAAATCAACAGTTCCACCGCTGACGTAAGTGTGTGCTTGACCGGTTATGCCTACATTAACATCAAACGTATTAGCGTTAACAACATTGGTTATTGTGAAATAATTTCCGCCGCTATAAAAATCTTTTACAGTTAAATCTTCAACTGTGCTTTCACCGTTTACTAAAAATGCATTATTATATCTTGTAGCAGTGGTAGGAGAAATATTAACACTCCTAATGCTATGTCCTTTTACAGTAACTCCTACAGGAACTGTTAACGGAAATATTTCTGTATATTCTCCTGGAAATATGTGAATTAGATCTCCGGCTGTTACTTGACTTAATGCATGTTTAATAGATGCAAACGGGGCTTGTGGATGATCTCCATCATCAGTGTCGGATCCGTTTTCTGCAACATAAAATATGTTACCTGGTTTTAAAATTAAATTTATTCCACTTACTGTTAAAGCATCTGATTGTACTGAAGTTGCATTAAAGTTGTTGACCCAAATATCAGACCATCTTTTTCCGCCAGTTGCTGGGTCTGATCCTAGAGTATAAAAATCATCTATATCTGGAACAAGATTACTTGCTATATCTGCATTTATTACAATATTGTCAGTGTTTGCATCTCCTAATGTAATATTACCTAATGCTGTGATATTTCCTGTAGCATGTAAATTTCCTGTTACATTTAGATTACTTAAAACTTCTACTGTGCCTGTACCGTTTGGTCTAAATTCTATATCAGCATTAGAATCATTAGAAGAAATTACATTTCCTTCTATGTCTATACTGTCTATTCTTGCTTTATTTTGATATACTACAGTATCTAGCGTTCCTAGATTAAGAAAACTTTGAGTGGTTGAAATAGTATTACCAGATAGTGTGATGTCACCAAAAGTACCCACGCTAGTTGCGGTAATATTGTTAGTTCTTGTTGTTCCTGTAATATCTAATTCGTGTTGCGGAGATGCATTTTTGATGCCTATACGCTGATTATTTACGTCTAGATATAATAGATCTGTCTCAAAGGCTAAATCTATCCCGTTTCTCTCGAGATTTGCCTTTAAGAGCGGACCAGATATACGACCAACTGCCATCTCTTCTCCTTACACGGGGATCCTGTCCCTCCAACCACCTTACATTGCGGGTTGACCACAGTAATTTTTTGTAAAATAAAATTGGTCGTTTTAATTTACATAGTTATTTATCGGAATTTAGAATATTGTATTGATTAGCCGTATATTAAGCTCTGAACAAGTGCTTCATCTTCCATGTCTGCTACACTTATGTTGTCAAACTTACCAGCGGCAGTTTGCCAAGCAGTACCATTATAAACTTCCATTTCGTCGTCATCGTTATTGATACGTATCATTCCTACTACTGGTACTGAAGAACGTTGGGCTTCTGTACCGTTTGGTACTATAATAGCCCCAGATGAGTCAACAAATTTTGTATGACCTGATCCTGAAACAGCTAATACAGTTACTTCATCTGCTGTAACGTTTGAAATGTTGTTATCATTTATTTCTATGTTATCAGAAAAATCTACTTGACCGTTGCCGTTAGGACGAAGTTCTAAATCAGCATTTGATACGTTGGTTTTTACAACGTTATCTGATATATTTATGGATTCTATTTGTATGCCAGGAAGTAAAAATCCTGCACTACTGACTGTGCCTATTCTATTACCATTTACATTGATCAATAACTCATTACTAGTGTTGCTTGCTTGTATAATAGTGTTCCTGTCGTCACTGCTTATAGCTGAAAATACTATAGTACCGTTATTGTATCCTTCATACTTGTTAATAGTGCTGTTAAATCTAAAATAACCTGTATCTTGAACTCCTTGATCTGTTGTGCCTACCGGAACTTTTAAATTAGAATTGCCGTTGATAATTAAATTTTCAGTTGGTTCGAGTTCAGTTGTTTGATTTACACTAAAAGTGCCAATATTAGAATCTGCTAAAGTTGTGTTGAAAAACTGTACAAAGTTTCCAGATTGTTTACGCAATTCAATGTTGCTATTACTATTTGTTGTTTTAATATTGTTATCAAAAATTTGTAAATCACCAGTATCAATACTGTCTAGAGAGATATTTCCAGTTATTGATAGTGTTTGTGTGTCTGCTGTGTTAAGAATAGCACCTGAAGTTGTGACATCTTGAAGTTGCATAGCTTTAGCCACAACAGATTCTTGTAACAAAATATTCCTTTGAGATGTTATTTCTAAATCAGCGTTAGACACATAGGTAGATATTACATTGTTACTAAATTCTATTTGTTCATTTCTAAACATACCTGTAGTATCAGTTGTAACATTAACATTGTTTACATTAACATTTTTGTCAGCTACAATTTTGTTTGCTACTTCTACAGCTTCTTGGAATATAACTGATCCTGTGCCTTGAGCTCTAATATCTAAACTTGAATTTGTACTAGTAGTGGTAATAACATTGCCTTCAATCGCAATGTCTTCAAATTGAGCATTACTATTAACATTAATATTACCAATAACATTAACATTGTCTACAGTGTAATTCTGACTTATAGATAAATTACCGTTGTGTGAAACATTTCCAATAATTGTTGTAGAATTATTAAATGTTGTTTGTCCGTTAACTCCTAGGTTATTATCTATTACAGCGTTGTTATCAGGTATAGATATTTTTCCTGAACTATTTGCATATAATTCAAAGTCTGCATTACTTATATCTGTTGTAATATAATTTGTTTCTATTCTAAAATCTGCAAAATTAGATGCATCTGCATACAAGTTTTTCCATTTTTTTGTTGATGATCCTATATTATAATAACCGCTGATATCAGGAATAATGTCACTGTTGATATCTGCGGCAAAATTAATAACGTCAGTGGGAGAGTTTCCAAAGACAACTAATTCTCTACCTACACTCATATTACCTGTTATTGATATATTCTTTTCAAGGCTTAAATCTGCATTAAAGGTAACATTGGTCCCTACGCTGTCTAGTGTGATTCCGCCGCCTGTAGAAGAAACAATATTATCTCTAAATCTCAAATTTCCTATATCAATAAAATCTGGTGTAATAACAGTTTCACCAGACCCGTCATTTATTCTCATACTTGCTAAATTATTAAATTGTGCCGCAGTAAGTTCTAAACTTGTACGTCCGGTATCAAAATCAATAAAAAATTGATCACCAATTCTGAAATCGCCGCCGTGATCTTGTGATACATGATAAATTTTACCGCTGTTTAATTCTATTGTTTCATTTGCTTGTATGGCTCTACTAGGATCATTATCTACAAATTTACCTGCGCCTATGTAAGCAAAGTTATGTGCAATAAGATACATGATACAATCATTGCCGTCTGCTTCAGCACCTTTATTTCCGTAAACATTTGCAGATCCTATTGATCTTATTTCTGCACCATATTGTACTGTAGAACCGTCTGTGCTTAAATGTCCTGTTACTCCGTTCTTTGCATACAGTCCTCTGTTGGCAAAGTATGTAAAACTGTTTAACCATTCTACCCTAACACCATTAGTCATTGTAATAGCATCAACGCCCGGAGTAATAAATGTTGCTGAATGGAAAAGCATACTTGCTTCATTACTTGCACTAGGCACTGCTGCTCCATCAATAAGTGCGCCTTTGCCTGCATCACCACTTGCAAATCCTCTCGGATCACTTGCACTTGTTGTAGTACCTTGAGTGATTACTGTTACATTTTGTATATAAGGAGAGCGTGTGCTTATTACTGCGCCTGGCGCAAATCTAAATGCATAACCTGTGTCATTGCCGCTGTCATAATAAAAATCTTTTATAGTGATATTCATTATTGTAGTTTCACCGTTGAGATGGAAAACATCTTTTGATTGATCAGCACTAGTAGGACGTATAATTGTATTTCTAAAATCTTCGCCTTTGATAGTTACATTACTAGGCACAACCAAAGGAAGTTCTTCTTCATATCCGCCAGGCATTACATGTATTGTAACAGGTCCTTGTGTGCTTGCATCAACAACATCAAGAGCATGTTTAAGTGTTTTGAAAGGACCGTTAGGATGATCTCCTACATTTGTATCATCGCCGTTTTGTGCAACATAAAATATATTGCCTGTCCTTTTCGTAATATCTGAAACTGTGTCTACTGAAAAACTTCCAACAACAGTGCTTTGACCGTTTACTAAACCACTATGCAAGTGATGCCATCTTTTCGTAGGAGCGCCTAATCTGTATACGTCTGAAACATTTGGCATTAAGTCACTATCAATCTCACCAGCTACTGTTACACTATCTAAATTACTATCACCAAAGGTTATATTACCGTCTGCTGTAATCCGTTCTGGTGTAAAAACATTTCCAGTTACATTTGTATTGCCAGCAAAAATAATCTGTCCACTAGCATTTGGATCAAGTTCAATGTTAGCATTACTACGATATGTTTGTATAATATTATCTGTAATATGTATATTGTCTGTTCTGAAATTACTCAATTGAATTGCACTAGCGGCATTGAGATTTATATTACCGGAAGTAATGTCTATATCATTACTAGCTAAATTGAAATTTGCAATGTTTGCAGAAGTAGCAAGAGCAGTTGTTGATCTTAAAGTACCGTCTACATTAAAATCTGTAATAGGATTGTTTAGATTAACACCTATCCTATTGTTATTTACATCTAACTTTAGTAGACTTGTTGTGGAAAGTGTATCTCTAAAAGAAAGATCAATACCGTTTCTTTCTAAATTTGCTGTTAATAATGGACCGGATATTCTACCTACTTGTGCCATTTTTATTCTCCTGACACAGTATTTATTGTATTATTTGTCGAAGTTATGAATTACTGTTACAGGTTTACCAGCGTCAGGAGCACTTGTAAAGTTTAAATAGTATCCTGTGGGTCTTGCTAATCCTGTTGCATCTACGGTTCCTGCACTTGCCGCAGTAAATGTTGTTCCTGGATTATTGTCAGCGGCACTATGTTCACTTACAAAGTCTGTAGAACCAGTTGCAGTAATAATATATTCTGTAGCTGTAACAAAATTACCAGAAGAAACTTCTTGACCAGTAGTAGTTGAACTTGGGTTCTGAACTAGTGTATAGTTAGTTGTCGAAACTTGAAAAACATTTTCCACAAGCACTAGTAAATTTACAGCACCAGCTGGGGTAGGATTAAATGGATCTCCGTTATCGAGGGGACCGAACAAAACTATAGTTGCGTCTCCGTTACCTAAATTTTGTTGTAGTATAGGTGCAGATGTTGATGGTGCGGCAGCTCTTACTCCAACCCATGCTCCTGCTTCGTATACTTCAAATCTGTTGTCTGTAGTGTTGTATCTAAATTGTCCATTTACTGGACTAGAAGATCTTTCTGCTGTAGTTCCTTTTGGCACCAAGATAGAGTTTGTACTATCAGCAATCACTTGATCATTGATATCATACTTGACGCCCTTGCCGCCAATGCTACGTAGATTTGTGTTTTGTGCTTTTAGCAATCTCATTAGACTTCCAAAAATCCTACTGTAGCTGATAGATTTGTGTCAGCAACAAAACTTACTTTGTCTCCTGCTTCTAAAATGATCTTCTCGCTATCAAATGTAAAAGTTTCACCTGCCGGTAATGACAGATTGTTTACAACTCTAGTAACGCTGTTACTTAAAGGACTACCGCTTGGAATAAAATGTAAATCAAATGCAGCGGCACTTGATCCAGAATTATTACAAACTAATATTGTTGTAATTGCATACCTTTTGTTTGAAGGGACTGTTATTATATCTAATTGTGTTGCTGTTAATTGTGAATTTACTATTGCCATTTTTATTCCTTTAGAATAACATACCGTACAATAATGCACGATTGTTACTAATTAGTTCGTCTGATGTACTATCTTTGTTTTTAAAAAATATTCCTGTTCCGCCGTGTGATTCTGTTTTGTTGTATATACTTACTGAATTTGTAGGTGAACTAGGATCAGTCTGAACAGTAAGATTAAGCACATCATTAATTTGTATTTGTCCTGTTCCTTGACTTTCTAAAATCATATTAGAATTACTAGCCAATGTTTCAATTTTTGTGCCAGTGATTCTTATATCTTGTGTTTCAGTACGGTCTGTATAAACAGCTAATTTCACAGTGCCATCTACACCCGCTTCTATTACACTAGGAGATCCTGATACTTCAAAATCACTTGCTTCAACAAAAGTTTTACTAGTTGTACCTTCTTCAATTCTAGCTTGGAATACACCTGTCAATGAATAATTGACATAGTCTACAACGGCTTTAGCGTTTGGAATATTATCGTCATCGATAATAACGCCTCCACCGCTGTCTACTATATTACCACTTGAATATGTGAAGATGCCTTCTTCATAATCAGATGTGTTAGTTACACTTATAACATTATTGCCTGTATCGATGTAAAAAGTAGAACCTTGAGAATCTATTCCTTTAATGTGTAGAGGTAATACAAGGTTAGTATTGTCCTTAAAAACAAATGTACCTGTACCACTAGTAGGTCCCATGTCCCAATTAATAGTTTCGTCAAATAACAGACTAGCTGTTGGTTCACTACCTCTATCAATTTCTATACCAGCTTTACTACCCTTACTTGCAGATATACCTGCACCAGTTTGTCCATTATTAATAGTAAGTATGTTATCATTAATCAAAGTATCCTGAGATTCAACAGTCGTTGTAACTCCTTCAACTTCTAAACTTCCTCTAATAATTGTTGTACCGGCAGGATATCCGCTAGGCGTAGTTGTACCTCTAGCAGTGTCAAGAATAATATTCTCTCCTGCTTCTACTTTTATGGAATAATTTCCTTGTTCTACTTTTACAACTTTAGACAATTTTATTGACTCTCAATCATCGCTTGTTCTGCAGCATTTTCTGTACCTTTACCAGGTTCAGCAAAAGTTCCAACACCATAAACCATTCTATTATTATCTTCAGTTTGAATAGTTCTGTTGTATAGTTTTGTAACCTGTACAGTTGACGAATCGTCAAGTGTTGCATCAATTTTGAATTCACCTGCTACTAATGCACCATTTGCTTTGTTCACTAGTGTAAGTTCTTCATCACTTGCATGTGTTGCTGGTGAAAAAGCACCGTTGCCGTCATTATTAGAATCTAGTCTGCATACAAAAGTAGCTGCACCTGTCTGTCTAATAATATGAGCCGCAGTAGTTGCTTCAGAACCACCTGTAAAAAAGTGTCTTGTGATACGTATACGTCCTGCACCAAATCCGATTTTGCTTTTGTTTATTGGTCTTCCCATTGTTTTCTCCTTATAATGTGACGTTCTAGGTCTACGCGGCGGGTACCGCATAACTTTGTGTCGACAAAGTATTTATCTAAAAAGAAAAAAGGTCTACAACTCTCGCTGTAAACCTTTTTAGAAATAAGCAAAATAGGTAGGACTCGGTTATACCTACAACCCCTCGACCGAGATGCCATTCTCAAATCCAGGGAACCTAGTTCCGCTCGGTAGAGCGATGTGACTCAGCGTA
>CEOK01019775.1_pt1 | contig 31101 bp, 32 predicted proteins | sample 427001 | NCBI WGS metagenome assembly CEOK01 (sample SAMEA2591108, study PRJEB7988) | marine metagenome | isolation source: saline water (ENVO:00002010), including | reverse complement strand
TTTTCTCCTTGTTTGTTTTGTGTGACAGACAGGGCGGAGCATTGTAAAAAATTAAACAACAATTAAAATGTTAGGAGAATTAATTACTTCTAAAACCAGACTTAGACTTTTAATTAAGTTCTTTATTTCTCAGGCTAATAGAGGCTATTTAAATGGTTTGGCAACTGAAATGAGAGAATCAACAAATTCAATTCGCAAGGAGTTAAACCATTTACAAGGCGCTGGTTATTTAGAAAAAGTTAAGGTAAATAATAAAGTTGAGTATAGGGCAAATACTAATCATCCTTTATTCGATGCACTTCAAAAAGTTGTCTTAAAACATTTAGGACTAGAAGATGTAGTAGAGACTGTATTAGAACGTATGGGAGATGTTGATCAAATTATTTTAGTTGGAGACTATGCTAAAGGAAACGATTCAGGAAATATAGAAGTATTCTTAATTGGTCAAGGTCTTAATATGGAGTATATATCTAATTTAGAAGATAAAATTGAAGATTTAATAGGTCGAAAGATCAGTTTCTACTTGGCCTCTAAGTTTTTATCTGACAGAGAGAATATAGTTTTATTTAATTCAACAGACAAATGATATCAATTGAAGGTCAAGAACGTCCTTGGGGTCGTTATTTCGTTTTGCATGATGAGCCAACATATAAACTAAAAAGAATTGAAGTTGATCCGGGAGGAAGACTTTCATATCAATATCATCATAAGCGATCAGAAGCATGGACAATTGTTGAGGGAATAGGAAGAATTACTTTAGATGGTAATGTTAGAGATTATAAAAAAGGGGAGACAATTTTAATACCTCTTGGAGCAAAACATCGAATTGAAAATAATGGCAAAAAAAAATTAATATTTATTGAAGTCCAAACTGGTACCTATTTCGGTGAAGATGATATTATTAGGATTGAGGACGATTATAATAGAGTAAGATGAAATCAAAAGCAATTATAGTTTCAGGATATTTTAACCCTTTACATAAAGGCCACCTAGAGCTTTTTGAAAAAGCTAAAGCTTTGGGTGACCAACTTTGGGTAATAGTAAATAGCGACTTTCAGAGAGAGTTGAAAGGAAGCAAAGCATTTATGGACCAGGATGAGAGGCTAATTATTGTAAATGCTATAGGTATAGTTGATAGAGTTATTCTTTCAATTGACGAAGATAAAACTCAGTGTGCCACCCTATCACATTTGGCTATGAAATTTGGAACGGATTATAAGTTATATTTCGCTAATGGAGGTGACCAAAATAATGATATATGTCCAGAGAAAGAAGTATGTGAAAAATCAGGAATAGGTCTAATAGATGGACTAGGTGATAAGATACAGTCTTCATCTTGGCTATTAAAAAAATGATATGAAAATAAAAAATATTTGTTGTATTGGTGCTGGGTATGTTGGCGGCCCAACTATGGCAGTCATTGCATTAAATTCTCCTAAAATAAATATAATTGTTGTTGACAATAATGAAGAAAAAATAAGAAGATGGAATGGATCATTAGATAACCTTCCAGTTTATGAGCCAGGGTTATCAGAAATAATTGAAAAGGTTCGTGGTAGAAATCTTTTTTTTTCAAATGATATTAAAGGTGCAATTGAAAAATCTGAAATGATTTTCATGGCTGTAAATACTCCAACTAAAACAGAAGGGGAAGGAGCTGGAATGGCTGCAGATCTTAAGTATGTAGAAAATTGTGCTAAAGACATTGCAAAATACTCTAAATCAGATAAAATAGTAATAGAAAAGTCAACCCTACCAGTTCGTACTGCTGAAAAAATAAGTGAAATATTAGAAAAAAACTCTAATAAAATTAATTTTGAGATCTTATCAAATCCCGAGTTTTTAGCAGAAGGCACAGCAATACAAGACTTATTTAAATCAGATCGTGTTTTAATTGGAGGTAATGAAACAAAATCTGGTCAAAAAGCGGTTAAAGCTTTAGTTGATATTTATGCTAATTGGATTCCAAAAGAAAAGATATTAACTACGAATTTATGGTCCTCTGAACTTGCGAAATTAGCCTCTAATGCAATGTTAGCTCAGCGAATTTCATCTATTAATAGTCTCTCAGCACTTTGTGAAAAGACAGGAGCTAATATTGATGAGCTTTCAAAGGCTATTGGAATGGATCACCGAATTGGTCCACATTTCCTAAAAGCATCAGTTGGCTTTGGTGGAAGTTGTTTTAAAAAAGACATATTAAATCTGGTTTATCTCTGTCAATTTTATGGTTTAAATGAAGTTGCAGAGTATTGGTACCAGGTTGTAAAAATAAATAATTATCAAAAAATTAGATTTGCTGATACTATAATTAAATATTTTGAAAGGGATTTAACAGATAAGAAAATATTAATTCTAGGTTGGGCATTTAAGGCTAATACTAATGATTCAAGAGAGTCAGCCTCAATTTTTGTTACTCAAAAACTTTTTGAATTAGGAGCAAAAATAGATATATATGATCCTAAAGTTGAAAAAATAAATATAATTAAAGATATTAATCTTGAGTGGGGGTATACTTTTAATCAAGTTAGTGAAAGGGTAAGTATTTTAGTCAACTACTCATCATCTGTTAAATATGATGCTTATGTAATACTTACAGAATATCAGGAGTTTAAAAGTCTAAAAATTGATCCTAAACTAGTATTTGATGGAAGGAATATTTTTGATAAGCCGATGTATTCAATTGGAAAGAGTTAGTAATAATTAACTATGAGATATATTGTATTTGACCGTGATGGTACATTAATTGAATATAAGCCATATCTCCATAACCCGAATGACGTTAAACTTAATCCAGGCTCAAGGGAAATAATTTTAAGTTTTTTAGAAAAAGGTTACTTATTATTTCTGCATACCAATCAATCCGGTGTAGGAAGAGGTTACTACAGTCTTGAAGATGTAGATAGATGTAATGAAAAAATGATAGAATTGCTTAACATTAACTCAAAAATTTTTGAAGATATTTGTATAGCAACTGATTACCCTCCTTTGGAAAATACATATAGAAAACCGTCAATTAAATTTGGTAGTGAAATAATAAAAAAATACAATATAAAATTAGATCAACTTATATATATTGGTGATAACACAACAGATTTAGAAACTGCATACAAATTAAATTGCAGAGGATATGGTATAAATTTTAATAGAGATAATATTCTACTAGATAAATTAAAAATTACAAAAAAATTTAATTTTTCTATGCATGGATCTTTTTCTGAAATTAAGGATGATATTATTAAAAATGATAACAAATGAATATAAAAGATTTTATAGTTTATAGTGGCACCTCATTAAGAAATGCTTTAAAGCAAATAGATAAAAACCATAAGGGATTCATAGTTATTTGTAATAAAAAAAATCAGGTTGTAGGTCTATCAACTGATGGAGATATTAGAAGACAATTGTTGATTAACGATGATATAGATCAAATTATTGATAATAGTATGAATATGAACTTTGTCTTTGCTAAAGAAAATTCTTCACATGAGGAAATATATAAATTAATGGATAATGAAATAAAGGCAATTCCTGTCTTAGACAGTAAGAAGGAATTAAAATCTATTTTTACTATTAACAACCTTCCACAGAGAGGAGAAGGTGTAATTAGTGCAAGGTCAAAATCACCGGTTAGAATTAGTTTTGGGGGAGGTGGGTCAGATACTACAGCATTCTTTTCAAAAAGCAATGGAGCTGTTATAAATTCAACAATTTCTCTTTACTGCTATTCATCATTATTCAAAAGAAATGATTCAAAAATCACAATAGATTCTCTTGATCTTAATAAAAAAATATCTCTAAAGAATATTAATCATCTTGATGAATTAGATGATGATTTTGGATTAATTAAATCAGTAATTAAGACTATTAAACCTGACTTTGGGTTTAATTTAATTATAAATTCAGACTTTCCAAGAGGTTCAGGTCTTGGAGGGTCCTCTGCTGTTTGTGCATCAATTATTGGATGCTTCAATGAGTTTAGAATTGATAAATGGAATAATTATGAAATATCAGAGATAGCTTATGAGAGTGAAAGATTACAATTAAATATAGCAGGTGGATGGCAGGATCAGTATGCTACTGTTTTTGGAGGATTTAATTTTATGGAATTTAATGAAAGTAAAAACCTTATACACCCTCTTAGAATTAAAAAAGAAACTCTTCTTGAATTAGAGAATAATATAATTCTTTGTTATACCAATACTAATCATACAAATGATAATATTCACAGATCTCAAAAATCAAATACCTCAAATCAAAAAATTATTGATAATATCAAAGAGAATGTAAAATTGTGCTATGAGACCAGAAATTCTTTATTAAAAGGAGATCTAATATCTTTTGGTGAAACATTAAACAAATCATGGGAATTAAAAAAAACATTTGCAAATGATATCTCAAATGAATATTTAGATGATATATATAATAATGCAATAAAGAATGGAGCAGCAGGAGGTAAATTATTAGGCGCAGGAGGTGGAGGATATTTTATATTCTATGTTAAACCTGAGCAAAAAAACAGGTTCCTTAGGTGGACCAATACTAAGGATTTAATTTGTACTCCATTTAAATTCGTTGAAGATGGGCTTAGCTCATGGATAGCAAGACACTAATATGAAAATAGATAAATTCCAAATATCTAAAAGAACTTTTATTATTGCTGAGATAGGTAACAACCATAATGGTAGTATCCAAAAAGCAAAATTAATGATAGATAAAGCTATTGATATAGGGGTGGACGCTGTAAAATTTCAAATGCGACATATTGAAGAGGTCTATAGATCAAAATCTCTATCAAGACAGGGAGATGATTTAGGAACAGAGTATGTTTTAGATTTACTAGATAAATTTGAACTGAATCAAGCTGAACATAGAGAGCTTTCGAAGTATTGTAAAGAAAGAGACATTCTTTATATGTGTACTCCTTGGGATCTAAAGAGTATTGACGTCCTTGAATCTTTCAATGTAAAAGCATATAAAGTCGCTTCAGCTGATTTAACAAACATTCCATTAATAAATAAATTATGTGAAACCAAAAAACCATTAATACTTTCTACAGGAATGAGTTCAGTTGAAGAAATTAAATTTACAACCGATTTTTTAAACAAGAAAAATGCAAGCTTTGCTTTACTCCACTGCAATAGTACATATCCAGCTCCAATTCAAGACATTAACCTTAATTGGATTAATTCATTGAGAGAGATCCACTCCATTGTAGGATACTCTGGACATGAAAGAGGAATTAATGTCTCTCTTGCAGCTGTTTCACTCGGAGCTCAAATTATAGAAAGACACTTTACACTTGACAGAAACATGGAAGGCCCTGATCATGCTGCCAGCTTAGAATACAAAGAATTTAAGAATCTGGTTAAAGGTTGTAGAGAAATTGAACAAGCTCTTGGAGATGGTAAAACAAAAAAAATTAGCCAAGGGGAGATGATTAATCGGGAAAATTTAAGTAAAAGTCTTGTCGCATCAAGAGAACTAAAAAAAGGTCATATACTAAAAGAAAAAGACATTAAAATTCTTAGTCCAGGACAAGGTTTATCTCCACAAATGCTAGACCAATTAATTGGAAAAAAGCTTAATAGAGATATGCAATTTGAAGATTATTTTTTTAAATCTGATATTGATAATCTTGTTTACAAGTCTAAAAAGTATAATTTTAAATTAGACTGGGGCATACCTGTTCGTTATCATGATTTTAACGAATATCAAAAACTTGTCTCTCCTGACTTGTTTGAATTTCATCTTTCCTACAAAGATATGGAGCTAGACATTGAAGATTTCATAAAGACTAAATCTAAATCTGGTTTTGTCGTTCATGCTCCTGAATTATTTAAAGGAAGTAATTTAATGGATCTTGCTTCACCTGATGAAAATTATCGTTCTAAATCTATTCAAGAGACACAAAAAGTTATCGAAATAACAAAAGATTTAAATAAGTTTTTTCCAGAACAGAAAACACCTTTAATTGTTGCAAATATTGGGGGTTTTTCAATGGATAAGCCAATTGATTTTAAATTTAAAGATGATTATTATAAAAGATTTTCAGAGAGTTTATCTCAATTATCAACTGAAGGAGTTGAGTTAATCCCTCAGACCATGGCTCCCTTTCCATGGCATTTTGGTGGGCAACGCTATCAAAACTTATTTGTTCTACCAGATGAAATCGAAGAAAAATGTACTCTCATGAATTTGAGAATATGTTTAGATGTATCACATTCAATGTTAACTTGTAATCACTTTAATATTGAATTTTATGAGTTTATTGATAAAGTAGCGCCATTTACAGCTCATATCCATATGGGGGATGCAAAAGGGGTGAATGGTGAGGGCTTACAAATTGGAGAAGGAGATATTGATTTTAAAAGACTCTGTAAAATACTAATAGACAAGGCTCCGAAGGCTAGTTTCATTCCAGAAATATGGCAAGGTCATAAAAATAATGGTGAAGGTTTTTGGATTGCTCTTGATAGATTAAATGGATTATTATAAATTTTAATTATAAGATGATTAACAAAATAAAAGATGAAATACAAAAATCAATTTTAGTTAAAAGTGATATTATTAAAAATGCTAAGCTTTTATCAGAAATTGAAAATCTAACAAATGAAATATTAAAATCCATAAAAAATGGAGGAAAAATAATTTTTTGTGGAAATGGAGGAAGTTTTGCAGATTCTCAGCATTTAGCTGCTGAATTTGTTTCAAGACTTCGTTTTGATAGAGCTCCCCTGCCTTCCATAGCTCTAGGAACAAATAATTCAAATATTACAGCAATTGCCAATGACTATGGATATGAAGAAGTATTTAGTCGAGAGATTATATCTCTTGGAAATGAAAAAGACATTTTTATTCCAATAAGTACAAGTGGTAATAGTTTAAATATTTTAAAATCTATTGAATCTGCTAAAGAAAAGAATATTAAAGTAATTGGATTGTCAGGAAAAGATGGTGGTAAAATGAAAACGATGTGTGATGTTATTTTAGTCCCTTCTAATTCAACTGAAAAAATTCAAGAATCACATATAATGATAGGTCATATTATATGTGCTATTGTTGAGCAAGAATATTTTTTAAACAGTTAATTATAAACTAGATGTCTAAAAAAATAAATATTGGTGTAATGCAAGGGAGACTTCTCGCTAAATATCAAGGAAGATATCAGGCTCACCCTTTAGACAGTTGGAAACCTGAATTCAAGATTGCTAAAAGCAAATCACTAGATTGTATTGAATTTATTTTAGATTATAATGAAGTAGAAAGAAACCCTCTTATGAATGAGAATGGCATAGCAGAAATAATAAAGGAGGTTAAAGACACAGAAGTTAAAGTTTTATCAGTTTGTGCAGACTATTTTATGGAAGCTCCATTTCATCAAGACAATGATTATGAAATCTCCAAAAGTCAAAAAATTTTAAAAAGATTAATTGATTCTTCAGTAATTATAGGAATTGAAAATATAATAATTCCATGTGTTGATCAGTCAAGTCTTAAGGTTGAATATTTTGAAAAATTTATATTAAATATTGAAGAATTAATTAGTTATGCAGAAAAGAGTTCAATAAATATTTGTTTAGAGACGGACCTTCCTCCTAAAGAATTTAAGATTTTGATTGAAAGCTTCCCCAATAATAACATCAAGGTAAATTATGATATTGGAAATAGTGCTTCTTTGGGTTATAAAATCGAAGAGGAATTTGAATATTATGGAAACTATATTTCGGATGTTCATATTAAAGACAGACTTATAAATGGTGGCTCAGTTGAACTGGGGACAGGAAATGCGAACTTTAATTTATTACTTTATGAATTAACTAAGATTGAGTATTCGGGATTGATTATTTTACAAGCTTACAGGGATGATCAAGGTGTAGATATTTTTGATAAGCAGTATGAATTTTTTAGAAATAAATTCAAGCAGTTAATATGAAGACAATTGCACTTATTCCAGCAAGATCTAGATCAAAAGGTTTAGTAGATAAGAATATAAAACTACTAGGGAATATTCATCTTATGGGTTATTCAATAATTGCTGCAAGAATGACTCCGGAAATAGACGAAGTCTATGTTTCAACTGATTCAAAAAACTATGCAAAAATTGCAAACTATTATGGTGCAAAAACACCTTTTTTAAGACCTGAAAACTTATCTCACGACACTTCTATAGATATTGACTTCTTTATTCATGCAGTTGATTGGTTAAAAAAGAATCTCAGCATAGAACCTATAAAAATTGTTCATCTAAGACCTACAACTCCTCTCAGAGATCCAAATCTTATTTCCAAGGCTCTACATGATATTGAAAGTGACAGTCAATGCACTTCATTGAGATCTTGTCATAAGGCTCCAGAGTCTCCATTTAAATGGTTTTTAAAAGATGACATTAACTACCTCAAATCATTTAATAATTTATCTCCAGACGCATCAAATGATCCACGTCAAGGATTTCCTGATGTCTATATACCTGATGGATATGTTGATATTATTAAGTTAGAAACGTTAAAAAAAAATATATTACACGGAGACAAAGTTCGTCTCTTTGAAACACCTGTGACATACGAAATCGATAATGATTCAGATTTTAAATTTATTGAATATCAACTTGAAAAATTTGGATCACCAATCGTAGAATTTTATAATAAATCGTTAAATAAATAATAATGGCTGGAACAAATTTTTCACATAAACCTACAATTGTTAAAAAAGTAAATACAAACTTTAGAAAAATTATAACAAAAATACCTGTACCTGAAAGTATTCCTTTATTAGAAAGAATCTATGAAACTGAGTCAAGGTCAATGCATGGTCAGATTCCAGTCGTTTGGGATAAAGCTCTTGGGTTTCAAGTGTATGACAAGTGGGGAAATAAATGGCTTGATTTTTCATCTACAATCTTTGTTGCAAATGCAGGTCACTCAAACAAAAGAATTGTAGAGTCTTTAAAAAAATTACTGGAAAAACCACTTCTACAAACCTATTCCTTTTCATCTCCAGAAAGGTTTGAATACCTTGACTACTTAATAAAAAACACACCTAATTATTTTGAAAAAGCATTTATGCTTTCTGCAGGCACTGAAGCTACAGAAGCAGTATTAAAGTTGATGAGATTAAATGGTTTGACTCATAATAAAAGAAAAAAAGGTATAATATGTTTTGAAGGAAATTGGCATGGAAGAACAATGGGAGCTCAAATGATGGGATGGAGTCCTGATCAAAAAGAATGGATAGGATACTTGGATCCTAATATATATCATATTCCTTTTCCGTATAAACACATAATAAAAGATAAGGACCCCAAAAAATTCCTGACCGATTCATTAAGAAAACTATTCGATGAAAAGGGCATTAATCCAAAAACTGATATCTGTGGGGTAATGATGGAGACATTTCAAGGATGGGGAGCATGCTTTTATCCTGAGGAATATGTTCAAGAAATCTCTAAATTCTGTAAACTAAATGATATACTGTTATCATTTGATGAAATGCAGGCAGGATTTGGAAGGACTGGAGAACTTTTTGGATATATGCATTATAATATTGAGCCAGACCTAATTGCTTGTGGAAAAGGTTCAAGTTCAAGTCTTCCACTTTCAATTGTATTAGGAAAAAGTAAGGTAATGGACCTTCCAGATATTGGATCAATGAGCTCTACTCATTCAGCAAATCCAATGGTTTGTGCGGCAGGAAAAGCAAACCTGGAAGCTCTTATTGAAGATGGATTAATTAAAAATTCTAAAGAACTAGGAGTTAAATTCCATTTAGAACTTAAAAACATTCAAGAAACTTTTACAGATTATATTTCAGAAATAAATGGAATAGGATTATTGGCAGCAGTTATTTTTAGAGACAATAAATTTAACCCTCTTTCAAAATTATGTGATATTATAAGTGAAAAGTGCTTTAAAAAAGGGTTATTAGTTGTACACACAGGAAGAGAATCAATAAAATTAGCCCCTCCGTTGGTGATTAATGAGGAGGCTATGTATGAAGGTTTGGAAGTCTTTAGAGAAGCAATTGAAGAGAGTATAAAGGAATTACATGATTAAAAATTTAAGACATACGGGCATAGTGGTAAATAATTTAGAAAAATGTCTAAGTTTTTATCTAAATATAGGCTTCAATGAAGTTTCAAGAGAAGTTGAAACAGGAGAGTACATTGATAGGCTAGTCGGTCTAAATAATGTTAAATTGGAATGTGCTAAATTGGCATTGAAAGAAAACATAACATTGGAATTATTAAAGTATCATTCACATCCATATAAAAACAATGATCTACCTAGATTATCAAATAGAGTAGGTTGTTCTCATATAGCATTAACTGTTTCAAACATTTTAGATTGTTTTGAATTGATTTCTGAAAATGGAGGAGGTGCAATTAATAAGATTCAAACCTCTCCTGATGGAAAAGTTAAAGTTGTATATTGTTATGATCCTGAGGGAAATATTATTGAAGTTGTTGAAGAATTAAATTAAGCAATGATAAAGAATGTTGTAATAATAGGTGGAACTAAAGGAATTGGCTTAAGTATGTCTAATAAATTTTTGCATGAAAAAAATATTGTCCATATAATATCAAGGAATAGGGTTAAAAATCTAGAACAAGACTTAGAACAAGACTTAGGCAAAAAGGTTTTTTTCTATAATTGTGACGCAACTAAAACTGACGAACTATCACTTGTAAGAAAAAAAATATTAAAAAATTCAGATGGTAATATTGATATAGTTATATGTAATGTTGGAAATGGATCAGGTTCGAATAAATATATTCAAGACTTTGATGAATGGGATGAATCTTGGCAAACAAATTTTAATTCACCTGTTTTTTCTTCTAGAATTTTTTTAGATGATTTAAAAAAAACAAAAGGGGTATTACTTTTTATCACATCAATTGCAGGAATAGAAGATCTTGGAGCACCTGTGTCTTATTCAGTCGCAAAATCAGCTATAGAATCATATTCTAAGATCCTCGCAAGAAGACTAGGCCCTGATGTTAGGGTTAATTCAATTGCACCAGGCAATATATTTATTCAAGATGGTACTTGGGATAAAAAACTTAAAGATAATCCGGTAGCTGTAAAAAAAATGATAGAGAGTCAAGTCCCCTTGAAGAGATTTGGAAAACCTGAAGAGGTTTCTGAATTAGCATTCTTTCTTTGTTCAGATAAAGCCTCTTTTATAACAGGATCTTGTTTTGTTATAGATGGCGGTCAAACAAAAACTATAATTAATTAATATGTCAGATTATATTAATACAATTTATAATGAAGACTCACGTCCCTTAAATTCATACCCTGGTAAGCTTGCAAAATATATTTTTTCAAATTTTAACCTTAAGCCAAATGATAAGTTTCTAGAACCAGGATTTGGGAGAGGAGAGTTTTTAAATGAATTCCAAAAACTTGGTTTGGATTGTTATGGCATTGATATTTCTGATAGTGCGGGTAATTTATTTAAGCAGAATTTAAAAATTAAAACTGGCATTAATGTTGAACAAGATACATGGCCATTTCCTGATAATTACTTTGATTGTGTTTACAGTAAATCGTTAATGGAACATCTTCAAGATCCTCAAAAGTATCTTACTGAGGCAAAAAGAGTGCTTAAGCCTGGCGGAAAAATTTTATGTTTTATTCCGGATTGGGAGGCAAATTATCAAATATATTTTGATGATCATACGCATGTGAAACCTTTTACAAAGGTCTCATTAAGGGATATCCTAATGATGACTGATTTTAAATCAATAAAAGTTTACAGATTTAGACAACTCCCTATAACTTGGAAATATCCATTTATAAACATAATTAGTTTTTTAGTAAGTTTCTTTGTTCCTCACAGGTCAAAAATCAAATTTTTTAGATGGTCTAAAGAGCTAATGCTAATTGGTTATGCTATAAAATAAATAGAGTAAGATGTTTACATTAAAAAACAAAAACATAGTAATAACGGGATCTTTGGGATTATTAGGATCTCAGTTTGCTGAAATAATAGCTGAGTATCATGGTAATCCAATTTTAATTGATCTAAGTCAGAAGGAGCTAGATCAGCAGGCTAATTCAATAAACAAGAAATATAATGTAAACTCAAGAGGATATTCAATTGATATTAGCGATGAGTCGTCTTTCATAGAAAAAATTAAAACATTAAAAACTGATTTTAAAAAAATTGATGGCCTAATAAATAATGCAGCTAATAACCCAAAAGTTGAAGACTCTAATAATTCATTTAGTAGGCTTGAGCATTTTGATATACAGAATTGGAATGATGATTTAAATGTTGGACTAAAAGGAAGTTTTCTTTGTATTAAATATTTTGGGACGGAGATTGCAAATAATCCATCAGGTGGAAGTATAATCAATATTTCATCAGATTTAGGGTTAATTGCTCCAGACCAAAGTTTATATGTAAGAAAAGATTTGCCTGATAACCAACAGCCTGTAAAGCCAGTTACCTACTCAGTTATTAAGACAGGTCTAATAGGGCTGACAAGATATGTTGCAACTTACTGGGCAAAAAAAGGGGTAAGATGTAACGCCTTATGTCCAGGTGGAGTAGAAAACAAGCAAAATCCTGATTTTATTAAAAAAATAAACTCTAAAATTCCTATGAACAGAATGGCTAAAAAAAATGAATATAATGGGTCTATTATATTCTTGCTGAGTGATGCATCAAGTTACATTAATGGTGCAATAATTGCTGCTGATGGGGGGAGAACAACATGGTAAAAAGGTAAACTTGTTAAATATTATTCAATTTTATTTTTTGAAGTAATAATAAACTTCTTTTCAAGCCTACTATTTAGTTCACCTTTCAAAATATCTACGAAATTTTATTGATAATTAGTTTATGGACGATTTTAAGTACTTACTAAACAAAGAATCTAATAAAAAGTGTTTAATATTAGGTGGAGCACCTAGTATCGAGGAAATTCAATTTGAAAAATTTGATGGTATTTTAATCTCAATGGGTGATATTCCCGAGAGAATTAGAGAAATACGTCAAATTGATTATTGGGTAGCTGCAAATTCAATTTTTCCACGACCAGATAAACATTATGATTTATTAAATAAATTTAAGGGAACTAAATTCATTTTCTCTAATTCTGCATTAAATTCAACAATTTCTCTTGACTATCAAAAAATAAGTCAATATTTAAAAATCCCTTGGTTCGAGTATGATCAAAGACATTTTAACGGTCTTGACTGTAATGATCAAACTGATTATCAGGTAAACCCAGGACTAGCTTTAAAAGAGCCTCTTAATTGTTGTAAATACAAAAAAAATATAACTATTCAAGAATATTTAAGGGATCTTTATAATCTAGACTCTCATTATTCTTCTGGTTCAACCGTAGCTATTCATTCACTTGCTATTGCAATTATATTGGGTTGTAAAGAGATTTACTTATCAGGAATTGATTTACCTGAATATGAAAAAGATTATACTCATTATAGATCTAATTCAATTTTTAGATTATTGTTCATATTCTTTAAAGAGATTTTAAAAGGTGATAGAACTATTCCTCTTAAGAATATCTTAAGTGTTATTTTCAAAACCAACACTAAATCTTCATTTTATTTTGATCTACCCACTATAATTAAGGACTTTGAGTATCTAACTAATCTTTGCGAATCAAATGGAATTAGATTGTTTAACTTAAGCTCAAAGTCATCTCTTAATAAAATTCACAACCTTAAATTACTAAATCCAAGCGATTTTAATAAATTATAATTTGGTTTTTATAAACATGCATCATGTTAGATATTTTATTTAAAATAAATTCTTTAATTACTGACAGACAAAGACGGGGAATCATAATCCTTGTGATACTGCTTTTTATTGGGATGATCCTAGAAGTTTTTGGATTAGGTATTATAATTCCTATGATAAACATTTTGATTGATCCTGAAATGGTTGAAAATAATTATGCATTACGGACGCTAAAAGATTTTTTTCCAAATTTTTCTCACAGAGACTTTGTTTTTTTCTTTTTGGGAGTTATTCTGTTCTTATATATCATTAAAACATTATACCAAGTTTTTTTAACTTATAGACAGAATACTTTTCTTAATAATGTTGTAGCTACCATATCTAATAATTTATTTGCAAGTTATTTAAAGCGCCCATATAATTTTCACTTAAATTCAAATGCCTCAGGATTAATAAAAAACCTACAGGTGGAAGTTAATTATTTTTTTGCTTTTCTATCTTCGTTAATTAGTCTAGTTCTTGAATTAGGATTTCTTTTTGCTATTATAATGACATTAATCTTTATAGAGCCAATTGGAGCAATTTCTATTGGTATTTTTTATGGTTTTTTATCAGTTTTATTCTTTCAGTTTACAAAAAAGAAGCTATCTAAATGGGGAGAGTTAAGAGAAAAATTTGATGTAAAAGTATCAAAGACCCTCTTTGAAGGTCTAGGAGGAATAAAGGATCTACTAATCTTAGGCAAAACACATATCTATATTGAACAGTATTCAAAAAACAATAATTTGAAACAAATGTTGAATGCTAGGATGGGAACTTTGTCTCAAATACCACGGTTTTATCTTGAATTAGTTTCAATTCTAGGACTATTAAGCTTTATTTCGATTTTATTATATCAAGGAAGAGAAGCGGAAAGTTTAATAACCATTTTAGGGGTTTTTGTTGCTGCTATTTTTAAGATGATACCTTCAGTAAATAAAATTATAGCTGTTAGCCAGTTACTAAAATTTCATTACCCGTCTGTTAACATCATTTATAATGAGTTAAAAGACCCTGAAGATTATAATGATTCAAGTACTAGTAAAGCTAATTTTAAATTTCAAAAGAGCATCCAATTTTCTAATGTTGATTTTGGTTACAATACAAAAAACATTACTCTGAAAGGGGTAAAATTAAAAATTAATAGTGGACAAACTATAGGAATCATTGGAGAATCAGGTTCAGGTAAAAGTACTTTTGTAGATTTATTAGTGGGGCTTCATAAACCAACCTCAGGAAAAATTTTGATTGATGGTGTTGATGGGCTACAAATGACACAATCCTGGAGGAACAAAATTGGTTATGTTTCTCAAACAATTTATTTGACAGACGACTCAATCCTAAATAATATTGCATTAGGATATCCAGATAATATGATAGATTTATCTTTGATTAACGAAATTTTAAACCAAGTACAACTAGAGAAATTTATAAATAGTCTGGAAAAAGGTATAAATACAAGAGTAGGAGAGCGTGGTGTCCAACTATCTGGAGGACAAAAGCAAAGAATTGGCTTGGCTAGAGCTTTATATAATAAGCCAGAAGTGTTAATCTTAGATGAGGCAACTTCAGCATTGGATAATTTAACCGAAAAAGCAGTTATGGATTCTGTTAAGAATTTAAAAGAAGATATAACAAAGATTATAATTGCTCATAGATTATCAACATTAGATGATTGTGATATTATTTATGAGTTATTAAATAAACAACTAAAAAAAATAGATTCATGACAAAGAAAAAAGTAGCATTAATAACAGGTGTAACAGGTCAAGACGGAGCCTATCTCTCAGAATTTCTTTTAAATAAGGGCTATATAGTTCACGGAATTAAGAGAAGATCGTCTTCATTCAATACACAAAGAATTGACCATTTATTTCAAGAGAAATCAAAAAATTCTTCATTTAACCTTCACTATGGTGATTTATCAGATGGCCTTAATATTACACGACTAATCAGAGATATAAACCCTGATGAAATATATAATTTAGCAGCAATGAGTCATGTTAAAGTAAGTTTTGACACACCTGAATATACTGCAAATATTGATGGATTAGGAACCTTAAGAATTTTAGAGGCTGTTAGACTTTTAAATCTTGAAGAAAAGATTAGAATTTATCAAGCTAGTACAAGTGAACTATTCGGAAAGGTTGTTGAAATTCCGCAAAATGAAATGACTCCATTCTATCCAAGAAGTCCATATGGAGTTGCAAAATTATATGCATACTGGATTACAAAAAATTATAGAGAGGCTTATAAAATTTTTGCATCAAATGGAATACTTTTTAATCATGAATCTCCATTAAGAGGTGAAACTTTTGTGTCAAGAAAAATTACAAGAGCTGTTGCAAGAATTAGTTTGGGTGTTCAAAGTAAATTAAAATTGGGAAATTTAAATGCTAAAAGAGACTGGGGGCATGCAAAAGATTATGTTGAGACAATGTGGTTGATACTTCAACACAAGAATCCAGATGATTGGGTAATCTCAACAGGTTTAAATTTTTCTGTAAGAGATTTTACAATAAAAGCATTTGAAAAATTAGACATTAAAATAAAATTTAAGGGAGATGGTCTTAATGAGGTTGGTATTGTTGATGAAGTATCAGATAAATCTAAATTAAAAAAGGGAGATATAGTTGTAGAAATAGATCCCAATTATTTTAGACCAACAGAGGTAGAAAACCTTTTAGGCGATTCATCCAAAGCTAGGAAAATTTTGAAATGGAACCCTAAATACAGTTTTGATATGCTTGTGGATGAAATGGTAATTAGTGATTTAAATCAAGCAAAAAAAGAATTAACCCTTAATTCGTGATAAAGTGAATAAAATTCTATTAACCGGTTCTACTGGTTTTGTTGGTAAAAATATTTTGAAGTCAGGTGTTTTAAATGAATTTTCAGTTTTAGCACCTTCAAGCTCTAAGTTAAATCTTTTAGATAAGACTTCTGTTAAAAATTATTTTAAAAAAAATTCACCGGATTTTATAATTCATTCAGCTGGAAAGGTTGGGGGAATTCTCAAAAACATTAATTCTAATTATGACTTTTTATTAGACAATTCATTAATGGCTATAAATCTTATTTCAGAGTCTTTAGATTCTGGAGTTACAAACTTTTTGAATATCTCAAGCTCATGTATTTATCCTAGAGACTATGATAATCCAATTAAAGAAAAAGATTTATTAAGTGGTAAAATTGAGCCAACAAATGAAGGATATGCTCTAGCAAAAATATTAGCTCTAAAACTTATAAACCATATACATAACCATAATAATTTAAATTATAAAACAATTATACCATGTAACCTTTATGGACCATATGATAATTTTGACCCTATGTCTTCACACATGATACCTGGTGTAATTCAAAAAATCCATCATGCTAAACATACAAATCAAGCTTCTGTAGAAATATGGGGAGATGGTACTTCTAAAAGAGAATTTATGTACATAAAGGATTTTACTGATTTTATAGGTTTCTCTATTAAAAATTTTGACCTTCTTCCTGAAATTTTAAATGTAGGAACTGGAAAAGACTATTCAATTGAGGAGTATTACCAAATCATTTCTAACGTAATTGATTATAAAGTTAAATTTACTTATGATCTGTCTAAGCCTACTGGAATGAAGAGGAAGTTATTGGATGTTTCTAAGACAAAAAAATTAGGCTGGAAATCAAATTATACAATTAATTCTGGTATTAGAGAAACTTATAAATACTTTAAGAAAAATTATGATAAATAAATACCCCCTATCGTCTTCAACTTGGGATGATAAAGAAATTGAGGCAATTAAAAAAGTTATTGATAGTGATCGTTACACTATGGGTAGGTATGTTGATAAGTTTGAAAATGCATTTTCAAAGTATATTGGAACTAAATTTTCTGTCATGGTCAATTCGGGCTCATCCGCAAATTTACTTGCTGTTGCATCTCTTTTTTACAGGAAGGATAATCCTCTAAAAAGAGGAGATGAAGTAATTGTTCCGGCTGTTTCATGGTCTACTACTTACAACCCTTTACTCCAATATGGTTTAAAGTTAAAATTTGTTGATGTAGACTTGAATACATTAAATTATGATCTTGAACAATTAGCTAATGCAATAACTGAAAAAACTAAACTTTTAGTTTTAGTTAATCTTTTAGGTAATCCTAATGATTTTAATAAAATTAAAGAAATCACAAAATCAAAAAAAATAATAATAGTTGAAGATAATTGTGAATCAATGGGAGCTGAATTTGAAAATAAGAAAGCAGGAACTTTTGGAGAAATTGGAACTTTTTCATCTTTTTATTCCCATCATATATCAACAATGGAGGGTGGATTAATAGTTACAAACGATGAGGAGTTATATCATATAATTTTAAGTCTTAGGGCTCATGGATGGACAAGAAACCTTCCAAATAAGAGTATGATTCATACAAAATCTATGGACCCTTTTGAAGAGCAATTCAAATTTATTTTACCTGGATATAATTTAAGACCACTTGAAATTTCTGGAGCAATTGGAATAGAACAATTAAAGAAATTGCCATTATTTATTGAGAATAGGATTAATAATGCAAAGTATTTTCAAGAAATATTTTCAAACAATAAAGATTTTATAATACAAAATGAAATTGGTAAAAGCTCTTGGTTTGGATTCTCATTTATAATCAAGGAATCATCAAATTTAAATAGACATGAATTAATTAAATTTTTAATAAAATCAGGAATTGAGACTAGACCTATAGTAACAGGTAATTTTGTAAATAATCCTGTAATAAAATACTTTGATTTTCAAATTTTTCATCAACTTATAAATGCAGATAAAGTTCATAACCATGGATTTTTTATTGGAAATCATCACTATGACATTAGTGAAAAGATTGATTATCTAAAATTAACTATTGATAAATTTATCAATGAAAATAAATAATATTTCATTTGTAGTAGACAAAGCTTTTCAAAATAATAAATTATTTGAAAAAGAATTTAATGACTTAGATTTTACATTTTGGAACTATCTAAAGAGCTCTTTTAATTCTTTGTCTGTAAATATTAACACTCATGATATATTTGACCCTAATAATGCGGATGTTATTATATATTCAGATTATAAAAAAAAAATAAATAACAAAGATAAGCTCCATGTATTAATTGCCCTTGAAAGTATCGCTGTAATACCTACTATATATAGAAAAAGCTATTATGATAAATTTGATCTTGTATTTAGCTGGTACGATAAAATTATCGATTATAAAAAAATCTTTCCAATTAATTTTAGTCAAGATTTAAAACCAAAAAAATATAAATCTTTTAGTCAAAGACCTAATCTAATATGTAATATCTCTTCTAATAAATTTTCAAATTATGAAAATGAATTATACTCTGAAAGAATTAAAGTATTTGAGTTTTTTAAAGATAAACCTGAAGTTTTTAGTTTATATGGATATGGTTGGGATAAAAGCTATAAGTTCCCTAAAATATATAATTATTTCAAATTCTTAAGTCAAAATAAATTATTTAGAATATTAGGTAAAATTTTAATTTTAATTCTTTTAAAATTAAAAATTGAAAAATTAGTATTTCAATCTTATAATTTCTATAAAGGGGTTGTAAACAGTAAACAGGAGGCTCTTGATAAACATAAATTTTGTTTGTGTTTTGAAAATGTTAAAGACGTAGATTTCTTTATTACAGAAAAAATATTTGATTGCTTTATTAATGGAATTATTCCTATTTATCTTGGTTCAGACAATATCCATCATAAAATTCCTAGTAATACTTTTATTGATTACAGAAAATTTAAGAATGTGGATGAAATGTTTAAATTCATATCTAAAATTGACGAAAAAGATTTTGAAAATTATCAAAAAAATATGTATAATTTTTTAGTTTCAAATAATTCTAAAGAGTTTGAATCAAAATATGTTTCTAACATGGTTCTAAAAAAAATTATTAAATCATTTAAATCAAAAAAAACAATAATATGAAAGTAGTTATTCTTGCAGGAGGTCATGGTACAAGACTTATGGAAGTTACAAATGTTAAACCAAAACCAATGGTAGAAATTGGAGATATGCCTATTATCTGGCATATAATGAAAATCTATTATTACTATGGATATTCAGATTTTGTAATATGCCTTGGGTATAAAGGAGAAATAATTAAAAATTTCTTTAAGTCTTATTATTTGAATTATAATGATTTTACAATCGACACTTTTTCAAATAAAACTGTTATACATAATAAAAGAAACGAAAAATGGAAAATTACTTTAGTTGACACTGGATTAAATTCAATGACAGGAAGCAGAATATCTAAAGTTCAAAAGCATACAAATGAAAAGCCTTTCTTTTTAACATATGGTGATGGGTTATCCAATATAAACATTCATAAACTTTTAGAATTTCATAAAAATCAAAAAACAGCATGTACAGTTTCAGCAGTTAAACCTGAAGGTAGATTCGCTGTTTTAAATATAGATGATAATATGATAGTTAATGAGTTTCAAGAAAAAAACAAAAAACATGTTGATTGGATTAATGGAGGATTTTTTGTTTGTGAACAAAATATTTTTGAATATTTAGATGATACAGATAATTTAATTTGGGAAAGAAAGCCACTTGAAACATTAGCAAAAGAAGGACAGCTTTCAGCATACAAACATGATGGATTCTGGCAGCCTATGGACACCCTAAAGGATAAAACATACCTGAATGAGCTATGGAACTCAAAGAAAGCTAAATGGAAAGTATGGTAACAGAAAATATTTTAGATTTCTTTAAAAATAAAAAAGTTTTTATTACTGGACATACGGGGTTTAAAGGATCCTGGCTATCACTCATATTAGATTTTTATGGAGCTAAGGTCAAAGGTTTTTCAAAAAAACCTAGTACAAATCCTAATCTTTTTGACAATTTATCATTTTCGAAAAATTTTAATTCTGTCATAGCTGATGTTAAAAATTATGAAATTTTAAAACAAGAAATTTTAAAGTTTGATCCTGATTTTATTTTTCATTTAGCAGCTCAACCTATTGTTATAGATTCATATAAAGACCCTGTTGAAACATATCATACAAATTTTAATGGAACATTGAATCTACTAGAATCTTTAAGAGAACTAGATAAATGTAGCGTTATAATAATTACTACAGATAAGGTATATGAGAATAATGAAAATAAAGTTAGTTTTAAAGAAGCAGATAAACTCGGTGGTAAAGATCCATACAGTTCAAGTAAATCAGCTTCAGAGTTATTAGTTTCCTCATATTCATCTTCTTTTTTTTCAGGTACGAATATTAATATTTCGACCGTTAGAGCTGGAAATATAATTGGAGGGGGAGACTGGTCTCCATATAGACTTCTTCCGGATGTAATTAGGTGTTGTTATGAAGGTTCGGAATTAATAATAAGAAACCCAAATTCAGTTCGTCCTTGGCAACATGTTTTAGATCCAATTTTTGGATATATTCACTTAGCAAAAAAGCTAGACTCAAATCCAGAAAGATATGTAGGTTCCTGGAATTTTGGTCCAGAGAATAATAAACCAATATCAGTTCAACAGATTATAGATATTATTAAAAACAAGGGGCTTAACTTTAATATTAGAATTAAGAATGATAAAACAAAAAAAGAATCTAAATTTTTACAATTAGACATTTCTAAAAGTAAAAAAATACTTAAATGGACACCAAAATTATGTGCTGAAGATTCAATAGAATATACTCTTAACTGGTATAAAGGTTTTTATAGTAATTTTCCAGCAAAAGATTTAATTATAAATGATTTAAAAAAATACTTAACATTAAAATGAAAAAAATATCCTACGCTAAAACTGTTTATGGTCAAAAAGAAATTGATGCAGTTGTAAAATGTTTAAATGAGTCCACTCAAATGGGAAATTATTCAAGAAAATTTGAATCTCAAATTGCAAAGTTATTTGATAAAAAATCATGTCTATATGTGAATTCAGGATCATCAGCATTGTATATAGGTATTGAATCTTATGATTTCCCCGAGGGAAGCGAAGTTATAACTCCAGCCTTGACATTTGGTACAACCGTAGGATGTCTAATTAAAAATAAATTAGTTCCTGCCTTTGTTGATGTTGAGCCATTATCATATTGTATTGATCCCGACCAAATAGAGGAAATGATTAATGATAAAACAGTTGCAATTTTAGCTCCAAACTTGATGGGAAATATATGTGACTGGGAAAAGATCTCCAAAATAGCAAAACAATATAATTTAGTAATAATTGAAGATTCTGCAGATACTTTGGGTGGTAAACTAAATGATAAGTCTTCTGGGTCATACTCTGATATGTCAATTACAAGCTTTTATGGATCACATATAATTAATTGTGCAGGAAATGGAGGTGCACTAATGTTAAATGACCAAAAAGTGGTTGAAAAAGCAAAGTTGCTTAGATCTTGGGGAAGGAGTTCATCGTTATTTGATGAAAAAAGTGAGGCAATTGAAAATAGATTTAATATTGATATTGGTGGAATTGATTATGACGCAAAGTTTGTGTTTGAGGTTGCAGGATATAATCTTGAAGGCAATGAACTTGGAGCTGCATTTGGGCTTGTTCAGTTGGAAAGTTTACATAATAATATTGAAATTAGAGAAAGAAACTTTAAAAAACAAAATGAATTTTTTTCTAAATACAATGAATTTTTTTCTATACCAGAACAAACTAAAAACACTAAAACAGGATGGTTAGCTTATCCGATATTAATTAATGAAAATTCTAATTTTAAGAGAAAAGATTTTCAAATTTTTCTTGAAAAGAGAGAAATTCAGACAAGAGTTGTTTTTACTGGAAATATAATAAGGCAGCCTATGATGAACTCTGCTAAATATCGAATAAATAAAGATGGTTATCCAAATGCTGATGCAGTTATGGAAAGAGGTGTACTTCTCCCTCTGCATCATGGAATGACTGATGAAATGTTTGATAGGCTTCATCATGAGATTGAAAACTTCTTAAATCAATTATAAAATATCTTAAATGAGTAAAATCACCATTGTATTAACAACATACAATAGGCCAAATTATTTGAAATTAGCTATTGATGCTATTTTATCTCAATCATTTACAAATTTTGATCTAGTAATACTTGACAATGGTTCAGACGAAAGGACCTCGAAAATAATTAATCAATTCAAAGATAATAGAATCATTAGCTTGAGAAATGAATTAAATGATTTCAATTTTGTAAATAAAGCATTTGATTATACTAAGAACGAATATTTAATGATTACTCATGATGATGATATAATGGAAGAACATCTATTAGAAACCCAAATTAAAAAGTTAGATTCAAACAAAAAAATTGGAATGATATCTTGTTGCTTAAAATTAATTGATGAAGAGGGAAAAAAGTTAAACAAAATTAGACCAAGAATTAGTAAAGACAAAATTTGGGCTAGGCATGAATTCTTAAAAGATTTTCTTTTCAAAGGAGATATTTTGCCTTGTCCTGCAACAATTTTTAGATCATCTTTAATATCAAACAATAATCTTAAGTATAATTTTGAAGTTGGTCCTGCACATGATTTATTTTTGATTTTTAAAGTTAATTTACTGGATTACTACATATACTTGACTAAGGAGCCAATGTTTAACTATAGGATTCATAATACACAGCATAGTAATTTAAATAGAATTTCTTTAGAATATAATATAAGACCTCATGCTATAAAATTGTTTAAGAGTCATAATTTAAATAAAATAGCTAGGCAGTATTCTCAAGCCTCCCTTGGGATGATTTTACAGATACTAATTAATGATTTTTTTGTTGGAAAGTTAAAATTTGTCAATTTTCAAACAGAATTATTCAAACTATTTAAAAATAAAATTAAGCTCAACATTTACACATTTTATTGGTTTGTTTTTGGTATTCTTAGAGGATTGAAAAATTTAATTTCTAAACTTATTTAATGAAAGTATTTGATTGTACTTACATAAATAGCGCTGGAGGAAAAAAAATTCTTGAAATTATATTAGAGAAAATTCCAGATGATAAATTAAGAGATTATTTTTTTCTCCTTGATTCTAGAATAAGTCTTAATGATTTTAGTAAATTAAAAAATACTAGTCATCAATTTATATCAAATTCAGAGATTAAAAGAAGAAGCTACTATAAGTCTGTTAAAGATAAAATTGAAAAATGTATCTGTTTAGCAAATGTTCCACCACCAATAAAAATTAATTGTGAGGTAATCATTTTTTTTCATAATGATTTAATACTAAAACCTAGATTATCTTTAAGTATTATAAATTTATTCACTTTCTTCTTAAAAAAAATTTATATAAAGTCTATCAATTCGGACAATTATAAATGGGTAGTTCAAACAGAATTAATGAAGAAAAATCTTTCTAAAGGTTTAATAATAAAAAAAAGTAATATTTCTGCACTTCCAATTTTCAAAGATTTTACAACGAAGAAAACTTTACAAAAAAAATCTAATTCATTTTTATATGTGTGTTCAAGATCCCCCCACAAAAACTTAAATAGATTGATTAAAGCATTTAATCAAGTTAAAAATATTCATTCAATACCCCTATCTCTTAGCTTAACTATTGATGATGAATCTTTTTTCAAAAAAAAAATATTATCAAAAAATAAAAATAAAAACTTAACAATCTATAATCACATTAATCTAGATGAAGCTTCTTTAAAAAAATTATATTCTCAATCTGAATTTTTAATCTACCCATCTGTTGTTGAAAGTTTTGGACTACCATTAATTGAATCAATTGAGTTTAATTGTAAAGTATTGGCATCAGACCTTCCTTATGTCAAAGAAATCATAAAACCAAGTAAAATTTTCGATCCTTTCTCAATCTTTTCAATATCTAATTCAATTGACTATGTAATTGAAAAAAATAATATAGTTGAAAGTGAAATGCTCATTCAGAATAAAATTGATAAATTTATAGGACTTATTGTTTCATAATGTTTAAAAATAAAACACTTTTAATTTCTGGAGGAACTGGTTCATTTGGTAACGCAGTTCTCAATAAATTTTTGAATTCAGATATTGGTGAGATAAGAATTTTTTCTAGAGATGAAAAAAAACAAGATGATTTAAGGAGAAAACATCAAAACTCTAAATTAAAATTTCATTTAGGAGATGTTAGAGACAAAAAAAGTATTAGAAGTGCAATGAAAGGAGTAGACTTTGTTTTTCATGCAGCTGCATTAAAACAAGTCCCATCTTGTGAGTTTTACCCCATGGAAGCTGTTAAGACAAATATTCTTGGAACAAATAATGTTGTTGATGTTGCAGTTGAAAACAATGTCGAAAAGGTTATATGCCTTAGTACTGATAAAGCAGTTTATCCTATAAACGCAATGGGAGTTTCAAAAGCTATGATGGAAAAGGTTTTTGTTGCTAAATCAAGAACTAGTGGTAAAACTAAAATTATTGGAACTAGGTATGGTAACGTTATGGCATCAAGAGGATCAGTCATACCATTATTTTATAATCAGTTAATTAATAATAAACCTTTAACAATTACTAATCCCAATATGACCAGATTTATGATGACTCTTGATAATGCTGTCGATCTTGTTTTATATGCATTTGAAAATGGTAAAAATGGAGACATTTTTGTACAAAAAGCCCCATCATCTACTATTGAGCAATTGGCAAACGTTATGATAAAAATTTATAAATCAAAAAGTACCATAAAAAATATAGGTATTAGACATGGTGAAAAAATGCATGAAACACTTTTATCAAAAGAAGAAAGATTAGTCTCTGAGGATTTAGGTAATTATTTTCGAATTCCTACTGATAATAGAGATTTAAATTATGAAAAGTACTTTGAAAAAGGATTAAAGTCTAATGCACCTGAGGAATTTAACTCATTTAATGCCAATCGTCTTAAGGATGACGAACTTGCCAACCTACTCTCATCAATTGGTTATAATTAATGAAAATTTTTATTACGGGCATAGATGGAATGATAGGCCATAAAATTGCCCAATCATTATCTGAAGAGCATACTATAATTGGCTCCTCAAGAAAAAACATTAAATCTGAGGATCTAGGAATAAATGATTGTGAGTTAATAACTCATGATTTTTTAAAAGATGATATCTTAGAGATACTTGATAAAATTAATCCTGAAATTATAGTTAATTGTGCTGGTATTACAATTAGAAGAGGAATTAATGATAACTATGATAATACGATTCTATTAAATAGTAATTTGCCTCACAGAATAGATGATTGGACAGAAAGAAATCAAAGCAAACTAATTCATTTTAGCAGTGATTGTGTTTTTAGTGGGGAAAAAGGTAATTATTTAGATGAATCAATTCCAGATGCAACTGATTTATATGGATTATCAAAATCAAGAGGTGAGGTAAAAAGTAAAAACTCACTAACCATAAGGTGCTCGATTATTGGCAGGGAGATATTCAATCATACGGAACTTTTTGAATGGATATATAGTATGAGAGGTAAACAAATAAAAGGTTACAATAATGTATTATACTCAGGAGTGACATCGATATGGATGGGAAGAGTTTTAAAAAAAATTCTTAAATATCATAGTGAATTAAGTGGTATTTATAATATTTCATCTGAACCAATAACAAAATATTCATTATTAAATTTAATTAATGAGCATTTCAAGCTTGGTATTGAAATTACAAGGGATACCAAGATTAAATCAAATAAAGTTTTAATTTCCAAAAAATTTACTGAAATTACAGATATCAATCCTCCAAATTGGGATGATTTAATAACAGAGTTCAAAGAGGATTGTATTGTCAATAAATCAATATATAAAAATTGACTTTTATGAAAACTAAAGTAATGACCATTGTCGGTACCCGACCTGAAATTATCAAGTTAAGTAGAGTAATTAATGAGCTTGATAAATTTACTGAACATATTCTAGTGCATACTGGTCAAAATTATGATTACGAATTAAATGAAATATTTTTCAAAGACTTAGATATTAGAAAACCCAATCATTTTTTAAATGCAGTAGGTAAAGAAACTTCTGAAACAATTTCAAAAATAATTAATGAATCAGATAAAATTATTGAATTGGAAAAACCAGATGCAATATTGCTATATGGCGATACAAATTCATGTTTATCTGTTATTTCTGCAAAAAGAAGACAAGTTCCTATATTTCATATGGAAGCAGGAAATAGGTGTTTTGATCAAAGAGTCCCAGAAGAAATAAATAGAAAAATAGTTGATCATTTAAGTGATATTAATATGCCTTTAACAGAACATGCTAAACAGTATCTAATAGCAGAGGGTATTCCACCGAATAATATAATTAAGATTGGATCATGTATGAAGGAAATTCTTAATTACTATTCAAAAAATATTGAAAAAAGTATTATTCATAAAGATTTAAAGTTAACTCCTAAGCAATTTTTTTTAGTTTCAGCACATAGAGAAGAAAATGTAGACTATGAAAAAAACTTAAAATCTTTACTTGTTTCACTTAACGCAATTGCTGATAAGTATAAATTTCCAATTATTGTTTCAACACATCCAAGAACAAAGGATAGAATTGATAAAATGAAAGGTAAGATCAAGGCTAATGAGTTAATTAGATTTTTAAAACCTCTTGGATTCTTTGATTATATTAATTTGCAAAAAAGTGCCTATTGTGTTATATCAGATAGTGGGACAATAACAGAAGAATCCTCAATTCTAGGTTTCCCTGCTATAATGATTAGACAAGCTCATGAAAGACCGGAGGGTATGGATGAGGGAACACTCATAATGTCAGGGCTTAATCAAAACAGAATTATAGAGTCTATTAATGTTGTAAGTGATCAGTATAATAATAAAATAATTCCAAAAATTGTTGATGACTATAATGTAGACAATGTATCTCAAAAAGTTGTTAAGATAATTCTTTCATACATAGAATACGTCAATAGAACAGTTTGGAAAAAAGACTCTTCAACTAAGTCAATCTAACTATACTAAATTGAGAATACTTGTAATATCTCAATATTTTTATCCTGAAAATTTTAGGATTAATGATCTCTGTATTGGTTTAAAAGAATTGGGTCATTCTGTTAGTGTGTTAACAGCAAAACCAAACTATCCTAAGGGTCAGTTTAACGAAGGCTACAATTTTTATAATAAATCAATTGATGAATATAATGGAATTAAAGTTTTTAGATCTCCTATAATACCAAGAGGTAATGGCTCAGGGGTTAGACTGTTTATCAATTACACATCTTTTGTTTTTTTTGGGATTTTAAGACTTTTATTTATTAATGAGAAGTTTGATAAAATATTTGTTTACGCTCCATCTCCAATAACTGTTGGATATATAGGTGCTGTTGCATCATGGAAATTTAAAGCTAAACCTTATCTCTGGGTCCATGATCTTTGGCCAGAATCTGTTAAAGATGCTGGTGGAATTAATAATAAATTCATCTTATATCTTATTGATCTAATGACAAGATCTATTTATTCATTTTATGAAAAAATCCTTGTCCAGTCCCCATTTTTCAAGGAGTATCTTAGAAATCAATTTGTCAATCAAAGCAAAGTTATTTACTATCCATATTATGCTGAAAAATTCTATAAAATTGTTAATCCAAAAGCAGAAATAAAATCCCTCTATGGTAATGGTTTGAACTTGCTTTTTGCTGGAAATATAGGTGTTGCTCAAAGCTTTGACACAATAGTTGAAGCAGCTAGAATTTTAAGAGGCAGACTAGATAATTTTAAGTTCATAATAATCGGAGATGGAAGAGACAAAAAAAGGATAATTAATAAAATATCAGAGTACTCTCTTGAAGATAATTTTAAGTTTTTAGGGTCTTATCCACCTGATAAAATGTCTGATTTTTTTGCATGTGCAGATGCACTAATTGTTACATTAAAAGATTCAAGGATTTTTTCAATGACTATCCCTGGTAAACTACAATCATACTTAGCCTCGGGAAAACCTATAATTGCATCATTGAATGGAATTGGTGCAGAAATAATAAAAGACTCTAACTCAGGGTTTGTTAGTAATTCAGAAAACATTAATGACTTTGTTAATTCAATTATTAGCTTCAATAAATTGAGTGATCATAAACGACAAGAATTTGGACTCAATGGAAGAAAATACTTCGAAAAAGAATTTGAAAGATCTAAATTATTAAAAAGATTAATTGATATTTTTAAACAATGAAAAAAATATTGGTTACTGGTGGAGTAGGATTTATTGGATCAAATCTATTAGTGAAGTTAAAAAAGTTGAATTATCAATTATACTCTTTAGATAATTACTCTTCTGGAACAAAAAAAAATGAAATTGAAGGTGTGATATATATAAATGAAGATATTACACAGATAGCCAATTTAAAAAATGATTTTGAATTCTGTTTTCATTTAGCAGCTCAATCTAGAGTTCAACCATCTTTTGATAATCCAGAGGAATCTTTTCGTGTTAATGTTTTAGGTACTTTAAAAGTAATGGAATGGTCTCGTACTAACAATACAAAAGTAATTTATGCTGGTTCATCCTCAAAACATCATATCCCATCAGATTCACCTTATGCAATGTATAAGTATTTAGGTGAAGAAGTATGTAAGTTATATAGAAAATCATATAATGTAAATGTAGAAACTGCTAGGTTCTACAATGTCTATGGCCCTGGAGAAAATGTTGATGAAATATTTGGAAATGTGATTGGAATTTGGAGATCAAAGATTATAAAAGGAGAACCACTTCCTATAGTTGGTGATGGAGAACAAAAAAGAGATTTTGTTCATGTCTATGATATTGTTGAAGGGTTAAAGAAAATTGCTTTTTCAGATCTTCATCATGACGATGCTTGGGAGCTTGGAACAGGTATAAGCTATAGTATAAATAATTTATTTCAATTTTTTAAAGAGAGATTTAATGTCAATCATATTAGCATTTCGGATCAACCAGGAAATTACAGAAAAACACTTAGAGAAAATGATGATACTTTAAAATTATTAAATTGGAGTCCAAAAGACAGATTAGAAGAGCATATTAATAATATAAAAATATGAAAAGAGTACTAATTACTGGAGGTGCAGGATTTATAGCACATCATTTAATTTATTATTTATTAAATAATACAAACTGGGATATTATTTCTCTAGATAGACTTGACTACAGTGGAAATCTTAATAGACTTGATAATATTCTATCTAAACTAGAAAATCACCAAAAGTCAAGAGTTAAGGTAGTTTATCATGACTTAAAGTCTGAAATTAACCCATGGATTAAAAAAGAAATTGGTAAAATAGATATTATACTTCATCTAGCTGCTGGTTCTCACGTAGATAGAAGCATAGATTATCCTATGGAGTTTGTTTTAGATAATGTAGTTGGGACTGCTAATATTCTAGAGTTTGCAAGGTCAACTAATGAATCAAGTAAGTTAGAAAGGTTTATTTATTTTAGTACCGATGAGGTCTTTGGCCCTGCTCCAAAAGGTCTAGATTACAAAGAGAATGATAGATATAATTCAACAAATCCTTATAGTGCAACAAAAGCAGGGGGTGAAGAATTAGCTGTAGCTTATGAGAACACATACAAATTACCAGTTTATATAACACATACTATGAATGTTTTTGGTGAAAGACAACACCCAGAAAAGTTTATTCCAATGTGTATTAAAAAAATTAGAGATGGAGAAACAATCACTATCCACTCAGACAAAACAAAAACAATTCCAGGAACTCGTCATTATATTCATGCACAAGATGTAGCTGAAGCAATTTACTTTTTACTTAAAAAAGATATAAAACCTGAAATAGATTTTGGTGGCGCTAAGTGCCCAAAGTTTAATATTGTTGGTGCAGAAGAAATTAATAATCTAGAACTTGCGCAAATAATTGCAAATTCTCAAGGCAAGGACTTGAGATATAAGATGGTAGACTTTCACTCATCTAGACCAGGCCATGATTTAAGATATTCTCTTTCTGGTGAAAAAATGAAGAAATTAGGCTGGACACCATCTATTAAATTAACACAAAGAATTAAACAGGTTGTAGAATGGTCATTAAAGAACCAAAATTGGATTGAACTATAAAGCCCAATAAATATTGTATATTTTAATAAATAGTTTAATTTTGCAATTCAAAAATTAACAATGTACGCAGTAGTTGAAATACAAGGAAGTCAGTTTAAGGTTGAAAAAAATCAAAAACTTTTTGTAAATAGAATTGACGCAAAAGAAGGTTCCAAAGTTTCCTTTGATAATGTCTTACTGACAGATGACGGTAATAAAGTACAGGTTGGCAAACCAAATATATCAGGGACATCAGTTGAAGCTAAAATTATTGCACATAAAAAGGATGATAAAGTAATTGTTTTCAAGAAGAAAAGAAGA
>CEOK01080146.1_pt1 | contig 31190 bp, 24 predicted proteins | sample 427001 | NCBI WGS metagenome assembly CEOK01 (sample SAMEA2591108, study PRJEB7988) | marine metagenome | isolation source: saline water (ENVO:00002010), including | reverse complement strand
ACATAGGTGTTATTAAAATTCCAATTTTTAATCAAGTTAGTGTTTGACATATATAAAATTAAATATATTTTGATTCAAGTACTAAAACTCAAGTTCAAATCCACCAATTGGTAAAAAACTAAAAAAATTAATTTCTTGAATTCCAGCTGAATTACTCCAAAAATAACCTTCCACATTTTTTCTATTATACGCATTCCAAAATTCAAAAAATGTGACAAGGTTTGTTTTTTTAAAAGAGTATCTTCTCTCCCATCGCAAAAACAATGAATGATAGACAGGAGTTCTCTCTTCATTAAATCGTTCTATAATTAATATTTGAGATTGGGTTGATTTAGAGGAGGCAATGTTAATAGGAGTGTATGGTCTTCCCCCAAAAATTGACCATCTAAGTGAAACTTCCCATTTGTAAGAAGGTTTGTAACCCCCAATAATATTCATCAAATAATTATAATTATAATTTCTGTTTCTTTTAATTCCATTGTAATCAATATAAGTGGCATCAAAAATTGAACCTCCAATTAATCCATAAAAATTTTTTGCTCTTTTCTTTTCAAACAAAAATTCTATTCCACTTGCAGTTGATTTTGCTTCAGAAACTATTCCATTATATAGTCTTAATTCATCAAATAAATATATTGGATCATAATAAGGAAAAGGTTCTTTAAGAATAGGTGCATTTGAGTAATTTTTAAGAAAAATAGATATGGAAAATTTTGTGCTAGGTGTAACCAAATAATCAAATGAAATTGAATTCTGAATTGATTTTACACTTTTTAAAGTTTTATAAGGTGTAACGGTAAAATACAAAGCTGGTGGTGATTGCCAATAAACACCAGAATTAAAAATTAAACTACTTTTTTTGGAAAATGAATATTCTAAATTAAATCTTGGAGACAAATTATAAATATCCTCGTAATCATTATATTCAATTCTAATTCCGTTAGATAAAATAAAATTATTTTTAAAAATATATTTATAGTTAAAAAAAACTCCTGAATTAAAAAGTCCAATTTGTTTTGTTATATCTATATTATTAATCAAGAAATTATAATTGAAATTTGAATTAGTTGCATCCAAGCCAAACATTATGGTAAGAAAATTTGAAATTTTCAACCTAGTAACTTGTCTAAATGAAACAAAATCAATTTGATTTATAGACCTAAATGTTGTTGTATCAGTATAAAAATTAAAAAATTCAGCGGTTGGTTTTTGCAATGAATAAGAAAATGAAGTTTTAGTATAGCCTCTTTTGAGCCAATTTCTTTGCCAGTTAAATCCAAGAGTTTGCTGTTCATTAAGATTAGAACCATAAAATTCATCATTAATTTCAATTGCATCTTCTTTACTTCTATCATATAAACTATTTCCGTTTACAGATAAAAATGTAAACTTATTTTTAGTATTATGATTGTAAGTTAATTTACCTTGAATATCACTATATGCAGGAAAACCACCTGCATTTAAAAAATCTGCTAATAAGTCTAAATAACTTTTTCTTAAAGATGTAATAAATATAATTTTTTTAGATAATGGACCTTCAACTAAAAACCCTAAACCTCCAGCACCTAAGTATAAATTTCCCTCAAAATTATTTCTATTTCCTTCACGATATGATATATCTGCAAAGCTAGATAGTTTGTTTCCATAAATGGATGAAAATCCATTTGCGTAAAAATCAATGTTTTCAACCATTTCAGTATTAATCAAACCAATTGGTCCATTGGACCTTCCATCAGTTTGATTAAAATGTGATATACTAGGTATGGGAATATTGTCAATGATAAATCCATTTTCTGTTGGTCCTCCCCCTCTTACCATTAGATCTTGTCTATTTTCACCAACGCTTGCTACACTAGGCAAACTATTAAGTATTCTTGAGATTTCTGAAGCTGAACCTGGAGCCCTCCTTATTTCCTCATTCGTAAATGACACATTTTCGTAATCTTGCATATTTGATCTTGTAAAAAATGAAACACCAACATCAATAGAGTTCATCTCTAAAACGTTTCTATTAAGCTTGATTGTATAAAAATCTGATGTATTTGACCTTACTATAACATCAGGTTCCATATGAGTTATGTAGCCTATATATGTAATTTTAAGAGTATAAATATTATCATCAAGATTAAATAGTTCAAAATATCCATCATTATCAGAACTGCTGCCTACGGAGGAATTTTCAATTATTATATTTGCTCCAATAAGTGGTAGATCAGTATTTGCGTCTAAAACTCTTCCTCTTAAACTTGGTATATTCTGAGATTGAGAAAAATTAAAAGAAAAAATTAAAAATAGAAAAATTATATATAAATTACTCAAGTATTTCATAGTATAAACAAAGAAATATAAATTATCTTATAATTGTTAAATAATTACAAGATAGTTAATAAATAAATATGATATTTAAATTTAAATAATAAAAATTTTAAAATGAAAAAACCAATATACTTTAAATTTAAAACAATTATGATTTTAAGTTTTATTTTTTTAAATCAATGTGAAAACCCTACTGAATCAAAAAACGATGAATACCACGTTAAATTATGGGATAATTATTATTCAATTGAAGAAACTGATACTCTTATATTAAAAAATAAAAAATTAAATAACCAAATATCAAATGAAATAGGAAAACTGTATAACCTTAAATATTTAGATCTTTCAGACAATAAAATAAATGGTCAGCTTCCGGTCGAATTTTTTAATTTAACTGATCTTGAATATTTAAATTTAAGTAATAATAGAATAACTGATACTTTATCAACCCACTTTAGCAATTTTAAGAATTTGGAATGGTTAATTTTATCAAAAAATAAATTCAATGGAACAATACCTCCCTCCTTTGGTGAATTAACTAGTCTTGAAAATTTACTTATTACAAACAATGAACTTTCTGGTTCAATTCCGGATTCGATTGTTAATTTAAGCTCTCTCATAAGGTTAAATCTTGACACAAATGAATTAACAAATCAAATACCTAATGAAATCAGAAAATTAAAAAATCTGGAATATTTAAGTATAAGTTTTAATCAATTATCAGATGAAATCCCAGAATTCTGGGGAATGAATAATTTACAATACCTTAGATTAAGAGATAATAATCTTTCAGGTGATTTCCCTGATAGTATTGATGATCTTGAAAACTTAGTTCATATGGATCTTAGCAATAATCAAATAACAGGATGGATCACTTGGAGGATTTGTGATTTAAAATGGGAATGGTTCAACATTGATAATAATTGGATATGTAATAATCCAAGTTGTCTTGACGGATTAATGGGATATCAATTTCAAGAAAATTGTTTTTGGTGGGATGATGAAGAGGATGAAGATGAAGAAGATGAATAAAATTTTAAACAGCTATACTTAAAATAATATTTTTTATAACCCCTAACAAAAAGAAAGCTATTACTGGAGAAAAATCAAAACCCATATTCCTAGTAGGTAAATTCTCCTGAATTGGCTTTAAGATTATATCAGTTAAACTATAAATTGTTTTTGCCCAATCAGTATTTGAGTTATGAGGAATCCAGCTCATAACCACTCTCACAACTAATAATATTTGAAGAACACTAAAAATATTAGAAACTAATAATTCTAAAATAGATCCCATATAAACTCCATTTATTTAATATACCCAAAATCATTACTAAGTGAATTTATAACATCATCACCAAACTCAATAATACTATTTGATTCATTAATTTTAATTGATTGCTCATTGCCTTTAAATGAAGAATTCATAATTGAAAATTTTGATTTCTCAAGAATGAAATCATTTTGATCAGTTTCTTCTTCATCCTCTTCCTCTTCTTCAAGCAAAAGTTCAACAGGAAAATATAATTGTTGTTTATCATCACTCCATATTAAAGATTTTTCAAATATTAAGGATGAGCCATTAAATAATTGAATTCCCTCTGCAGTTTTTCTTGGTATATCACTCTTTTTTACATTTTTTAAGTAGTTCATTAAAAACCCTGGAACTGGCATATCTTTAAGTTTTGTATTATGAAGATTATAATTATTCAAATAACTAAAGTTTTCAAACTCAACATATGAAAAATTTGATATAGCAATAAAACCTCCTCTGCCAAAAAGATTTGCATTATTTGCAAAATAGACATTATCGAAATGAACATTTGCAGAATCATTAATTGATATAACTGTACCAATACCAATATTTCCTTCAATGTATAAATTTTTGAATTTAGCAGACCCTCCCTCAACACTGATTGCACCTATTCCACCTAAATTATTTTTTACTATCATATTTTGAAAATTTGTATTTGAATTATCAATTGAAATTCCTCCAGCTCCGTCCCATGAAGCTCCTCCAGAAATAGTAAAACCAGTGACATTCAATTCTTTATCAACACCCATCACATTAATAGCAGTACCCTCAGTACCTATTATTGTTTCTTCAATATCTTTTTTATCTTTTGAAAAAAAATATTCACTTGCTAAAGTAACAGAAACTCCATAAAAAGCTAATCCCTCATTATATTTTCCTCTTTTAACAATAATTGTATCTCCCTCAAAAGAAAAGTCTATAGCATCTTGAATTGTCTTAAATCTCTCACTCGGAACTCTGATAACTTCTGACTGAAGAATATTAATAATAATAAAAAATATTGCGAAAAATTTTAAAATAAGTTTCATGTTTACCTCTTTCATTATTTTGCTTGAAATTTTATTTTTTTAGAAATTGCTAATCTTTTTTGTTCATTTAATTCCATTTTTCTTAATCTTACAGATTGTGGTGTTACCTCTACTAATTCATCCTCAGCAATAAATTCCAAAGCTTGATCTAATGATAAATTTCTTGGTGGCCTTAAAGTAACAGTTGCATCAGACCCAGAACTTCTCATATTTGTTAATTTTTTTTCACGAGTGATATTTACAGACAAATCACCGGATTTATTTCTTTCACCAATTACCATTCCATTATAAACTTTCGAACCAACATTAATGAATAATTCTCCTCTATCAACCATTGCATGTGATGCATAAGTAGTAACAACTCCATCTCTATCAGACACTATAGCACCATTAATTCGTTGTGGAATATCTCCAAACCATGGTTGGTATCCATCAAATAATTTATTCATTATTCCAGCACCTTTTGTATCGGTTAAGAATTGACTTCTAAAACCAATCAATCCCCTTGAAGGAATAGAAAATTCTAAAATTACTCTTCCGTGACCATTATTTTGAAGATTACTCATTCTTCCTTTTCTATTAGATAATTTTTCAGTTATTACTCCTACATTATCTTCTGGTATATCTAATAAAACCTTTTCCATTGGCTCCATTAATTTACCATCTTTTTTATAAGTTATTACAGTTGGTTTTGATACCATAAATTCAAAACCCTCTCTTCTCATTGTTTCAATTAAAACTGCTAATTGAAGTTCACCTCTTCCCCTTACCTCAAAAACGTCTTTTCTTTCTCTCAGTCGAATTTCAAGAGATACATTACTAAGCAATTCTTTATCAAGTCGTTCCTTAATATGTCTTGTAGTAAGAAAATCACCTTCAATTCCTGCAAATGGACTTGAATTAACATAGAATAACATTGACACCGTTGGGTCATCAATTTTAATTCTAGGTAAAGGTTTTGGATTTTCATTTGAAGAAATTGTATCACCGATTTTTATTTTTTCAATTCCAGCTACTGCTATAATATCTCCAGCTTCTAAATCATTTACTTTAATTTTATTAAGACCACTAAATGTATATAATGCAGAAAATTTATGGCCATTTGTAATCTTATTTTCAGAACATAAAGAATAAGATTTTGATATATCTAACTCCCCATTATTAAGCCTTCCAATCGCAAGCTGGCCAACATAAGGGTCATAACTTAAATTTGTAATTAGAAATTGTGGAGTGTCACTACCATCAACGATTGGACCATTAATGTCTTTTAGTATGGATTCAAAAAGAGGTTCCAAATCATTTTTTTCATCTTCAAGATTTTTTAATGCAATACCAGCTTTAGCATTTGTATAAATAATAGGAAATTCTATTTGATCATCATTGGCATCTAAATCAATAAATAAATCATAAACTTCATTTATGACTTCATTTATTCTAGAATCAGAGCGATCAATTTTATTAATTACTAAAATAATTGGTAAATTTTTATCTAAAGCCTTTTTAAGAACAAATCTTGTTTGAGGAAGTGGACCCTCACTTGAATCGACTAATAATAATGCACCATCAACTAAATTTAAACTTCTTTCTACCTCACCTCCGAAATCAGCATGCCCAGGAGTATCTAAGATATTAATTTTAATATTTTTATATTTAACTGCAGTATTTTTTGCAGTGATGGTTATACCTCTCTCTTTTTCAAGATCTAAAGAATCCATTACTCTATCTTCAACTTCTTGATTTATATGAAAAGTACCGCTTTGTTTTAACATTGCGTTAACCAATGTTGTTTTCCCATGGTCAACATGAGCAATTATAGCAATATTTCTGAAATTATTTTTTATCATAGATACTATTAACCATAATACTTAGGTTCATTTCCCGGAATCCATTTTATATTACATCCCAAGCTTGGGATTTGATTAAAATTAAGAGTTTTATTATCTATGATTAAATCCAAAGCTTTTCTTAAGTCTTTACCAGAAACAGGAATAGAATTACCAGGTCTACTATCATCAAATTGACCCATATACTTAACTTTATGATGTGAATCAAGAATAAAAAAATCTGGTGTACATGCAGCACCATATGATTTAGCGACTTCTTGAGTTTCATCATACAAGTATGGAAATGGATATTTAAAGTTTTTAACATCTTCTGCCATTAATTCTGGACTGTCTGATGGATAATTAGCAACATCATTTGACATTATAGCTACAAAACCTACATTTTTCGAAATATAATCATTCGCAAGAGTTGTTAATTCATTTTTTAAATGTTTAACAAATGGGCAATGATTACAAATAAACATTATGACTAAAGCTTTTTTACCAACAAAATCATTTAATTGGGTACTTTTCCCATTAGTATCATTTAATCTAAAATTTGGTGCTTTATCGTTATGTTTTAGGGTGAATGAAGAAGGTGTCTCAGCCATAATAAACTATTCCTTTAAATATATAATTGCCTTAAAAAATATATCAACTTAATAACAATGAATATTCTATTGAAAAAAGTAAAAATATATCGTAGAATCTTACAAGGGCTAAAGGAGAATTCATAATGAAAAAAACAAGAAGAAATTTTATAAAAACAGCTGGAACATATACACTTGGAGGAGTTTTATTCAACTCTTTACCAGTTTCAACTTTATCAGCAATGAGAAAAAATATATCCCCAAATGAAAAGGTTAATTTTGGGCTCATTGGATGTAAAGGAATGGGTTCGGCTGATATGAGAAATTTACTACAATATGACGAAGCAGATTGTTTAGCTATTTGTGATGTAGACAAAACAGTTATAAATCAAAGAAAAAAAGATTTTGAAGATATCACTGGACATAAAGTAAAGGTTTATTCAGATTATCGTAAACTATTAGAAAATAAAGATATAGATGCTGTTGTAATTGGAACTCCCGATCATTGGCATTGTTTAAATTTAATTGATGCTGTAGAATCTGGAAAACATGCTTATTGTGAAAAACCTATAGCTAATTCAATATACGAATCCTATGCTATGTTAAATGCTGTTAAAAGAACCAATAAAATTGTTCAAGTTGGTCAATGGCAAAGAAGTGGAAAACAATACAAAGAAGCTCTTAACTACTTATGGTCTGGAAAACTTGGAGATATTAGAGTTGTTAAAGTATGGGCATATCAGGGTTGGATGAAAAAAGTAATTAATCAACCTGATTCTCAACCTCCTAAGGGTGTTGATTATAAAATGTGGTTAGGCCCTGCTCCAAAAAGAAAATTTAACCCTAATAGATTTCATTTCAACTTTAGATGGTACTGGGATTATGCAGGTGGACTGATGACGGACTGGGGTGTTCATGAAATTGATATAGCATTATATGGAATGAAAGCAAAAGATCCTATATCTGTTGTTGCATCTGGTGGAAATTTTGGTTATCCAAATCAAGACATTGAAACACCTGATACTCTCCAAACAATTTTTAAATATGATGATTTTACAATGATATGGGAGCATGCTCAAGGAATTGATGGTGGAAATTATGGCAAAGATGAAGGTATAGCTTTTATTGGAAACAAGGGTACTCTTGTGGTGAATAGAGGTGGTTGGGAAGTAATACCAGAAATTGATTATTCTATTTCTGAGGAAGATAGATTTATGGAAGCAATTCCATATGAAGCTAATTATGAACAAAATCCAAGTCCGCTATCTCTTCATACTAAAAACTTTTTAGATGCCATTAAAAACAACTCTCCTGAGTCTCTTAATTGTGGTATTGAGAGTGGTAGCGTAGCCTGCATAAATGCACATATGGGTAATGTATCATACTTAACAGGTGATAAAGTTTACTGGGACAAAGATAAAAAACTATTTATCAATAATGATAAAGCAAATAAATTAATAAAACCAACCTATAATAATGGATGGAAACTTCCAAAATTATAAATTAGTTAAAAGAAATAAATTTGTTCATCTATTTTCATTTGATATATAAATAATTAAAATACTAACTTATATCAAGCATTTAGTTAAATATCAATGAAATACAACAAATTAATTTATTTCTCATTGCTCTTCAGTGTTTTTATGTTCACTACCAATTGCTTTAAAGATCAAGAAACTTTAGACGAATTAAAAATCAGAGATATAGTCAAGGGTGAAGGTGAAATTGTTGAAAACGGAGATACCTTAACAGTTGATTATCAAGGATGGCTCGAAAATGGAACTCAATTTGATTCTTCAATAGATAGAGGTGTGCCATTCATTTTCACAATAGGAATTGGTCAGGTTATTGAAGGATGGGATGAAGGAATTTTAGGTATGCAGGCTGGAGGTATAAGAGAATTAATAATACCTCCCCATTTGGGTTATGGCAATCAAGCTATTTATCCGATTCCTGCAAACTCAATTTTAACTTTTGAAGTACAACTAATATCAATAAGAAAGTCTTCTAGTAATAATAATCAAGACTAGGTTTCATAATGGGACTTATTAACTCCCCACCTTTTACCTGCAATTAAACAAGTTAACCTAAAACATTTTTAAATCATTGAGGCGACGGTCAGATTCGAACTGACGAATAGCGGTTTTGCAAACCGATCCCTTAAACCACTTGGGTACGTCGCCATTTTAAGTGTAAATCTAGATATCAAATTTAATAGTTTTTTTTATGAATACAATAAATGCTTTATTGACAATCTCAATAATTAATTTGTAATGTTGACAAAGCATATATGGAGAAAAACAATGCCTAATCTATATTTAAAGATAGTTGATATTGATCGTTTCGAGGATACAAAAGTTGTAGATGAAAAAAAAGCAACACATGTAGTTGAAGTTGATGAGTCAGAATATGCAGATATTGTCGAAATGTTTAACAAATATTTACCAAAAATTAAATTACATTTTCCAATGGACCCTGCAATAATGAGAGCACTAGAAGAACAAGGTTAAACCTCAATATTTTAATTTTCTAATATAAAACTAAGGAGTAAACATTATGAACAATCACGAATCACTACTTAAAATGATAGATATAAGATCATCTAATTTTAGAGTAGGTCTAATCCTTTTAAATTTTATGCAATTGGGCCTACTAGCATTAAATATATTTTTAAATACAACAGGATTAGAGACTCCTTTAACTATATTTTTTGTTGCTTTGTTTCTTGGAAGCACACTTTACACTGAAAGGCAATTAAATGGTCTTGGGGAATGTGCAGATGACATAGATGATGAAATGAGCAAACAAATGCATTTGAAGGGATATAAAGACACTCCTTTTACATTCTTAAGAGGGTTTGTTGTATTGATCTCAATTGCCTATCTAACTGCTCAATTAATAATTTTACATTCTTAAAATTATATTTGAAAAATAAAAAGACCTTCTTTAAAAAGAAGGTCTTATAGTTTATAGTAATTTACTTAAATTTATTTCTTTAAAGAAAAAATCATTTCTCTAAATTTATCATCAACAACAAAATAATGCCCATTTTCTTCATGTATACTTACATCTTTTGAATGAAAATCAAGGATATGCTGTATAAAAACATCTATATTTGGTATTTTATATAAAATACCATCTCTATCTTTAATAGTAAAATGATTCATTTTAAATTACGAGCGAGAGACGAGATTCGAACTCGCGACCCTCACGTTGGCAACGTGATGCTCTACCAGCTGAGCTACTCTCGCAATTATACGCTTGCGAATTTACCTCAAGAAAATCGGTCTGTCAAACTGATTTAGGTAAAATTTCAAAACTTTTATTCTTTCTAAAACAAATAAATGTTGATAGTAAAAACCAAAAAATATCCCTAAAAAGGGTATTTAAGCCAACCATGGAACCACTTTTCCCAAAACATCCACATTCTATGCTTAAACCTCTTAGTAAAGCTTGAGATATAGCCAAAATAAATACAAACATCATGCCAGAGATAATAAAAGATGACCCATCAACAAAAATACCAAGAATCAAACCTGTTCCAGTAAAAACCTCTACCCATGGTAAAAGAATAGCAAAAAAATGTGTTGTTGAATATGGTAATATTTGATAATTCTGAATTTGAGATGCAAAATCAACCGGATCTATAATTTTTATAACTCCAGCGTAAATAAAAACTGCTCCTATATACAACCTAAATATTAAAATTAACCATTTATTTGATAATAAATTATTCATTTGACTTAGATATAGGATAACCTGCATTTTTCCACTCAGAAATTCCTCCATCATATACAAAAACTTTAGAAAAAGCCCAATCTTCACCCATAAGAACTCTGGCTAGCTCTAGACTTAAATCACATTCTCCACCACTACAATAGGTTACAATTGGATCATCTTCATTTACCCATCTTAATATTTCACCTGGGTTAGCTGGGGCTAATTTTGCATTCAATATGTGTGATTTATTATATTCCAATTCATCCCTTGAGTCAATAAAAACAATATTTTTATCATACATCGACTTTGCAATTTCTAAACTTACCAACATAGGTTCAAACAACATTGTTTCAATCGAGAGTAATGAATCAACAGTAGAAATATCTCCAGAAATAATATTTTTATTTGCTATTATTTGGAGTGAATTTGAAGAACGTACATAGTTAAAAAAAAAAGAAACAAAAATCGATATAATAACAATGATTAATGACTGATTGATAAAACTTTTAAGTTTCACTTACTTATAAATCTTCTTTTTTAAAATTAGTAGCTAACTCTTCACATTCATTCAATGAATTATTTACTAAAGTCAACATTCTAGAATCATCTTTCAAATCTTTATTCATAGGAGGAAAATCAAAATGAGAAGTATTTTTAATTCCTATTAATTTGGAATTATTTTGAGTCTGGCCTTGTTTAATTCTTTCTATTCTTCCAAGTTGAGCATTATCATTTGAATATAACTCTTCTAGAGTTTTTGTTGGATCTTTTTTATTTAATCTATCAAGCTGAATTTTAAAAAAAGCTTCTCTTCTTTTTAATTCAGTTATATCGATTAATGGAATACTTGAATCATTAATTTTTAAATTGAGTATTCCTAATGATTTACCCTGTTGTCCTAGCCTGTACATTCTTGGTCCATTTTTTGGGTTCTGTTGTTTTCCAATAGGATTCTGATAATCTCCACTTAAAAACATATAATCAGCTTTTTCAAATTTAGGCCTATAAGCCATTGCTTCTTTGTAAGAACCATTAAACAATACAATATTAAAATCAGTTGATTTATCAATTACATTTAAAATATTATTTACACTAGATATAACATCTTTTGTTTTAATGTTTTTAGATAATTTCTTAAGTGTTGTTACACCAGTTATACCAAAAGAAAAACCATTTGATTCAACAATTACATGAGATTTAAATAATAAAGAATCATTGCTACCTACTAAATTTGAGGAAATAAAAGGAAAATTTGCTTTATTTTTCAATTGATTCAAAAATTCAATTCCAGCTGCTAAATCTTTTGAACCAATGTTCATTACTTCACATCCTATAGAATTATAGCCTTCTATAATTGTTTTTGCTCTTATCTTAGACTGAGCTAGATCTAAAGGATCAGGGTCATCTTTACTAAAGAATAAATCTCCTGCATCGATTATAATTGGATGGATACCATCATTTTTCATTGATTTTATGTAAGTTGATTTACGAGACAGACCGCCTGTAGGGTTGTTTTTTCAGCCACAGGGGTCTAATTGACTATGAACATTACCAGTAATAACTATTGTTGCAAGACCATTTTTTTTATTATCAGCATTACATGAAATCAAAAAGAAAATTAGAAAAATTTTAGGAACATAAATTAATGATTTAAATAACATAGTATAATTTACTTTCGACTTCACATCTTGTCAACAGGACAAATTATAAAGTTTTTTTTAAAAAAAATGTATTTTTAAATTAGGATGTTAATTAGCAAATTATTGGGGCCGTAGCTCAGTTGGGAGAGCGCCTGAATGGCATTCAGGAGGTCGTCAGTTCGATCCTGATCGGCTCCACTTTTAGTTATGAAATTTTTATTTACTAAATTATTATTTTTATTTTTTTTAATCAATCTATTATTTTCACAAGATAATACTAATGAAAATTCAGATTCTTTATTCATTAATATAAATTCTTCTTTATCCAAAATTGCATATGCTGATGATATATGTAAAAGCTCTGTATATATTATGAACCCAAATATTGAAAGATCTCAATCGAAAAAAATGGCTAAAGTCTTAGCTAAAAACTTAAAAAAAAATAAAAAAAATCTAAAAATTCATAAGAGTTATACCCAAGGTAGTTGTACTAATCTTGAATGTATCCAAAACGAGATTGGTAATACTAAAGCAAATCATGCTTTTGTTATAAGAAATTCTGTTAATGCTATTTCTGATGATAAGGGTATTGTTATGAGAAATTTATTGTATGATTTTAATAGCGCAAAACTAAGACCCGAAGCAGAAATTGAATTACTAACAATTTTAAGCTTAATGGAAAATAATCCAAATATTTCAATGGAACTTGCATCTCATACTGATTCCAGAGGTGCAAAATCATATAACCTTAATTTATCTCAATTAAGAGCAAATTCAGTTCAAAATTGGCTAATTGATAACGGAATTGATTCAAATAGACTTAATCCAGTTGGGTATGGAGAAGGAAAACCGGCAGTTGTTACAAGGCAACAAGAACAAATTTATAATTTTTTAACTGAAGGAGATATTCTAACTGAATTATTTATTAATAGTTTAGATTCTAAAGAAAAAAGAGATATAGCGCATGAACTAAATAGAAGAACCGAATTATTTATATCAAATGACATAGGTAATAATTTATTAGGTGGAAGTATTGACCTGATATTATATAATTTAGATAAAAATGTTGTTTCTGTAGAGATAGAAGATGACTTTATTGGATCAAGTGAAGATCTAAATTCAAGAATAGAAAATTTAGGAACTCAAATTTTAACTAATTATAGCTATAATGAGTGCAGAGCTGGATTAGGCTTTATTCTTTTCCCTATAATTATTGTTGGAGGTGGAGCTGCAGGATATTATGCCTATACTGAGGTAGTTGAAAATAATGAAAATTTAATAGGAACTCCTCCTTCTCTACCAGAGGATTGTTGTGATTAAAAAAGTTTTTATATTATTCATCACTTTTTCTAGCTGTTTATTTTCACAATATTCTACAAATCACTATATGCCTCCTTTATTTTATGGTCAAAATTCAAGTGATGCTCCAGATGAAATTCGAATAGATCTTTCAACTATGGAAGAGGGATCATCATTCAATGTGTTAATGAAAAACAGTGCTGGTTCAACATTATACACAAAATCAATTTCAAAAGGATCACCTAATAATTTTTCCGTATCTACTAACTATTTATATGCAAATGATTATGGCACCAATGATAGTAATAAAGGTTTGTATTTTGAAGCAAGTAAACCTTTTTATATGAGAGTTGATATTAGAGCCGGCTCTCAAACTGGTTCAATTTCTTCAAAAGGTCAACAAGGAATGGGTACTGAGTTTAGGTCAGCTCATTTTTATCAGTCAAATATAAGCTATAATGCAAAAAATACCTTTGGAAGTTTTATTTCCATGATGGGGACAGAAGATAACACAACAATAACAATTACCCCAAATTCTGGTGTTTATTTTTTAGGTAGATCAAATACCGTTCCATGGTCAGTATCTGTAGATAAGGGTGAATCATATGTTGTTGGTATTAATAATACAATATCCTCCTATGATGAAGATGTAATTGGAACTTTAATTACTTCAAACAAGAATATAGTTGTTAATTCAGGAACATGGTCTGGTTCAATCAACACAAGTAGCGGTGCAAAGAGGGATATGGGTGTTGATCAGTTAGTCCCAGTTGATGTTGTTGGTAATGATTATTTGATAATTGAGGGTGAATCTGGAACTCATAAAGGAGTAAATGCAATAATTGTTGCAACAGAGAATAATACTGTGGTAACAGTTGATGGCACTGTAAGAGATGCAGACCTAGATGCAGGAGAATTTTATGCATGGTCGCTAGATAATAATAATAATAATTCATTAGATCACATTAACACTTCTAAACCCTCATTAGTTTATTATCAAGGATATTCAACTGATCAAAATGATATAAAAAATAATCATGGCCTTTTTATTCTTGCTCCACTTAACAGTTCAAGTACAGCCTCAGGTTATAATCATGCTCATTTTGGTGACGATCTTGATGATATTTTAGGTCAATCTGGTGAAGCAAACTTTTATGTACTCAAAACTGGAAACACAGGATCCTTTGTTTACAATAATAATAGTCAAACCTCATCTAGTTGGGATAATCAATCTGTTAAAAATTATACAGTTAACGGTACAACTTGGGAATTATATAGAAAGCTTGATTGGAATATAGGAGATAATGATTTCTATATCTCAAATGCTGGTCCATTATATGTTTGGTTTGGAATGGGTGCTGGAGAAAGAGGATATTTCTCATCAATTCAAAATTTTGTTTCATCAAATAATGCCCCAGTTGCAAATGCTCAAACCATTAATTCAAATGAAGATACTGACCAAACAATAACTCTATCTGGTTCAGACAGTGATAATGATAATTTATCTTATATAGTTACTTCCATACCTTCAAATGGAACTTTATATCAAACATCAGATGGATCCACAAGAGGAAATGCAATAACCTCAACAGCAACCACCATAACTGATAGTAATAACAGATTAATTTTTGTTCCTGATTTAAATGAAAATGGCTCTAATTATGGTAATTTTAATTTTAAAGTAAACGATGGAACATCTGATTCTGATGTTGCTTCTATAACATTAAATGTATTAGCAGTTAATGACCCACCTGTTGTTGGGAATTCAAATGTTTCAACAAACGAAGATACTGAAATTGCCTTTTCAATATCAAATTTAAATTATTCTGATACTGAAGGCAGTTCAATAAGTGGTATTAGAATACTTGGTTTTTCATTAAATAACAGCCATCAAGGTACATTATACCTTGATGCCAACAATAACGATTCATTTGATAATGGAGAGCAAATTTCAACGAATCAAGTTGTTTCAGCCTCAAATCTTTCAAATGGTCATCTCAGATTTTATCCCAATACAAACGATAATGATGCTTCTACACATTTTGCGTCCATCACTTTTGAAGCTAATGATGGTTCAAATTATAGCTCAAGTGCAGGCAATGTTTATATATATGTTCAACCTGTTGATGACGCTCCTAATGTTGCAAACCAAATAAATAATATAACAGTCTCAGAAGATGCTTCTAATTCAATTATTGATCTTTCAAATATATTTAATGATGTTGATAATAATAATAGTGATATTACTAAATCAGTTACTGCAAATGATGGTTCTTCAAATGTTACAGCTTCTATTTCCGGTAATAATCTTACATTGGATTTTTTAGATAATAAACATGGTTCAGCTAACATAACGATTACAGGGACATCTAATGGTTTAACTGTTTCAGAAACATTTAGTGTTACTATCAACCCCGTAAATGATGCACCAACCGATATTGGTCTTTCCAGTACAAGTATTGCTGATGACTCTAATTCAGGAACAGTTGTTGGAAGTTTAACTTCAACCGATGTTGATCAAGGAGATTCACATACCTATTCGATAATAGGTGGAGCAGATGCTTCAAAATTTACAATAGATAATTCTAATTTAGTTACAAATGCTACAATTGATTATCATGTTCAACAAAATTATGTTATAATTATTAGAACGACTGATAGTGCTGGAGCAACATACGATGAAACCATCACGATAAATGCATCTGACCCTAATAATCAAAGACCCGTGGTTACATCAAGCCAATCATTTAATGTTAATGAAAATCAAAGCTCAGGTACAGTTGTTGGTACTGTCCAAGGATCAGATGCCGATGGAGAAACATTGCAAAATTGGACAATAGAATCAGGAGTTAATAAAAATCATTTCTCAATTAATAGTACTTCTGGAGAAATAGTAACTTCAAAAATTCTTAATTATGAAGATGCTAATGAAAGAAATTATACATTAGGTTTAAAAGTATCTGATGGAAATGAATTTTCAAGCGTTGTAAATATTACAATCAATGTAAACCCAATTAATGATTTATCACCAATTGTAGATAGCGATCAAACATTTCAAATTAATGAAAATATTGATATTGGAACAACTGTTGGAACAGTAAATGCAACAGATCCTGATGTTTGGCCAAGTGGTACTTCAACTACTTTTCAAAATTGGGAAATTGTTAGTGGCAATACTGATGGTCATTTTTTAATTAATAGTTCTACTGGTGTGATTACAAGTGCTTCTTTGCTTGACTATGAAACCAATTCATCATATACATTAATAGTAAGAGTGTCTGATGGAAATAATACATCCAATCAAAGTTCTGTTGTTATTTCATTAAATGATATTAATGAATCTCCATTAGCTACAAATTTATCTGAAACCACTAATGAAGAAACTGTTAAAACATTAACACTTCAAGGAAGTGATCCAGAAGGAAGTTCATTATCTTATGTTATTACAGCTCTTCCTAAAAATGGTGTATTAAATCAAATGGATGAAACTTTAATAAATGCTGCAAACACTACAGTGTCAAGCAATACAGATCAAATAAAATATTCTCCAAATATCAACTTTGTTGGTAAGGATACTCTACTGTTTAAAGTTAATGATGGAACGAATGACAGTCAAAACGCTTTATTCATAATAACTGTAAATAATGTAAACGACTCCCCTGTTGCAATTAGAGATACAATTTCAATTCTTGAAGATAATGCCGCAATAATAACTTTAAATGGAACTGATATTGATAATAATAATTTAGATTATTCCATATCTTTAAAAATAAATATAGGTGATTTGTATCAATCAAATGATGGTATCAACAAAACAACTTTAATTAACTCAGGTGACAATGTAATAAACAGTCAAAATAAAATATATTTTGAACCACAGGAAAACGCTTTTGGAACTGACAGTCTAACATTTTCAGTCACTGATGGTGAACTTATAGATTCTGAAAAAATAATTGTAATTATTTCACCTGTGGCTGATAACCCAATTGCTGAAGATGGTGAAATTGTAATTGCTCAAGGACTTGAGTGGGATTATGATCTCTCAAATAAAATTTCAGATCCTGATTATGATTTGGATCTATCGAGTCTTTCAATTTTAAGCTCAGATGGTGGTGGTCAGTATAGAGTTCCAAGTGATACAACATCTATTTTAGTTTTTGATTATACAGATAATCTTAATTATACAGGAACAGATTCAGTTATTTATCAAATTTGCGATAATACTAATCTGTGTGACTCTGGTAAAATAAAAATTTCAATTACAGAAGGAAGAAAACCCATTGCAATTTCAGATACGCTTACTATAGACGAAGATGCAGACCCCAGATCTTTTAATGTATTAAGAAATGATAGCGATCTTGATAATAATCTTGATATTTCATCTTTAGAAATTATATCTGCTTTTAAAGGTTCTTTTGATGATTCAGAAAATCAAAGTCAGGCAAATACTGATAGTACTATTTTAATTTCTATGGCATCAAATTTTTATGGTAATGATAGTTTAACCTATAGAATTTCTGATGATACAAGACTAAGCTCAGAAGCAAAAGTATATATTTTAGTTAACCCTGCTCCTGATCCTCCTGAAGTTGTTGACCCGATTACTGTTTTTATTGAAGAGGGAGAACCTTTGAACGATCTTATTTTAAATGCAACTGATGCTGATGGGGATACACTTATTTACACATTATGTCAAGAAGCTTCAAATTCAATATTAACTCAATTTTCTGATACTGATACTTTAAAAAATGGAGATATTCTATTAGTTAGTTCAATTGAATCTCCAAAAATTAATATTACCCCAGAAATAGGTTTTTATGGAGATGATATTTTTAGATACTGTGTTGAAGATCAAGATGGAAACATTGCTGAAGCAAGAGTTATAATTTCTGTAGTAGATGTTCCTGAATTTCCTATAGCAAATAATGATTCAATAGAAGTTTTTCAAAATAGTATTGGTAGAGTTAATGTTTTATTAAATGATACTGACCCTGAAAATGATATTGATTACTCTACTCTTTTAATTTTTAAAGATAAAAATAGCAATCAATCTTTTAAAACAACACCCACAAATAAAGGTGGAATTGCAACGGTTCAGGATTCTTCAATCAAATTTGATTATTCAAACCTACTTATGTTTACCGGTATAGATTCTATTTATTATTCAATATGTGATTTTGAAAAACTTTGTGATACCTCTAGTGTATACATAAATGTTTATCAAGATGATATTCCACCAGGGGTTTATAATATTTCGACAAATAAAGATACTTTATTACTAGAAAATACATTAGCCCGTCTCTCATCTTCAAACGACATTACTATAAAGGCCACAATAAAAGACTCATTACCTCTTGAGTCAGTCATTCTTAAAGTTGGAAAGGGAGGGTCAAATGAATATTTATCCTACCCAATAGATTTTGAAAATGGTATTAGAATGCTAGAAACTGAGGAGACCATAACTATTGATAATTTGGATGAAAGAGGGATTAAATTTTATTATTTTGCATCTGATATTCTCGGATATGCCTCAGATTCAGAAATAAGTACTATTCCTATTAAAACCTCAAATGGATTAATTAAATTTCCTGATTGTATTCCTCCTAATGAATGGATATTAATTTCAATTCCTACTGATTTAGAAGAAAACAGAATTAATGATGTTTTTTACAACAGCTTTGGAAATATTGACAAAGAAAAATTTGTAATTTGGAAATTTGAAAACGGTAATTATACCGAACCTTCAACCATTGAACCTGGGTTAAGTTATTGGATTTATCAAAAAATTGGTGAAGAATGTAATCTCAGTTTAGGAAGTGGTGTAATTACAGAAATTGATACACTTGAATGGGAACTGGAACCAGGATGGAATTTAGTTGGTAATCCTTATCCATTTTCATTTAATATGGGAGAAATTGATCATACTCTATATTGTGGCCCACTAGAATTTAGTTCTAATATGGGTTGGTCCGATCATCAAGATACTATTTCACCATTTGGAGGATATATAATTTGCAATAAAACTGATTCAACAATAGTATTTAAATCGTCAGGTGATTCCAATTTAAATTTATCTAGATCTTTTTTATCAAATAATAAGAATAATGATGAAAAAAGTTTTTTTAGAGGAAAAATAAGTTTTAAAAGCTCTAAATTTTCAGATAATAATAATTTTTTTGGATACAATAAAAATGCATCTGAATCATTTGACAAATATGATAATATAAGTGAACCACCATTACCTAATAATGAAAATGCATTTAAATTTGATTGGGTTTTAAAAGATATAAATGGTTTTAATAAATATCTTTTAGAGGATATCAAAAATAGTTCTGACTCAACTTTTATTTGGGATGGAATATTAAAAACTTCTAAAAATCAATCTGATTTACAATTAACTGTATCTAACCTTGAAAATATCTACCAAAATAAAAAATTGATTTTAGTTGATAGAAACAATGGTGAAACATTTAATTTGTTGAATAAAAATAATTTTACTATTAAAAAAGGTCGTGCTAAAAATTTAGGGAGAAGATTCTCTTTAATTCATGGTCCTGAAAAATGGGTTCAAGATCAAGTTGATGAAATCATTCAATCAATACCAAATGAATTTAATTTAAGTCAAAATTATCCTAATCCATTTAACCCAATCACAACAATAAATTATCAAATCCCATTAGATCAAATGGTTATTCTAAAAATTTATAACTTAATTGGTCAAGAAATAATTACATTAGTTAATGAAGAACAATATGCAGGCAATTATAATATAATCTGGAATGGAAAAGACAAAGACAACAAACAATTATCTTCTGGTACATACTTTTATGTTTTAAAAACACAAAATCATTCAGTAGCGAAAAAAATGTTACTATTGAAATAATTTTAAAAATAAAAAAAAATATTATACTTTTTCAATTATTCTTCTTAATATAAGGTATTATATATGAGCAAAAGATAAATATACCTACCTTATTTCACACTTAGAACTTACTTACTATTATTATATTTCATACAAAATTATTCAAAATAAACTTAAAAATTAATTAACTGGAGATAAAAATGAACCTATATGTTGGAAATATCAGCTATGAAATGTCTGAAGATGACCTTTCTAATACATTTGCCGAGTACGGTGAAGTAACATCAGTAAAGATCATTAAAGACAAATTCACTGGTCGTTCTAGAGGATTTGGCTTTGTTGAAATTAACTCAGAAGATGGAAGTAAAAAAGCTATCGAAGAGTTAAATGGAAAAGACATTCAAGGACGACAATTAGTTGTAAACGAAGCTAGACCTAGAACTTAGAATTAAGTTATTAAATATAGTTCTAAAATTAGAGTGCATCACTGCACTCTAATTTTTTAGTTTTTCATTAAAATAATTAAATAGTTTATTATTAAGATAATATCGGGTAGTTCCTCCTGACAATGAATGATCTCTGTTTGGATAAATAAATACATCTATCATTTTATTTTTATCTATAAAACTATTTATTAATTGTGTTGTATTTTGAAAATGCACATTATCATCACCTGTTCCATGCATAACTAATAAGTTTCCTTTAAAGTTATGAACATGAGACATTATTGATACTGAATCATAGCCAGCTTTGTTAAAATTTGGGTTACCCATTGATCTTTCCGAATAAATTGAATCATACAACCTAAAATCAACAACTGGTGATATTGAAACACCAACACTAAACATTGATGAAAGCCTCGTTAACATTAATGCAGTAAAGTAACCACCTCCACTTGAACCCCAAGCACCTATTTTATTTGCATTAACACTATAATTATTAATAATATAATTAACACCTGCTTTTATATCTTTAACTAAATATTTACTCATATCTCCATAACTTAAATTTTTAAAATTCTCTCCTCTTCCTCCCATACCTCTACAATCCATTGAAAAAACAATAAATCCTTCTTGAGCAAGAAATTGATTTATAAGATTACCCCATTTATTTAAAACAATTTGTGTCCCTGGCATACCATAGCCATATACTATCATTGGATATTTTATATTTTTGTCATAATCATTTGGTAGAGTTAATATTCCATCAAGTAAAACAGTTTTATCATTAGATAAAAAATTTACAAAAAAAGGAAATGACCAATTATATTCTTTATATTGATTTAAATTAGTTTTATCTAATATTCTAATTGGATTACCTCTCATATTTTTCAAAACTATTTTAGGAGGAGATTTAATTGAAGAAAAAGAATCGATAAAATATTTTTTTGAAGGAGATATCATTATTCTATGAAACCCTTCTTCATTTGTAATTTTAATTAAGTTTGAACCATCTAAATTAATTGAAAAAAGATGACTTTCTTTTACAGAACCCCTATTTGCAGTAAAATATACTTTGTTATCTTTTTGATTATAATTCAAAATTCTATTTACTTCCCATTGACCCTTTGTTACACTATTTATTAAGTTGCCATTAATATCGCTGTAATGAATATGTCTAAATCCTGATTTTTCAGATATCCATAATAATTTATCATTATCTAAAAATTGATAATCATCATTTAGATCAACCCATCCTATTGTATCTTCATCTTTTATACCTTCAAAAATTTTACCTGATTTAATGTCATAGACTAATAAAGTAATATTTTTCTGAGATCTATCAATTTTCACAAGAAATATTTTTCCATTTTTTTCCCAATAAATTCTAGGAATATAGTAATCATTATTATCTTTTAAATTAATCCAATTAATAGAACCACCTGTAGCATCAACAATTCCCACTTTTATCTTAGGATTATTTTGACCTGCTTTAGGATATCTTATATTTTTAAGTTGAGGATATAATTTTAATTCATCAATTAATGTATAAACAGGAACATCTGATTGATTTTCTTCACAAAAAATAATTTTCTTGCTATTAGGTGACCACTTATATGAATCATATGATGAAAACTCTTCTTCATAGACCCATCCAAAAATACCATTTAAATAATTTTCAGAGCCTGATTTGGTTAATTGATATTGTTTTTTTTTCTTAATATCATAATTATATAAATTATTATCAATTCTTACAAAACTTAATTGATTTCCATCTGGAGAAAATTTTACATTTCTTAAAGAATCATTTGCTTCAGTTAATTTAATCATTTCTTTTTTTTGATTATCATAAATAAAATAAGTTCCATAAAATGACCTTCTCCAAATCTTTGTCTTTTCTGATTGAATTAATACATACCTATTGGTACTATTAATTTGATAATCAACGATAGGTATTTCATTTTTTTTAAATTTTATATTTTTTCTACTTAAAAAAATTGTAGTGTCATTAGATACTAGATTTACTTTATAAATAGATTTGGATTTTGATAAATATGTAAAGGAGTCTTCATCATTTAACCACTTTAAATTTGGAATTGATGCTACTTTAAAAGGTGAATTATCAGAAATTTGCTCTATAGATAATTTTTTTTGAGACATCAAAAATTGATTTGATATAATGATAATAATTAAAAACAATTTCATTTTATTTTATAATTTCTTTCACTTCCTCAAAAAGTTCAATCATCATTCTCTCATTAAGTCTACCAGTATTAACATTTCTAGGACTAGGGTGATATGACCCAATTAAAAAAATTCCATTTTTCAAGAGATATTTTTTGCCATGACCAAAAGGGAAATCTTTTATTTTATATTCTTTATTTTTATTAAAGAATTTTAAGGTTGAATCAAATGCAATTTTACCTAAAGCAATTATACACTTTAAATTATTTAATAATTTTAATTCATTTGATAAATACTTTGAACAGTTGATTAATTCTTCTCTTTTAGGTTTGTCTTGGGGTGGTACACATTTTAAAACAGCAGTCATATAAGTATTTTTTAATATTAATCCATCATTGAGGTTATATGAAAATGATTGATTTGCAATTCCAACTTTTTTTAAACATTTCACTAGAAAATCAGCTGATTTATCTCCAGTAAAAACTCGTCCAGTTCTATTCCCACCGTGGGCTGCAGGAGCTAACCCTGCAAGTAATAATTCAGAAGAAAAGGATCCATATCCAGGTACTGGTTTTCCCCAATAATCCCAAGATAAAAACTGTTTTCTTTTTTCTTTAGCGATTTTTTCTCTAAAATCAACTAACCTTTTACACAAAATACATTCAACAATAGTCTTATTAAGTTCTTGAATTGAAAGTTTTGATTTAATAATATATTTCCTTTATTTAGGTATATTAATTATAAGCTTCTCAGCTTGTAGAAGCTATATAATCTATTTAAATTTTAACATTATATATTAAAAAATTGAAAGGTTTATAATTGCTATGGGAATTATGAATGCAATGAGAACTAGAATGAAAGTAATTTTATGGATACTTTTAATTCTATTTATTGGAAGTATGAGTGTTGGTGGGTTAGTAGGTGGAGCTGATATTGTAAATCAATTATTTGGAAGAGTTGATCCATCGAAAGCAATAATTGTTGTAAATGGATCTTCTATATCCCCAGATTTATTTTTTTCCCAAGTTGACCAAAGGTTACAACAAGCCAGGTCGCAAGGAATTGAATATGACCAAGGTAGAATAGATATTGAAAGAGAACAGGTTTATAATCAAATAATTCAAAGTTATTTAATTGATCATGAGCTAAAGAATAGAAAAATTACTGTTTCAGATGATGAAGTTTACTATGAATTATTAAATAACCCTCCATCAGAAATAAAAACAATACCTGATTTTATGACAAATGGTCAATTTGATGATGCTAAATACCAACTAGCATTACAAAACCCACAGGGTGATGAATGGCAGCCAGTTGAAGAATATATAAGACAATATTTGCCAAGACAAAAATTATTTAATGAAATAAGATCACAAGTTTTAGTTTCTGAAAATGAAATAATGGATGAATATATTATTAATAATATTGATTTTACAATTGATGCACTAATCATTAATAACAATAATTTTAATGATGAAAGCTTGAAAACTACAGATAAAGAAATTGAAGATTATTATTTTCTCAACAAAGACGAATTCAAAAAAAATGAAGAAAGATTTCTAAGTTATATATTATGGGAAAATAAACCATCAAAAAATGATACATCATTAACAGAGTCAACAGTTAAAGAAATTTTATCTAGAATTGATTCTGGTGATAAATTTGAAGATTTAGCAAATGAATTTTCTGAAGATCCTGGTAATTTATTGCAAAATGGAGTTGGGAATAATGGTGATCTTGGATGGTTTGGTAAAGGTCAAATGGTTAAATCTTTTGAAGATGCAGCTTTTAGCCTTAATAAAGGTGAAATTAGTGACCCAATACAAACTAATTTTGGAATTCATATTATTAAAGTCAATGATAAGAGAAAAAATGAAAATAATGAAGATGAAATCTTAGCAAGTCATATATTGTTAAAAATTGAAATTGGACCTACTACTCGTAATTTTATTAAAAATAAAGCAACTCAATTTATATTTGATGTTGAAGATTTTGGATTCGATGAAGCTTTAAATAGAAATCCTAATTTTAAATCAAATAAATTACCCCCTTTATTAAAATCATCAACATTTGTACCGGGGTTAGCTTATTTCCCACAAGCATCTAAATTTGCATTTGAAAGCACACCTGGGAGTATAAGTCAAGTTTTGGAAGCAAACAGAGGTTTTGTTGTGTTAAAACTAGATTCAATAAGCCCTGAAGGAACAAAAGAAATTGATTTAGTTAAATTTGAAATTGGAAATACAATAAAAACAAATAAACAAAAAGAAAAAGCACAAGAATTAGCTTTAGTTTTATACGATGAAATAATTGATAAGAATGAGTCTATGGAAAACCTATCAATTAAAAACAATAATTCAAAATTCTTAAATCAAATTAAATCAAAATTAAATTCCTCATTTGAAATTATTGGTAAAGAACAATCAATAATTGGTTCTTTACTTGCTGCAGAACCTGGTGAAATCTTACAACCAATAAATTTTTCATCAGGCACTGTTATAATTAAATTAGTTTCTAAAGAAAAGTTTAATGAAGATGATTGGAAAATTAAAAAAGACTTAATAAAGAATAATTTATTAAATACAAAACAAAATCAAACAATAACTGAATGGGTAGAAGGCCTTAAAAAAGAAGCTAAAATTATTGATAATAGAAAATTTTATTTTTAATTAGAATTAAATCTTCTTACTCAAATAGATAAATGGTGTATCTATTGCTGCAACAATTAACTTCATTAAATATGTTGTTATCACAATTTGAATTATTGCATTTAAGGGAAGACTTTCAGTATTAAATACAAAAGGGAATATATAAAAGGCTAAAAAACTGAAAATAATTGAATCAATTAACTGACTTGAATACGTACTTATATTATTTCTAAGCCATAAAAACTTTCCATTTGTTTTATTCTTTATATAATGAAAAATCCATATATCATTTAATTGTGAAATCAAATATGCAATTAAACTTGCAAAAACTATAGATGGAGATGTTGAAAAAATTATTTCCATAGCTTCAGATGCACCCCAATCATCAGAATTCTTTTTAAACAATAAAATCATCTGAGTCATAGAGAGATAAAATAAAGAAACAAAAAAACCAATAAAAACACCTTTTCTAGCTTCTCTTTTACCATAATGTTCAGATAATAAATCAGTAGCTAAAAAAATTGCGCCATAAACCACATTACCGCCAGTTGCATTTAAACCTAAAAGAGTAATTTGTTTGTTAACAAATATATTAGCTAAGATAACGCAGGATGCAATAAAAGCATAAATCCAAATCTTACCTAATTTAAAAGCAATTAATGTAAAAAAAAGACCAATAACTGTTTGAATTAAAAAAATGATTTCATTAGACATAATCAATCATTTTCTTCCCATGAACCAATTTTTTCATATTTCAAAATTCTTTGATTAATTAAAGCACTAGAATTAATTTTATTTAAAGTGTTAATTTCTTTTAAAATGACCTCTTTAACTCTTTCAGACATAAGATTGTAATCGTTATGAGCACCACCCAAAGGTTCTGGAATTATTTGATCACAAATACCCATTTCTAATAAATCTTGAGATGAGACTTTCATTGCATCTGCAGCTTCTTTAGCTTTACTTGCATCTCTCCATAAAATTGATGCACAACCTTCAGGACTTATTACTGAAAACCAAGTGTTCTCAAGCATTATAAATTTATCACCAATTCCAATTCCTAAAGCACCTCCACTAGCCCCTTCTCCAATAACAATCACAATAATTGGAACAGGAATTAGAGACATTTCAATAAGATTATTAGCAATCGCTTGAGCTTGTCCTCTTTCTTCAGCTCCAACTCCAGGGTATGCTCCAGGCGTATCTATGAAACAAACAATTGGTCTATTAAACTTAACAGCTAATTTCATTACTCTAAGAGCTTTTCTGTAGCCCTCAGGTTTTGCCATTCCAAAATTTCTTTTAATATTTTCTTTTGTATTTTTACCTTTTTGGTGTCCAATAAATACAACTTCAGTTTGATCAATAGAACCAATTCCAGTAACTAATGCTTGGTCATCAGCAAATTTTCTATCTCCATGTAATTCTATAAAATCATTTGAAATTCGATTTATATAATCTAAAGTATAAGGTCTTTTTGGAAAACGGGCTAACTGAACTCTTTGCCATCTCGTTAAGTTTGAATAAATCTTTTCTGATATTTTTTTCTTCTCTTCTTTGAGATTTAAAATTTGTCTTGAAAGATCTTTGTCATTTTTAGAATTTAATTCAATCAATTCGTTGATTTGATTATCTAATTCAAATATTGGTTTCTCGAAGTCTAGATGATATTCTGTCATTTTAAAAAAAGAAAATAGTTCTAATTAAAATTTCCAAATCAAAAGCCATGGATTGATTTTGCACATAGTAATGATCATAAATGCTTTTATCATTATCGCCCAATTTAAATTTTTTTATTCTATATATTCCAGTTAAACCTGGCTTGCAAATCATATTTTTTTCCTTTGTTTGAACTGAAACCATGTCACTTCCAACAAAGCTAATTTCACCAAAAAAAATATTAAATAAAAGTGGCAATTCTTTAAAAAAAATTATGTTTGTTTTTATTAATCTTATTTTGATTTTTTTATTTTCTAATCCCCAAATAAATAATTCTTTAGATTTAAATATTGTAAATAATAAAATTAAAATTGGTGAAAATAATAAAATTAAAAAAGTAGAAAAAAATATATCAAACAATCTTTTAGAAAAAAAATTTATTCTATGATATAAAGTATATTCTATATTTAAAAAAGGTATATCACTTATATCCTCAACAGAAGCTTTTCCAAGCAAAATATCCTTATCTTTTGGAACAACTCTATAGGTTAACCTTAAAGATTTTAAACTATCCATTATTTCAACCATCTTCTTTACTTCAAGATTATCAGATGTAAAAATTAACTCTCTTATCTTATATAATTTGATTAACTCTGACAATTTATTAATTGGTCCTAAAATATTTATATTATTTTTTTTTAATTCAAATAAATTTAAGCTATTAATATTTGATTCAACGAAACCAATTACATATATTCCAGTATCAGGTCTATTATTTATTTTATTTAAAATTCTAATGCCCTCTTTACCTATTCCTACAATAATAGCAGGTCTAGAAAAAATAGGTTTATCTCCCTCAATTAAATAATTGATATATCCTCGAGATCTTAAAATATTAAATATTAACCTCCATCCAGGTATTAAAATAAAAATTAAAAAACTCGAATAAATTAAAACTGCTCTAGAGTATGCAAAATCTTTTAAAAAATACGTAAATGTTACACAAAATAAAAAACCCAAAAAAGATGCAATCAAGGCTCTATTATATGAAAGAACAAACTTTGTATATAAATCAAAAATAAAAATAATAAAAACCCAAATCATCGAATAAATAATTAAAATAGGTATATAACTTTGTAAAATTATTTCATAACTATTAAAACGTATTGAAATACCTATAACGAAAGATGTAACAATCATTATTATATCTAAAATAAACGGAAATAAGATTACTAAATTAGATGAAAAAATAGAGGAAATTCTTCTTAAAAAAATTCCTATTTTTAGAAAAAGGGTAAATAATAATGATGTTTTTGAAGAAAAATGTTTATTTACAAACAAATCCATAGCATTATAGAACCATTTAATACTTTCAAGTGGAACTGATTTTACACTTTCTCCTTTAAAATGAATTATTTGAGTTTGTGGAACATAATGAATATCAAAGTTATTTTTTTTAATTCTAAAACATAAATCTAAATCTTCTCCAAACATAAAAAACTTTTCATCAAGCAATCCAACTGTTTTCAAAATTTCTCTTCTAATAAACATAAAAGAACCACTTATAGCATCAACAGAATGACATTTATTTTCATCTAAATAAGTTAAATTATATTTACCTGCCCATTTGCTCTTTGGGAACAATTTATCTAAACCTATTAATTTTGGAAATGCAACCATTGGTGTTGGAAAACTACGCTTACATGAAAGTTGAAGCGTTCCATCACTATTCAATATTTTAGGACCACACATCCCAACATTTTTATTCTCTTCCATATAATTCTTCAAAATATCTAATGTATTTTTTTCAATCACAGTATCAGGGTTTAATAACAATAAATATTCACCCTTAGAAATTTTAATACCTTGATTTACTGCTCGAGAAAATCCATAATTAATTTTATTTTCAATTAAATTAATTTTGGAATATTTTTCCTTAATCATTTGCACTGAATTATCACTTGAATTGTTATCAACAACTATAAGTTCAATATTTTTAGTATACTTAGATGAATAAATTGAATTTAAACAATTAGCTAAATAATCTCTTACATTATAGTTGACAATTATAATTGAAATCAATGAGTTCATTTTAACAATTATTTAAACTTCCCAAAAAATTTAAAAAATCTTAATTTTGGTATCATAAAAAAAGCTTCAATCATAATTTCTTTGTTCATTTTAGATTGACCAACTGTTCTATCAATAAAAATTATAGGTACCTCGCAGATTTTATATTTTTTTAACCAAGCCCTATATGTCATTTCTATTTGAAAAGAATATCCTTGTGATTGAATTGAATGTATATTGATATTTTCAAGAACTTCTCTTTTCCAACATTTAAATCCCCCAGTAGCATCTTTAATTGGCAAGCCTGTAACAATTCTTGAATATAAATTTGCTCCATAACTAATTATCAATCTATGAATTGGCCAATTAACAACATTAATTCCTGCAATATATCTAGAACCAATAACTAAATCATAATTTTTAGATTTATTAAGCAAATCATTAATGCTTTCAGGATCATGGGACATATCTGCGTCCATTTGTATAATAATATCTGCATCCTCCTTTAAAGCATATTTCATACCTGCTATATAAGCTGAACCCAATCCATCTTTTTTCAACCTTTTTAGTAAATGTAAATTTTTATATGTTTTTTTTAAATTTTCAACAATTTTATGCGTTCCATCAGGGGAGTTATCATCAACAACTAAAATATTTATTTGATTGTTAACATTATAAATTTTCTCAATTAATTCTTGAATATTTTTCTTTTCATTATAAGTTGGAGTAATAACAAATATTTTCATACAATTATACCATTTTTCATTTTAGTCAAACAATAATCTAATGAAAAAGTTCTTATTCCAAGAACATCTTCAATTTTTGATGTAAACAAACCGGATTTTAAAGGTCTTTTTGCATCTTGATTTAAATCAGCTGTTTTAATAGGTTTAATTAAAGATGAATCCAAATCAAAAACTTTAGCAATTTTTTTAGCAAATTCAAATCTTGAAATAAATTCTGAACCACCATAATGAAGAATGTCATTAACATTCATTATCATTGATAGTTTAATTGCTTCAGATAAAGCGGCTGTCCAAGTAGGATTTCCAAATTGATCATTAACTACATTGATTTGTTTTTTTTCCGATAATGAGTCAACAACCCATTTCACGAAACTTGCCTTATTAATGAATGAATTTCCATAAAGTACATTTGTTCTAATTATTACCCATGGCTGACTACTACCTCTAATTATATTTTCTGAAGCTAATTTAGTTTTTCCATAATAATTAATTGGATTAGGATTGTCAGATTCAGAATAAGGGCCAGAAAAACCATCAAATACATAATCTGTTGAAATAAAAATTAATTTACAATTAGTTCCTCTTATATTATTTAATATATTCTCTGTAGCTTTGACATTATGATTCCATGCTAATTCTTTATTGGTTTCGCATAAATCAACATCAGTAATAGCTGCTAGATGTACAATTACTTCTGGAGAATAAGTTTGAATTGCTTCAGCAACATTTTTTTTTGATGTAATATCTAACTTAATATATTTACAAGGATAGTTTGTTATTTTTGGAACTTTTTTTCCGGATGCAATAATTTCGAAATGAGGCTGTAACTCTAAGAGAGTTGATTCTCCTA
>CEOK01002100.1_pt1 | contig 31551 bp, 28 predicted proteins | sample 427001 | NCBI WGS metagenome assembly CEOK01 (sample SAMEA2591108, study PRJEB7988) | marine metagenome | isolation source: saline water (ENVO:00002010), including | reverse complement strand
TTGTGGTCTGGAAAGCCAAATCATTGGAGATTTTGAAATTATTGGACAGCTAAAAAAGAGTTTTTACAATTCCAAAAAGTACGACATCGTTAATGGCTTTTCGGAGCGGTTAGTCAATGCAGTAATACAAGCAAGTAAAAGAATCAAAACCGAAACCGAATTATCCACTGGCGCCACCTCCGTTTCATTTGCCTCAGTTCATTATATTCTTGAAAAGGTCAAAGATGTCAAAAACAAAAGTATTCTACTTTTTGGCACAGGAAAAATTGGAAGAAATACTTGTGAGAATTTAATCAAGCATACGCAAAATGATCATATTGTTCTGATCAACCGATCTGAGGAAAGTGCCCAAAAAGTTGCTGGAAAATTCAACTTAGTGGTTAAGAACATAAAGGAGCTCAATCAAGAAATTGCCAAATCCGATATTATGATTGTAGCTACTGGATCTGACGATGTCACTGTAGATGCCTCAATAATTGCTAATAAAAAACCCTTACTTGTATTAGATTTATCCATTCCTTCTAATGTGGATTCACAACTTAAAAATCTCGATAATGTGACGGTTGTCAATTTAGATGAACTTTCTCAATTGACCAATGCTGCTTTGAAGAAGCGACAACAATTTATTCCTGATGCCAAAGCAATTTTAAACGAAATTCAAGCCGAATTTTTACAATGGGTAGCCCATAGAAAGTTTGCACCCACCCTAAAAGCCCTTAAGCAAACATTACTCAACGGTCAGTTGAGCGAACAAGGTGATGCCCAAGAATTTTCGCATATTGTTTACAAACTGACTGGTAAAGTGGCGAATTATCTTAAAGAAAACCCTTCCAAAGCCGATCAAACTTTAGCGCTGCTTCAACAGGTTTATCAGCTGGATGCCAAGTAAAATGTTAAAGAATAACTTTCGCATTGGTACCCGTGAAAGCGAACTGGCGCTCTGGCAAGCCAATAAGGTTAAGCAAAGGCTTGACTCCAGTGGTTTTTCCTCACAGCTCATTCCCATAAAAAGTGATGGGGATCTCAACCTGACACAACCCATTTACAGCATGGGAATTCAAGGCGTTTTTACCAAGGCGTTAGATATTGCCCTTTTGGAAAACCGAATCGATATTGCTGTCCATAGTCTTAAAGATGTACCCACTCAATTGCCACAAGGATTGATATTAGGTGCCGTTTTAAAAAGAGGAAGCGCCAAAGACGTACTTTTATATAATGGAAAATTAGACTTAGAAGTTCCCGTTAGTATTGCTACAGGAAGTTTACGAAGAAAAGCCCAGTGGCTAAATCGTTACCCCAATCATAGCATTGAGAATTTAAGGGGAAATGTTCAAACACGAATCGATAAATTAAAAAATTCAAAATGGCAAGGGGCTATTTTTGCCAAAGCTGGCTTAGAGCGCATGGCACTTTTGGGCACACAATATCAAAATCTCGATTGGATGATTCCTGCTCCTGCACAGGGAGCTGTTGGAATTGTTTGTCGAAAAGATCAGTCTGAGGTTTTGGAAATCTTAAAATCCATACACCATCAAGCCACTGCAACTTGTGTCAATATCGAAAGAGAATTCCTAAGCATATTGGAAGGAGGCTGTACTGCGCCTATTGGTGCTTATGCAATGATCGAAAAAAATAGAATTCTATTTGAAGGAGGCCTTTTTTCTCTTGACGGGAAGTTAGCGATGATCACCAAAATGGAGGTGGATTTAAATGCTGCTAAAGATTTGGCATTTCAAGCGGGAAAAGAAATCTTATCAAAAGGGGGAGAGGAGCTGCTCGATATCATAAAGAAAGAATTATGAAAAGATTATTGGCAACCAAAATATTATCCAAAAATTTGAAAGACCGCCTTTTGATGCACTCCTTTAGCCTAGTCGAACAGTCTTTTATTCAAATCAGTCCAATTCAAAATATTGCGATTGAGTCAGTTCATGATGGAATTATTTTTTCAAGTAAAAACGCAGTTTCAATTGCTTTAGCTAACCCAAAAATTAAAGCATTAATCGATCAAAAATCTATTTTTTGTGTCGGAAAAAAAACCGCTATGCTTTTAGAAGAAAATGGTCAAAAAGTGGTCAAAATTGCTCAAAATTCGGCAGAATTAGGCGATTTTATAGCAAAAAACAACAAAAAAGAGTCATTTTCATTCTTTTGTGGAAAATCAAGAGTTGTCGATTTAGAGCAAATTTTATCGTTTAATAACATTCCTATAGAGCCAATTGAAATTTATGAAACCCTACCTCAGCCACATAAGGCAAAAGGGCATTTTGATGGGATTATATTTTTTAGCCCAAGCGGGGTTAAAGGTTATGCAATTAAAAATACATTTGAGAATACACAATGTTTTTGTTTAGGTTCAACCACTGCAAAAGCAGTTCAGGAATTTACATCCAATTTTTGTGTGGCGAAAAGTCCCGATGCAACACAACTTTTTATTTCAATAAAAAAACACTTTAATCAATAAGATGGATAACAATTTACTTTTACAAGCCCTTAAAGGAGCAAATGTTGAGCGACCTCCAGTTTGGATGATGCGACAGGCAGGCAGATACCTCCCTGATTTTATGAAGCTAAAAGAAAAGTATGACTTCTTCACGCGTTGTCAGACTCCTGAGTTGGCGACTGAAATTACGCTGATGCCAATTGATCAAATTGGGGTTGATGCTGCAATTATCTTCAGTGATATTTTGGTGGTCTTACAAGCGATGAATATTGAGGTTGAAATGCGAGATGGAATTGGTCCTTATCTTCCCAATCCTATAAAAGATAAATCAAGTTTAGATCAGGTAATCCTTCCCGATGTTCATGAGGAGTTGGGCTATGTGTTCGAAGCAGTGAAGATGACTAAGAAAGAATTGAATAACCGTGTGCCGCTAATAGGTTTTGCTGGAGCGCCATGGACTTTACTGTGCTATGCTGTCCAAGGGCAAGGGTCTAAAAATTTTGATCGCGCTAAGGCATTTTGCTATCAACAACCTGAATTAGCCAAGGAATTACTCCAAAAAATCACAACAACTACAATTGCATATTTAAGAGAGAAAATAAAGGCTGGCGCAGACGTAATTCAATTGTTTGATTCCTGGGGAGGGTTATTGTCTCCCGCTGACTATCAAATTTTTTCTTGGCCTTATTTACAACAAATTGTTGACGCATTGAGCGGGACAGTTCCAGTAATCGTTTTTGGAAAAGGCTGTTGGTTTGCCTTGCAGGAAATGAGTAAATCTGGAGCCGCTGCGTTGGGAATAGATTGGACTTGCACCGCAAGAAATGCAAGATACCTTTCTGGTGGACAGATTGCTTTGCAGGGAAACTTTGACCCTTCGCGATTGCTTTCACCTATTCCTGAAATCAAAGTCCAGGTGAAACAAATGATTAATGATTTTGGAAAAGAGCGCTATATCGTTAATCTAGGTCATGGAATTCTACCCAATATCCCTGTCGATCACGCTAAAGCATTTGTTGATGCGGTAAAAGAATACCAATCTTAAGTTCAATCATCATGAGAGCTAAGTTTAATCACTATATTGAAAAACTTCAAGATAAAATCACGAGTAAATTGGCTCAAGTTGATGGTGAATCTCTTTTTGTAGAGGATACCTGGGAGCGAGATGGCGGTGGTGGTGGCCGGACTCGAGTGATTGAAAATGGGGCAGTTTTTGAAAAAGGTGGGGTAAACATATCTGCTGTACACGGAGAGCTACCTGACAGTATGAAAAATTATTTTAAAGTGGAGACAGGGCAGTTTTTTGCATGTGGCTTAAGTCTTGTCATTCACCCCAAGAATCCTTTTGTTCCAACAGTTCATGCCAATTGGAGGTATTTTGAATTGTATAATTCCGAGGGAGAAGTCCAAGATCAATGGTTTGGTGGGGGACAGGATTTGACCCCTTATTATTTGTTTGAGGAGGACGCTAAACATTTTCATCAGGTCTGTAAAAAAGCTTGTGACCTTCACGATGACGATTTTTATTTTCAGTACAAAAAAAAATGCGATGACTATTTTTGGAATGCACATCGCGATGAAGCTCGTGGAGTAGGAGGTTTATTTTTTGATTACTTGCGACCCAATGAAAAATTTAGCGCCGAAAAATGGTATGATTTTGTAACCGAAGTGGGAGATCACTTTTTGGAAGCCTATGTTCCAATCGTTGAAAAAAGAAAAAACATGGATTTCTCAGCAGCACAAAGAGCTTGGCAGGAAATACGACGGGGGCGCTATGTAGAGTTTAATTTAATTCACGATAAAGGAACTTTGTTTGGATTAAAAACAAATGGCAGAATTGAAAGTATTTTAATGAGTCTCCCCCCACACGTTCAATGGCATTATAATCATCAGGCTGAGACCAATAGTCCAGAGGAAGAACTAATTACCGTTCTAAAAAATCCACGAGAGTGGGTCTAAAGGAATATCAATTAACTTTGCAAAATTATGTATCCCAACCAACGCAATAGAAGATTAAGGCAAAGCCCAGCAATTCGGGCTTTGGTGAGCGAAAGTCAGTTGACTGTGAATGACTTGATGTTACCGTTATTTATCTGTGAAGGAACACAGGTTAAGGAGTCCATTGATGCCATGCCAGGATGTTTCCGGCTGAGTTTAGACTTGTTAAAAGAAGAGGTTAAAACCGTATGGAGTATGGGTATTAAAGCCGTGCTAATTTTTGTTAAGGTTGCGGATAATTTAAAAGACAATCACGGGACGGAGGCCATTAATCCAGCGGGACTGATGCAGCGGGCAGTTCGAGAAATCAAATCTACCGTTCCCGAAATGGTCGTTATGACCGATGTCGCCCTTGATCCTTATTCTTCCTATGGGCATGATGGCATTGTAGAGCACAATAAAATTTTAAATGATCCGACAATTGAGGTTTTAGCTCAAATGGCATTAAGTCATGCGCAGGCAGGAGCGGACTTTGTCGCACCAAGCGATATGATGGATGGTAGGGTCTTGAAAATTAGAACAACCCTCGAGGAGGCTGGATTTCTCGATACGGGAATTATGAGTTATAGCGCTAAATACGCCTCTGCATTTTACGGTCCTTTTCGTGAGGCTTTAGATTCTGCTCCAGGTTTTGGAGATAAACAAACTTATCAAATGGATTCTGCTAACCGATTGGAGGCCATAAATGAGACTTTACGGGACATTGAAGAGGGGGCAGATATTGTGATGATAAAACCAGGGTTGGCTTATTTGGATATTGTCCGTGAAATAAGAGATAATATTGATGCTCCTATTGCAGTATATCAAGTAAGTGGTGAATATGCAATGCTCAAAGCTGCCGCCGAAAAAGGCTGGTTGGATCACGATGCTGTCATGGTGGAACAGCTTTTGGCTTTTAAAAGGGCTGGCGCTAATCTTATCGCTACTTATCATGCTAAAGAAGCGGCTCAATTAATTTCCTAATACACTGTCTAGCTTAAACAAAATTTAATAATTTTTTATTTTTGTTTAATTTTTTTCTATCTTTTCCTGCGGATTTTTTTTACTGTATGGAGACTGGCTACTACAAAAGTATTGCAGGAAATATATCAATTATTATTGAAAATCAACAGGTTACGAGGGTTTCATTTGTACATGAAATTGAAGATATTCAAGAAAAGCCCTCTTTGTTAATGGAAACAACTGTTAAACAAATAAGAGAATATTTTCAAGGTAGCCGAATGCAATTTGATCTTCCCATTCGAATGAACGGAACGGACTTTCAAGTCAAAATATGGAAACTTCTCATGCGTATTCCCTATGGAACAACAGTGGCTTATGTCAAAGTAGCCCAAGAATTTGGTGACTCAAAAATGGTCAGAGCCGTTGCCTCAGCCATAGCTAAAAATCCCCTGTTAATTCTTATCCCATGTCACCGCGTCATTGGAAGTGATCGCTCTATGGTAGGATACTCAGCAGGAATTTCCATAAAACGTTTGCTTTTGGAGCACGAGGGCTACCCAAAATAAATTACCGTATTTTAGTAAATAAAAAGCTATGAAAAGTAATTTACAAAGAGTAGGTTTTGCTTTATTGCTTATTTTTTCGCTTCTCTATATCTCAAAATATAATTATCTTCTTAGAGGCATAAGCACAATTTATCTACAGGGACATACCACCGCTTTTCTTGAGGACTACAAAAGCTTTTCTAACCATACAGTTAGTGGTGCAGAAAATATAGATTCTTGGCCTTTACACTCTCGCTACAATTTATTTGACCTAGATGATGACCTCGAAAATTATAACAAGGACAGGAAAACGGTTGCTTACTTGATTTTTAAAAGTGACAGCTTGTTGTACGAAAAGTATTACAACGGCTATAATGCCTCTTCCAAAAGTAATTCTTTCTCTATGGTGAAAAGTATGGTTTCCGCCTTGATGGGTATCGCCATTGATGAAGGTCACATCAAAAATCTAGATCAAAAAGTAATTGATTTTATTCCTGACTTGAAAGGACCTTATGCTGAAGAAGTTACCATAGAAGACTTATCAAGCATGGCTTCTGGTCAAAAGTGGCGTGAAGAATATTACAATCCTTTTTCCGTCACCTCCGCGTCCTATTTTGTCAAAAATCTAGATACTTTGATCCTCAATCAACCCATTATATCCAAACCCGGACAAACTTTTAAATACCAAAGTGGAACAACCCAACTTTTGGCTATGGTTATTAAAAAAGCAACGGGTGAGAACTTAAACGACTACTTATCCCAAAAACTTTGGAAGCCTATTGGCGCTAAAGCAGCACTCTGGCAATTGGATAGTGATGCCAATGGAATGGAAAAAGCCTTTTGCTGTTTGGCATCTAATGCTAGGGACTTCGCTAGGGTGGGAAAACTTTATAAAAATCATGGGTATTGGAATGGAGAACAAATTCTCGACTCTGCCTTTGTTGCACTTTCATTACAACCCAGATTTCCCGAAAGTCCAGAATATGGCTATGGTTGGTGGTTAGAAACCTACAAAGGCAAAAAAGTATTTATGATGCGTGGACATCTGGGACAATACGTCATGGTGATTCCTGAAGATGATATTATGGTAGTACGTTTAGGACATCTCAAGGACAGGAGCTCTAGTAAAGAGGGGAAAAGTTCTGGAGGTGAACCCTTTACTAAAGACATTTATGTTTATCTTGAAGGTGGGCTGAAAATGAGTGAAAATGTTACAAAAAATTGATCTAAATAAATTGCTATTTCTGGATATAGAAACTGTTCCAGAAAAGGCTGCATATGATCAATTATCTACCGAAGAAAAAGAATTATGGGCTGCTAAAACGCAGTATCAAAGAAAGGAGGAGGATAGCCCAGAATCTTTTTATGAACGTGCTGGAATATGGGCTGAGTTTGGAAAAATTGTATGTATCTCTGTAGGTTACTTCAACATAAAAAAGTCTAATCGAGATTTTAGGATTAAAAGTTTTTCAGGTAATGAGGAGGAGTTATTGAGGGCATTCAAATCTTTATTGGAAAATCATTTTAATCGACCTACCAATTTACTATGTGCTCATAATGGTAAGGAATTTGACTTTCCCTATATCGCTCGAAGGATGATTATCAATGGAATTGATCTTCCCAATAAACTCAACCTTTTTAATAAAAAACCCTGGGAAGTGCCCCATATAGATACGCTCCATCTTTGGCGTTTTGGAGATTATAAGCACTACACTTCCCTCAAATTGATGGCTCATGTGCTTGGGATTCCTTCCCCAAAAGACGATATAGATGGCAGTCAAGTTGCTTCTGTATATTACCGCGAAAAAAACCTTCCAAGAATTGTAAATTATTGCGAAAAAGACGTAATTACCATTGCACAATTAGTGCTTCGTTTACGCAATGAGTCACTTTTAGGTGACGAGGAAATTACCCATTTATGAAAGCTAACTCACCTTTACTGTCCATCGAAGGTTTGACCATAAAAACATCAGCGCACACGCTTTTGTCGGATTTAAGTTTTTCTGTTTTTCCCAACGAAATTGTGGCCATCGTCGGAGAGTCTGGTAGTGGTAAATCCCTTACTGCCTTTTCCATTGCAGGCCTTTTATCAGATTCAAAACTTAAGGTAGAAAGCAAAAAAATGCAATTGGGGGAACATGACCTTTCCGCTTTATCCCCAAAAGATTGGGAAGTGGTAAGGGGTAAAAATTTAGGAATGGTTTTTCAGGAACCCCAGTCGAGTTTAAACCCAAGTATGCGATGTGGCCCTCAAGTCATGGAGCGATTACAAAAATTTGAATCAGGGGATTTGGGCACCTACAAATCGACTGTCATTTCTGCTTTTGAGCAGGTTCAATTACCTGATCCAGAGAGAATTTTTAGGGCTTATCCTCACGAACTTAGCGGAGGACAAAAACAAAGGGTAATGATTGCTATGGCTTTAATCTGTGATCCCCAGTTGTTGATTGCAGATGAACCTACTACCGCCCTTGATGTGACAGTCCAAAAAGAAATCCTGAGTTTACTGAAAGCCCAACAGAAAACGCATAAGATGAGTATTTTATTTATCTCCCATGACCTTAATGTGGTCGCAAAGTTTGCGGATAGGGTCATGGTAATGCATCAGGGTGAGTTAATCGAAATTCAAAAAACGGCATCCCTTTTTAAAAATCCAAAAGCAGCTTATACGCGTGGACTTATTTTTGCTCGTCCACAACCTTACCAACGCTTGGAAAGGTTACCTACAGTTGAAGATATTTCCTCAGCCAAAAAAAGTTTCAAAGCTATTTCTTCTATTTCCCGAAAAAAAAAACATAAAGAACTTTATGCACAGCCCCCTATTTTAGAGGTAAAAGATTTGCAAAAAGAATATCCAATTACAAGGCATTTATTTAAACAAAACAAAAGCCTCAAGGCAGTCAAAAACCTAAGTTTTAAGTTATTTCCTGGCGAAACCCTGGGTTTGGTTGGTGAATCAGGGTGTGGGAAGTCTACCCTCAGTCGTGCTTTGGTGAATTTGGATACGCCTACCTCAGGGACTATCTATTATGATGGTCAAGAACTTTCAGTGTTGGATCGCTCCATTCGAAAAGAAATTCAGCTGGTTTTTCAAGATCCTTTTGCGGCATTGCACCCCCTAAAAACTATTGGTGACGCTATTGCTGAACCACTGAGAGTGCATCGTTTGGTGAATGATAAAAAACAATGCGCAGAAAGGGTAATGACGTTGCTGGAGCAAGTTGGGATGGAAGCAGATTTTTACGACCGTTACCCTCATGAACTTTCCGGAGGGCAAAGGCAAAGGGTTGTCATTGCACGTGCATTAGCTACCGAACCGAGGTTGTTGATTTTGGACGAGGCAGTCGCCGCCTTGGACATTTCTGTTCAGGCACAAGTGTTGAATTTACTAAATGATCTAAAAAAAGAATTACAGTTGTCCTATTTATTTATTTCCCACGACCTAAATGTGGTTAAATATATGGCAGACCGGATTATGGTAATGGAGAAAGGAATTTTGGTCGAAGAAGGCGAAGCCGATGAATTGTATTTCCATCCGAAACAGCCTTATACCAAGGACTTGATTAAGGCATTGCCGATAATATGATTCGCACTTTAATACCAATTAACCTTTAGTTTATTAAGTTCATTATTAAATTTGTTTAATGAATTTATTTTCATTGAATGAGTATTGATGGTCATGGTCATTTTTTAATTTCTGCTTTGAGTATATAGTCCACAGCAAAGTTTATTAATTTTTGAGCAGGTATTTACTTTTTAATCGGATTAATTCGATACATTTTAGAACTCTATCAGGTACTGAAACTTTAGATAGAGTTGACTATTTTCAACCCCATAACGGTTTGTTTCCTCTAATCTAGAATAGCCGTTGGTTCCACCAACATAAAAAATGGTAAATGGATTGGGGTTCCATTTGAGAAGTGGTTGAAAGAAAAAGGCTTTATCAAAATCGTTAAACTCACTGATCAATCGAAAAGACAAATTGGGATTGAATTGATAGTTTAGATTCACTCGAGCAATATATCCAGAGAAGTAGAGACTTTCATCTTTTTTATTTTTGAGCTGAGAGTAACGAAGTGAATGACTAAACCTGAGTTTTGGAGTGATCTGAAAATTATTAAACGTTCCAATAAAAAAATTATCGCCAATGGCTGGATTGTCAGAATCATATCGCAAGGTTTCTCCCATACTTGTAAAGATTCTTAGGTTGACTGCCTCTGAAGGACTATATGAAACAAATACTTCAAATTCGGACATTTTTTCCCCTATAAAACCTTCGAACTCCTCATTGATCACGTAACTGTAGCTGATTTCACTTTCTAGATTTCCACTCAGTTGGATGTACATGGCAGAACCAACGTCCAAATACTTCCTCAAATTAGCATAGTTGAAATTGACTTCGCTTCCCAAATAAAGTCCCAATTGTTTGACAAAATTTTCTTTCTCAAAAAAATGTTGATAGCCATGATAAGCGTCTAAAAACCGGAATGCTATTTTGGGTTACAAAACCTATAGGGGTTTGATAGTGTGGAGAATACTGCTCATACTCAATTTCCGAATTCCAATGTTTAGTGTTTCTTTCAAGAGAAAAATAAAAGGCATCTCCATTATATTTTTCCCCATCCAATAGGGAAGTTTTATCGCCTATTTTATCATCATCTTCGATCCAATCGGCATGGGGTTCTAAAATGATACTTTTGTTAAATTCAAAAGTGGCGGTATAGGATTTTTTAAATCGATAGCGTCCATCGAACCCAAAGGTGCGACCGTAGCCACCGTCTTTAAAAATTCGATTGGTGGTCAAAAATCCCAGATTGGTTCCCTGTTTATAGGTACGTTGGTATCTAAAAATATTTGAATAGGAGGCTTTACCTTCTCCAAAATAGGAACGATTTTCGCTTGCAATAAGATAGGGTGAAGCCTCGTCGAATGCCGTTAACCAATAAATTCGCTGATTTTCTCCTTGACTAATTAGTTTGGTTGAAAGCAAGGGTTTGTTAATAGATCGGGTATAGACGGTGCTGAGTTCCGTCTCTATAATGTCATTACCTTCATTAAAATAGGGTCGTCTTTCTTGAAAGAAAATAGCAAAAGTGTTATTAATATTGATTTGTGAAATATCTGCTTCTACTTGGGAAAAGTCGGGATTGAGTGCATACTCCAAAGAAGTGATATTGTTAAGGTCAAACAAACCACTTAATCCAATGGTACCTGAGGGTTTACCATAGTTGAGTTTGTTATTTTTTTTGGTTCCATCCAAACCGCCATAAACATAGGGTAACATATTTACGCGATTCTTTGATTTGATATTTTTTAAGGTCAAGGTTGTTGGTGTTTGACATGGCAAGAAGGAATTGTTTAAGTCAATTGGAAAATTGATGTTTTGACTGCGGTTATTTTCCGTGTAAGTGGAACGGTACAATAAAACTTTCCATTCCATTTCAGGGGCGTTTTTAAATTGTAAAATCGAAAAAGGAATTTTTAATTCCACGTGGTAACTGTCTGAATGTTTACTGGCTTTGGATTCAAAATTCACATCGTAGTAAATATCATCCTGACCCGTGGATAATAATTTAAGATCGAGTTGATTGCCTTCAGGATTGGCTCCCAACGAAACCATATAACGTCCATCTCCATAGGTATCGATTCCGATTAATACATTATCATCCCGATAGCCCTCGTCTCGATTCCGAACAGAGGAGCGTAAATTTTCCATGTCGGCATAAGCGATAAACCCAACGTATAAATCTGTTTCTGAGTAAGTAACGAAAACTTTTGTCAAATGGGGAGAGGGGACATTGTTGCCAGGGTCAATTTCATAATTGATCTCATAAGTTTCTGAATTTTGCCATTCTTCAGTAGAGACTATACCGTCAAAATTGGGAATTGTATTTTGGGCGAAAAGCTGGAGCGGTAAATAGACCAACAGGAGAATAAACCAGTTGGTTTAGCTATTGTTTTTTTTTTCTAAATGGCGCAAATCTGTATTGCTCAGCACCTTGAGGGCTTCTAACCTGATTGAGATGCAATAGGGCATTTGATTCCAACACCCAATGATGAAGGGCCATAGGTTTTTCACGGCAGTAGTATGATTTAGGCATACCAAAGCTAAAATTTTTTTTCAAGAGTTTACTCTAGATTTGTCGTTTGTTTATCAGAGTAAAAAGAAAAGATCACTAAGCTACTTTAGGGGGCAGGATTGGGAATTTCCTCATTGATGACATCAATGGCTTTTAACACATCACTAGATAATTTAACTTGATAAGTTGCGATATTTTCCTCAAGTTGGGCGAGGGTAGTTGCCCCAATGATGTTGGAGGTAACAAACGAACGATCGTTGGCAAAGGCAAGGGATAATTCAGTAAGCGATAATCCTACTTGTTCAGCTAAATCAGCATAGCGCTCTGTGGCTTCGAAAGATTTTTTACCGCTGTACCGAGCGAGTCTCTCGAAAAGTGCCAAACGGCTGTTGGGGGGCATTTTTCCATTTCGGTATTTTCCCGATAGCACTCCGAATGCTAGTGGTGAATAGGCTAAAAGTCCTATATTTTCCCGATGGCAAATTTCCGCACTACCTATTTCAAAAAGACGATTGAGAAGGGAATAGGGGTTTTGGACAGTAATTATTTTTGTGGCGGAACTTTTGGAAGCTTGGAGAAATCTCATTATGCCCCAGGGATTTTCATTTGACAGTCCAATTTTTCGAATTTTTCCTGCTTTGATATTTTCTTCCAATGCATCTAGTACTGCTTCAAAATTTTCTATCCAGGGGTCATTGGGGGTATATTTAAAATTTCTTTTTCCAAAAGTGTTGGTTGTTCGTTCTGGCCAATGCAATTGATAAAGATCAATATAATCTGTTTGTAATCTCTTTAGACTCTTGTTTACAGCTTCGTCAATATGAGCTTTTTTGAAGCTGAGGTTTTCACGAATATGTTTGGTATAATCACCAGGTCCAGCAACTTTAGAAGCCAAAATGACTTTATCCCTATTACCTGTTTTTTTAAACCAAGTACCAATAATTCGCTCTGTTTCTCCCTGGGTAAAACGATCGGCAGGAACAGGGTAAAGCTCTGCGGTATCAAAGAAATTTACCCCTTGCGCAAGGGCATAGTCCATTTGATCGTGCCCTTCGGTTTCCGTATTTTGTTTTCCATAGGTCATGGTGCCCAAGCATATTTTACTGACTTTAATATCAGTTCCAGGTAATAAATTATAGTGCATTTGCTAATCTAGAGTATTGATAATTTGTGTTATCTCGTCCAGTTGAGGACTCAGCACCACTTCAATCCTTCGATTGGCAGCACGCCCCTCACGGGTCGAGTTAGGGGCAATGGGTAGGTATTCGCCTCTTCCAGCAGCAGTGAGGTTTTGGGGAAGTATTTCTGGATTTTCAAGTAGTAAATTGACAATAGAAGTAGCACGCTTTGTGGAAAGATCCCAATTGCCTTTTAGGGAACCACGTCCGCTGTACGGAACATTGTCCGTATGCCCTTCGATCAAAATGGAAATGTCTGGGTTGTCTGCGAGGACATCTCCTAAACTTGATATGGCACGTTGACCCTCAGGTTCAACGTTCCAACTACCAGAACTAAATAGGAGTTTATTTTCCATCGAAACATAGACCTTGCCATCTCTAGCTTCTACGGTTAGCCCTTTGTTCTCAAAGTTCAACAGTGCATCCGATAATTTTTCTTTAAGATCAACCATGGCTTGTTTTTGCCGAGTAATAAGTCCTTCCAATTCTTCTACTCTGTTCATTCTATCGGCCAATTCATTTTCTCGATCTGCAATTTTTTCCATTAAAACTTCATTCTCAGCAATACGTGCTTTGAGTGCACTTTCACTATTTTGCTTTAACAGTTCAATTGAGGATTCGAGTTTTTCAAGGCTTTGCTTTTTGGCTCTCAAACTGTCTTGGGTTTCTGATAGAGTTTCTTCTTTTGCTCGAAACAATTCTTTTAACTCTTCTAGTTCCATTTGAAGCGTTTCTATGGATTTGGTTTGACGATTATAATTGTCTTTGAGTTGAGCATAACGTGACTCTAAGTCGTTAAAAACACGGTTGGACACACAAGAACTGAGTGAAAAAGCTACTAGGGTAAGGATTAAAATTCTTTTCATTTTAGGTAAAATCTAATTCTACTCCGACTGGACAATGATCTGAATGTCGAGCGTCCGGAAGAAGATAGGTGCGTTTAATATTATTTTTTAGGTTCTCACTTACCAAGTTATAATCAATTCGCCACCCTTTGTTGTTATTTCGTGCGTTAGCGCGGTAACTCCACCAGCTGTATTGATGGGGTTCACTATTTAGATGGCGAAAGGAATCGATAAATCCATTATTCATAAATTCATCGATCCATTTTCGTTCTTCAGGTAAAAAACCGGATACGTTTTTGTTTCGAATGGGGTCATGGATATCAATGGCACGATGGCAAATGTTGTAATCTCCACAAATAACTAAATTGGGATATTCCTTTTTGAGTTCATTGATATAGGACTGAAAGTCATCCATGAATTTAAATTTGTAATCTAATCGGTCAAGGTTTGTCCCTGAGGGTAAGTATAGGCTTATTACAGATACCTTTTCATAATCAGCACGAATTACTCGTCCCTCAAAGTCCATATGCGAGATGCCAGTTCCCTCAGTTACATTGAGTGGTTTTACTTTTGTAAGAATGGCTACCCCGCTATATCCTTTTTTTTGAGCAGAATGCCAATAATGTTCATAGCCCAAATCCTCAAAGACAGCGGTATCAACTTGGGAAGCCATCGCTTTGGTCTCTTGCAAACAAACGACATCAGGCGCTGCTGCATTTAGCCAATCACCAAAACCTTTATTTAGCGCGGCCCGTATTCCATTGACGTTATAAGATAGAATTTTCAAGAGATGTTTTTTACAAAAATAAAAAAACAACGGCTGTAAAGACGTTTAAAATTATCTCAGAGGGAAGAATATATCAAAGCTTTTTCAACAATTCGCTTAAAGATAATTTAGATTGAAGTAATTCGCTTATTGAGCTTATAGGTATTCGGTCTTGCTTCATACTGTCACGATCTCTAATGGTAACAGTTTCATCTTCCAGTGTCTGATGATCTACCGTCACACAGTAGGGTGTTCCTAGCGCATCTTGTCTTCTGTAACGCCTACCTACAGCATCTTTTTCGTCATAGGCAATCGAAAAGTCCCACTTGAGTTCTGTTACAATTTTTTTAGCGACATCCTGAAGCCCATCTTTTTTTATCAACGGTAAAACCGCCAATTTTGTGGGTGCTAACACAGGAGGAATCTTCAACACAGTTCTACTGGAGCCGTCCTCTAAGGTCTCTTCTGTCAATGCCTTAGAGAAAACTGCCAAGAACATCCGATCTAGTCCTATGGAGGTCTCTACTACATAAGGGACATAATTTTCATTTCTCTCAGGGTCGAAATATTGAAGTTTTTTTCTTGCGAATTTTTCGTGGCTACTCAGGTCAAAATCTGTTCGGGAATGAATACCCTCTAATTCTTTAAACCCAAATGGGAATTGAAATTCTATATCCGTTGCCGCATCTGCATAATGGGCAAGTTTTTCATGGTCGTGGAAACGGTAATTTTCTTTCCCCAAACCAAGGGAATGGTGCCACTTTAATCTTTTTTCTTTCCAATGCTCATACCATTCTTTTTGGGTACCAGGTGGAATAAAAAATTGCATTTCCATCTGTTCAAATTCTCGCATTCTAAAAACAAACTGACGAGCAACGATTTCATTCCTAAAAGCTTTACCTGTTTGCGCAATCCCGAAAGGGAGTTTCATACGTCCCGATTTTTGAACGTTTAGAAAATTGACAAAAATCCCTTGCGCAGTTTCTGGCCTTAAATATAAATCCATGGCTGTATCGGCAGAAGCACCTAGTTTGGTGCCAAACATCAGGTTAAATTGTTTTACGTCCGTCCAGTCTCTCGAACCCGATTCTGGGCAGGCGATTTCTAACTCTTCGATCAAAGCCTTTACATCGGCTAGGTTCTCTTTCTCCAATGATTTACCCATTCGTTTGAGAATACTTTCTGCCTTTCTTTGATACTCAACCACACGGGGATTGGTACTCAGAAATTGTGCCTTGTCGAAATCCTCCCCAAAACGTTTTGCAGCTTTAGCAACCTCCTTGTTGATTTTTGCCTCAATTTTGGCAACATAGTCTTCGATTAAAACATCTGCGCGGTATCTTTTTTTTGAGTCTTTATTGTCAATCAGGGGATCATTAAAAGCATCGACGTGACCTGACGCTTTCCATGTAGTCGGGTGCATGAAAATCGCGGCATCTATTCCAACGATGTTCTCGTTCAGCTGCACCATGGCTTTCCACCAATATTCTCTAATGTTATTTTTTAAAGCAGCACCGTTCTGACCGTAGTCATAAACGGCACTTAAACCATCGTAAATTTCACTGGAGGGGAAGATAAAACCATACTCTTTGGCATGGGAAATAACCTTCTTAAAGTTATCTGATTGCTGAGTCATGGCGTAAAAATAAGCCTTTTTCGTATTTTTAGAAGGTCTTGAATCTTTTTCGATGAAAAATTTCTTATTACCTAGCCTTAAAGTTTTTGCTTCACTTTTTTTTCCGAAGCTTTGTCCTGGCTGCCTCAACATTTTGGATTTGGAGGAGCGTGTGATTTGTTTTCAATGCCAAATGAGCTTACCACTTACGGATCATTATTTAGATACTTCTAATGTGCTATGGGAAAAATTAAATCAAATGTTACCTGTTGAACGTGCCATAGCCTTATTTTTTTTTCAGAAGAATAGCAATGTTGAGTCTTTACTTTATCAGTTGAAGTACCGTGGTCATCAACAAATTGGAACTTTTTTGGCAAATTGGTTGGGTCCTCAAATAAAAAACACAAAAGTATTTGACGGAGTAGAGGCCTTAATTCCCTTACCACTACATCAAGAAAGGCTAAGGCAAAGAGGATACAATCAAGTTCAGTTTTTTACCGAAGCGCTGGCTGCACAACTCGAGTTACCCGTAGTTGATGATTTGGTTTTTAGAAAAAAGAAAACAAAACAATTGGCAAAACTGAAATCCAATAATCGTTGGGAAGAAGTTTCCGACGCATTCGATTTAAAAAAAAATAATTCTTATGGAGAAAAACATTGGCTTTTGGTTGATGATGTGATCACCACAGGTGCTACGATTGTCAATTGTGGAAAGACAATTTTGGAACAACAGGGAGGAAGGCTGAGTATTGTCTCATTGGCTACTAGGATGTCTTGATAATATTGTGTTATTTTTGTTGCCACAACCCGATGGGATGAAAAGATTTGGATATCACTTTTTACTTTTTTTGTTTGCCATTTCACTGAACCAATGTGCTAGAAGAACTACCCCTACGGGAGGACTAAAGGATACCCTGCCCCCAGTAATGATCAATGCTTCCCCAAAAATCAATACTACTTTTTTTGATAAGGAAAAAATCACCATCACTTTTGATGAGTATATTAAATTAACCGATCTCACCAAACAATTGATTATTTCACCACCACTAGAAACCAATCAATACAAAGTAAAACCTCAGGGGACGGTTTCCAAAAAAATTCAAATTGAGCTACTCGATTCTCTTCTAGCGAATACTACATATACTTTTAATTTTGGTGAGAGCATAATTGATAATAATGAAGGCAACAAACTTCCCTTTTTTAACTATGCACTTTCGACGGGAGCAGTAATCGACTCTTTGGAAATCAAAGGAAAAATTAGTGATGCATTCGATAGGATAACCGAGCCTTACACAGCGATTTATCTTTATCCAATTGACAGTACCCATACGGATTCAACTGTTTTTTTGAAAAAACCTTTTTATGCGACCAGTACTTTGGATTCAGTGGTTTATAATTTTAAAAACCTTAGACCTGATACTTACCAAATTATTGCCATGAAGGATATAGGGGGAAATTATCTGTTTAACCAAAATGTGGATAAAATTGGTTTTTTGGATCAACCGATAACGCTTCCTGGAGACAGCCTAATCAACTTTAGAATTTTTAAAGAAGAACCCAATCTATTTTGGTCTCGTCCTTTTTTTATAAATAAAAATAAAATCGGTTTTGGCTACTTCGGAAAACCAGATCCCTCCGCAATTGAAGTTAAAAGTAAGGTGCCCAGGAATTTTAGATACTTAATCAATAGAAATACGGAAACTGATACATTGAATTTTTGGTTTAGAGGTTCGGAGATTGATTCGCTTAAATTTGGAATTAAAGAAAAAGACACGACTAAACTCTACACGATTAAATTCAAGGACATCCAACCCGATTCTTTGGTGATTAGTTCGATTACTAAAAATTCATTGGAATTAATAGATAGTTTTAAAGTCAAATCCACCTTGCCATTGGTTAAGGTTAACATGGATTTGATAAAAATTGTCGGATTAGATTCTTTGGAAGTTCCTTTTAAAGTGACTTTGGATAAAAATTATGACAAGCTTGCTCTTACTTTTGACCCTTTGCCAAACGACAAATATAAAATTGAATTCTATCCAGAGGCTTTGGTTGATTTTTGGGGACAGACCCATGACACGCTGAGATTCAATGTTAATACACGTGCTATAGCCGATTACGGGAATCTTTTTCTTCAGATCCAAAGAGAGGACAAAGATCCATTTATACTGGAATTGGTTGATCTAAAAGGCGAAGTGCTTAGACGCTATGATGAACTTAACGATTTGGATTATTATGAATTCAAATATTTGCTACCAGGAAACTACTTGTTTAGATATACCCGAGATAAAAACGGAAATAAAAAATGGGATACGGGGAACTATCTTAAAAAAATTCAACCGGAAATGGTTTATTATTCTCCGGACACTATTGAGTTGAGAGCCAACTGGGATATCAATCAACAATTGAAAATTCCTTTAGAAACAAACTCTATTTTCTCCGATTGACTCCCTTGAATTTTTAAATAAATAGTATCTTTAAAACAAAAATAATGGGCGTAGGCAATATCGTTTTAGCATCTATTTTGGTTTGTATAGTCATCGGAGTAGTGGCCGTGATCCAATCAAGACTTTAAACCATTTACACGACCTTTTCAAACCCCTGTATTCCTTGTACGGTGGTGTATTTCATTGTGAACTTTTTGTCGGGATTAATGATCTTGTAACAAGTTTGTACCGCCAAAGTAGCCTCGTGAAAACCACACAGGATAAGCTTTAATTTTCCAGGATAAGTATTGACATCGCCCACGGCAAAGACACCAGGGATATTGGTTTGGTAATCTAAGGAATGGTTAACCTTGATCGCATTTTTCTCAATTTTCAGTCCCCAGTTTCCAATAGGACCTAACTTTGGTGAGAGCCCAAAAAGTGGCAACCAATAATCTACCGATATTGTTCTAGGCTCACGATCTTTTTGATGTAATTCAATAGTTTCTAAGGCATCGTTTCCACCTATATTTTTTACTTCAGAATGGGTATACAATTCAATTTTTCCTTTCTCTTGAAGTTGATAAACTCGAGCGACAGAATCTTTGTGTGCGCGGAACATGTCTGAACGATGAACTAGCCCAACGGGTAAAGTACTATTTTCAGCAAAATAAATCGCCCAATCTAGTGCAGAGTCACCTCCCCCAGAAATAAATACCCTTTTATCAAGAAATGATTCTGGTTCTCTGACCATGTATTCAAGGCCTTTTTTCTCAAACTTTTCGAGTCCCTCAATCAGGGGTTTTCTAGGTTCAAAACTTCCTAATCCTCCCGCAATAATGACCGTGGGAGCATGGTGTTGGGTGCCTTCACTTGTTGTAACTATAAAGCTACCGTCTTCTTTTTTTTCGATATTTTCAGCTCTTTCACCCAAAGTAAAACCAGGTTGAAAGGGTTCCGCTTGCTTTTCAAGATTGTCAATCAAGTCTCCAGCAAGAATACTGGGGAAACCTGGTATATCGTAAATGGGTTTTTTGGGATAAATTTCTTTAAGCTGTCCTCCAATTTGTGGGATAGCGTCAATGACATGACAGCGTAATTTCATCAGCCCTGCTTCAAAAATCGTAAATAGCCCTACCGGCCCTGCTCCAATAATGATGATGTCTGTTTTAATCATTTTTTTTTGATTAGTGATTCTGTTACTTTATTCATTTCTTTGACTTTGAATTCGAAATCGTCTTTCAATGTCTTTCTGTACTTTCTAAGTGTTTCTAGTAGAGGGTCAATTTCCTCAGGTAAAACCTCTTCTAGCCATTGACGTAATCTTTTGGCTACAGTGGGCGATTTACCATTAGTCGAAATTCCTATTTTTAAATTGCCTTTGGTTACAATACCTCCCATATAGAAATCGCATTGATCGGGGGTATCAGCTACATTAACTAAAATGTGGCGCTTTTTACAATCACTGTTAACCTTTAGGTTCACTCCGACATTGTCCGTTGTAGCGATCACAATGTTTTTCTTCCTCAAGTAACGTCTATGATACTTCTTGAGGATGACCTTGACTGGTTTGTCTTCAATAAACGCTTTTGTCTCTTCTCTGAGGAAAGGAGATACAATTGTCACTTGTGCTTCGGGACTGGACTTGTACAAAAACTCCAATTTTTCCAATGCGACATAGCCTCCGCCAACAATAAGAAACTGCAGCTGTTTGGCTTTTAAAAAAATGGGATAGAGGGTATTCATATTACTTAAACTTCTTTAAACACTTGCATGACAATGATTTTCAATCCACGACAACAACGGTTGTGTATGTTCTACATATTCTTTAGCAAAAGATTTCGTTGGCTTTTCATTTTGCATTTTCATGACATCCTCTTTAAAACTGTAAGGGTGCTCGTTAGCATATTCAGGATAAGTTGTATCGAAGGCATCAATGATAGAGACATGGCTATTTATTTTAGCACTACTTTTAGTCAAGATTGCTTTGGCACCTCTTATTCTAGCATTGTAGGCATGGTAAATAGCGTCAGAATAGCGATTGTTATCGAGTGCTTCTTCCGCCCATTGAAAGGCTTCACTTGCATCGAAGAGCAAGGTTTGAACCAAATCAATGGTCACGCCCGCACACTCTCCAATACCAATTGCCTTTTCGTATTTTTCCTTTACCCCCCAATCAATAAAGTCATCATCAGTCAGGTTATCTACTTCACTGTAATGCTTCAAGCTTTGATAGAAATAGTCTTTGGTCTTTCGGTCATAATAATCGAAAAAGTCTTCATTTTCCTCACGGTTATTTTGGAAATCATCTAAAACCCATCGTAATACCGCGGGGGTTCTTTTGGATGGAACTTTAAGCAATTTATCGGCAAATCTTCCTTTACCGTTACCCAATACACCGCCACCTAAAAGTATTTGTGTAGCGGGAGCAATTTTACCATTGGATTTAACCGTCATTCCTTGAAAGCCGATTTGTGCCAAAGTGTGCTGTCCACAGGCATTCATACACCCGCTTATCTTGATATCGATCTGATGGTTTTGGATTAATTCGGGGTATTCTTTTTCGATGATCTCTTGTAATACTTTGGCTAATCCCATACTACTGGCAATACCTAGATTACAGGTGTCTGTTCCTGGGCACGCCACAATATCATTGATACGCTGGAAACCGATTCGATCTAATTGTAACTTCTTTAAAGCTAAATAAAGGGCAGGGATATGTTCCTCTTTAACATCTCTAAGTAAAATACTTTGCCCATAGGAAAAACGACTGTCGTCTCCAGTAAAATCGAGAATAATTTTGGCGAGTTGCTTTGCCTTGGTTGAGGATAAATCTCCGACACTAATTGGTATTCCAACTGCAAAATATCCATCTTGCTTTTGTGGGTACAAATTGGTTTTTTTCCAACTCTCGTAGGCTGGGTCATCCACCTTTATAGGTTCAATACTCTGGTATTGTGGCACTTTAATTACCCTTTCTGCTCCCTTGATGGGGTGTGTTTTTTTATCTAAACCATTTTCTTCAATTGCTACCAAATGGAGGAATTTATCCAATCCGATTTCTTTAATAAGAAATTTAAGTCTTGCCTTATTTCGTCGATTGCGTTCGCCATGGCGATCAAAGATTCTAATGACTGCCTCACTAAAAGGAATGATCCGATCAGTTTCAAGAAAATCAAAAACTTCATTGGCGCTCATTGGCTGTGAACCGATTCCACCTCCAAGTAAAACTCTAAAACCTTTTTTGCCATTTTTAATTCTCGGGATAAAACCTAAATCATGAATAAATGTCAATGCTTGGTCATCTGCTGAACTGGAAAATGCTACTTTGAATTTTCTTCCCATTTCCTGACACACAGGGTTTCTTAAAAAATACTCAAAATACTCATGTGCATAGGGAGTTAGATCAAAAGCCTCATGGGGATCAACACCAGCATATACAGAAGCAGTAACGTTTCTTACTGTATTTCCGCAAGCCTCTCTAAGGGTAATATTATCTTTTTCTAGCATTGCCCAAAGTTCTGGGGTTCTGTCTAGCGGAACATAATGCAGCTGAATGTCCTGTCTTGTAGTAATATGAAGATTGCTACTCGCGTACTCATCAGAGACGTCAGCCATCCGTATGAGTTGTCGGGCAGTGAACCTACCCAAGGGCAATTTAATTCTAATCATTTGGACACCTTGTTGCCGTTGTCCATAGACGCCACGAGCAAGCCTTAAGCTTCTGAATTTTTCTTCGTCAATTTCATCGTTGTTATGGGCGTTGATTTTCTTTTCTAAATCTAGTATGTCCCGCTCAACAATGGGGTTTTCAATTTCTGTTCTAAAACTTTTCATTTCTTATTGAATAAAGCCTACTCCGGCAGTATTGTTAGTATTTGCATCAATTAATATAAAAGCCCCAAGATTTTTGTTTGTCTTGTAAGGAGCATACATCAACGGCTGAGCCAGTTGAAGGTTAACTTCTCCGATGTCATTCATCTTGAGGGTGTCTGATGGGATAGTGCTCCACGCCTCCCAATCCATTTTAGAATCAATTCCTCTAATTTTTGCCAAACTTTTATGGATTCCGTGCTGTATCCAATATTTACCGTAAGGGTTCAGATGTTCAGGTTGCATCCAACATACTTTAGCTTTTATTTGTTTGTCGGTTTTTAAATTGTGATTCGTCTTTACAAAAGCATTTCCTCTAGAAGCATCAATTTCATCTTCTAAAAGAATGGTGGCATTTTCCCCAGCAGCTACCTTCTTTTTTTGATCACCATATTTTTCTATGGATTTGATTCTTGTCTTAATTCCAGATGGAAAGACTTCTATTTCATCTCCTTCTGTAAAAAAACCGCTTTTCACCTTACCCGCAAATCCACGATAGTCATGGTGGTCTTCTGTCTTTGGTCGAATAACATTTTGAACCTGCACATAACTATCGAAACCGTTATTGAGTTTTATTTCGAGTGATTCAATCAGGGTCAATAAATCAACACCATCATACCAAGACATATTTTCACTTTTACCGATGACGTTATCACCTTTCAAGGCAGAAACTGGAATGAAATTTAGCGTTGGATTCCAATCGTATTGATTGACCAATTGTAAAATATCAGATTTAATGGCTTCAAATTGACTTTCGCTGTAGTCAATCAAATCCATTTTGTTGATGGTAAAGATTAAATTCTTAATTCCCAAAAGTTGGGTAATATAAAGGTGTCTTTTGGTTTGTTCCATGACGCCTTTTCGAGCGTCAAGAAGAATAATCGCAACATTGACATTTGAGGCACCTGTTACCATATTCCTGGTATACTCCACATGCCCCGGTGCATCTGCAATGATAAATCTCCTTTTGGGTGTACTAAAGTAAAGATGAGATACATCAATGGTAATTCCCTGCTCTCTTTCGGTCAGCAAACCATCTGTGGCTAGAGAAAAATCCAAATAGTCATAACCTAAAGATTCGCTTTTTACTTCAATATGTTCAACCTGATCTATCTTTAATGATTGGGTTTCGTATAATAGTCTGCCGATGAGGGTACTTTTACCATCATCCACACTTCCTGCAGTTGTAATTCTTAAGATTTCCATTCTCTGGGATATAGTTTTAGAAATAACCTACTTTTTTTCGCTCCTCCATTGCGCCCTCAGAGCGTTTATCGTCCATTCTTGCACCTCTTTCTGAAATAGAAGAACCTCTAATTTCGTCTATTACTGTGTCCAAATCAACAGCTTCGGAGGGGACTGCAGCAGTACAACTCATATCGCCAACAGTTCGGAATCTAACGCTTTCCTCAAAGGCAGCATCAGTGTCATGCATTATAAAATCAGAGCAAGGCATTAATTGACCGTCACGAAGGAATACTTTTCTTCGGTGAGAAAAATAAATCGATGGGATTTCCAATTGTTCATGTCTAATGTATTCCCAGACATCCAATTCAGTCCAATTACTAATCGGAAATACTCTAATATTTTCGCCAGTATGGATTTGTCCATTAAGGATATCAAATAATTCGGGACGCTGCAGTTTTTCATTCCATTGACCGAAATCATCACGGACAGAGAAAATACGCTCTTTCGCTCTTGCTTTTTCTTCATCTCTTCTGGCACCGCCCATACAAGCGTCAAACTTTAATTCTTCAATTGTTTCTAGAAGGGTTGTGGTTTGCAAAATATTTCGACTTGCATATTTGCCTTTTTCTTCGACAACTTTTCCTTGGTCAATACTATCTTGGACATTCCCTACGTGGAGCTTTACCGAATATTTTTTTACCAGTTCATCTCTTAATGCAATCGTTTCTGGGAAATTATGTCCAGTGTCAATATGCAATAATGGGAAAGGGATTTTAGCGGGTAAAAAAGCTTTTTGGCAAAGGTGTAAAAGTACAATAGAGTCCTTGCCTCCCGAAAAAAGCAAGACAGGTTTCTCAAATTGACCAGCTACCTCTCTGATAATATAGATGGCTTCTTCTTCTAAATGGGATAATGTATCCATTAAATTACGATTTCTGATTTAGGTGTAGGCCACACTCTTTTTTACTTTCTTCCCACCACCAGCGACCAGCTCTGATGTCATCTCCTTCTTTAATGGGGCGAGTACAGGGTGCACAGCCGATGCTGACAAAACCTTTGTGGTGCAAAGAATTTTGGGGCACCTGATTAATTTCTAAATATTTTACAACGGTTGACAACTCCCAATGAGCCAAAGGATTAAACTTAGGTAAACCAAAGGCATTGTCATAACCAAATAGATTTATCTCACTTCTTGAATTGCTTTGGGAGGCTCGTAGGCCTGTAATCCAGAGATCAACTCCCTTTAGCGCACGTTGCAGGGGATTTACTTTTCTAATTGAGCAGCATTCTTTTCTGTTCTCAACACTCTCGTAAAAACTGTAATGGCCCTTTTGCTCCACAAGTTTTTCTACAGATTCCGTGTTGGGAAAGTAAGTAATGACATCTTTATTATATTTTTTTTGTGTTTGGTCAATTACTTTATAAGTCTCTTCAAATAATCGACCTGTATCTAGAGTAAATACTTTAATTGGATAATCATTTTTAAAAATGACATCTGTAATGACTTGATCTTCCTGTCCGAATGAGGTGGAAAAAGCCATATTTTTAAATCCAAGATTTATTAAGTTTTCAAAAGACTCTTCCAAATTGAAGTTTCTGAAAACTTCATTAAGTTTTTCTATTCGGTGATTTTCCATTTTGATTTATTTTTTACCCCAACGTAGTTTGTTCCAAAGTCGCTCGTGAAAAAAATAAAGAACAATTTTTGTTCCCCACTCAATAAATCCGATTGAAAGTGCTTGAGAAATTGTTCCAGTGATAAAGTAGGCGATTAAAATTGTATCTAATGTCCCTACCAATCTCCAGCTTATTGCTTTTAAAGCACTTCTAGAGATAGATTCTTTAGCAGCATTAGTATTTTTTTCTTTATTTTTTCTTGACAAATGAAGGTCTAAAAACATGATTAAGATTCTATTAATAATTTGCCAAATTTAAGTCGTAATTAAATATTAAACAAATAATTCCTATAAAGTTTATAGGATTTAGGGGGTTTAAAAATTATTTTTCTAATTTTGTCGCGTATTATTATGATTTCAAAAAAATGTAAATACGCCATAAAGGCTTTGTTATATCTAGCTGATCATCAATCGGAAGATCGGTCTATCTTTTCATCTGAGATTGCCGAAAAGGAGAATATTCCGAAGAAATTTTTAGAAACCATATTAAGAGAACTCAGGAATTTTAAACTACTACAGAGTCATAGAGGAAAGACAGGAGGCTATCGACTTATCAGAGATCCCAGAGAAATTTATCTCGCGGAGTTAATACGTCAAGTAGATGGACCAATAGCCATGTTGCCATGTGTTTCACTTAATTATTACGCAGCTTGCGAAGAATGCAACGAGGACATTTGCCAAATCAAAAATGTATTTGAGAAAGTAAGGGATAAGACCCTAAAAGTGTTGACCAAGACCTCGATTGATTCTATGAGAAATAAGGTTTAAAGCCTATTGATAAAACTTCCTAGTGAATCTTTAAATTGAATACCCTCCAGCCTTCTTAGCTTGTTGAGTTTTTGATGAGATTCTAATCCCCAAAGTAGAAATTCCATAAGAAAATATTGATCTTTTTTATCCAAATCAGCCAAATGTTTTTTAGCGATTTTACTTAGTCCGTGAACGTCATCTAAGGCTTTTTTATAGTTTTTTTCACTTAGGTCATCCTCCAAAAAAAGTTCATTGTCCTTAAAGAACCATCCTAATATTTCGTCATATGGTCCGGGTTCGTTGGGTTTTTCTAACTTTTCAATTTTCGGAAAATATTTAGGAAATAAACTTTTGATCGACATAGAAATTAAGTGAAATGAAACCTCATTGGCTCCCTCTTGCTCACCTTCGTAAACCAGTTCGATTTTACCATTAATTGCAGGAATAACTCCGAGAAAATCTGTCATTCTGATACAAGTATTTTCATCTTGAGTGATTAGTAAGCGTCTTTCTGCGCTGCTAAATAAATTTTCATAAGCTGTAATACTCATCCGAGCACTAACGCCACTTTTGGCGTCAACATATTCACTTTTCCTCGCCTCAAAACCAATTTGTTCCAAGAGCTCTTTTGCAAGTTCCGGTATATGGATGTTTGTTGCTTTTTCTGGGCTAATCTGCGCTTCCTGTTCAGTAATTCTTTTAGCGATTTCTACATTATGTGGATAGTGTGTCAAAATTTGAGACCCGATTCTATCTTTAAGGGGGGTAACGATATTACCTCGATTGGTGTAATCCTCAGGGTTTGCCGTAAATACAAACTGGATTTCAAGGGGAAGTCTCAATTTGAATCCCCTAACTTGAATCTCCTTTTCCTGTAAAATAGAGAATAACGCAACTTGAATCCGTGCTTGTAAATCAGGTAATTCATTGAGTACAAAAATGCAACGATGAGCTCTTGGGATCATTCCAAAGTGAAGTACCTTTTCATCAGCGTAAGTCAATTTGAGTGTTGCAGCTTTTATAGGGTCTACATCCCCAATTAAATCTGCAACCGTTACATCTGGCGTAGCTAATTTTTCAAAAAAACGTTCTTCTCGATGCATCCAAGTAATAGGGGTCTCATCTCCTTTTTCAGCAATCAATTCTTTAGCAAAACTGGAAATGGGCTTGAGCGGATCATCGTTGATTTCAGAACCGGAAATAACAGGAATCCACTCGTCTAATAATCCTGTCATTTTTCGAGCTAAACGAGTTTTAGCTTGACCTCTTAAACCTAATAGGTTGATATTATGACCAGAAAGAATTGCTCTTTCCAAATCTGGAATAACGGTGTTGTCATAACCGATTAGTCCATCAAAAGAAGTTTCACCTTTACTAATTCTAGCTCTTAAATTATCTGCCAGTTCTTGTTGAATGGTTTTGGGTTGATATGATGTTTTTTTTAGTTCTTTTAGGGTAATATTTTTAGGTTGCTCCATTTCTATCCAAATCGTTTTTTTCTATTTTTTTCATAATCTTCAAAAATCATCTCACCGAGATTATTTAATCCAGTGAAAAAGGCTTTCCCTTGGTTCACTTTGGTGAATTCCTGAACAAATTGCTTTAGGTAGGGGTCTGAGGCGATCATAAAGGTAGTAATGGGGATTTTCAACTTTTTTGCTTGACGAGCCATCAGGTAACATTTTTCAACAATTTGACGATCGAGTCCTACACTGTTTTTGTAATAGCTTCCATCAGGCATCTTCAAACAACTTGGCTTACCATCAGTGATCATAAAGATTTGTTTGTTGGTATTCCTTTTTCTTCTGAGCATATCCATTGCCAACTCTAGTCCAGCAACAGTATTGGTGTGATATGGACCTACTTGTAAGTAAGGTAATTCTTTTATGGAAATGGGTCGGGCATCATTTCCGAAAACCAAAACATCCAGCGTGTCTTTGGGATATCTGGTGGTAATAAATTCAGCCAAAGCCATTGCTACTTTTTTTGCTGGAGTAATGCGATCTTCCCCATATAGAATCATACTGTGACTTATGTCGATCATTAAGACCGTACTCATTTGAGATTTATGGTGGTTTTTTTCCACGACCAGATCGTCTTCAGTGAGATGGAAATCGTGAATTCCAGAATTTATCTGAGCGTTTTTGATGCTTTCTGTGAGGACGATATTTTCAATAGGATCTCCGAACTGAAAGTTTGTTAATTCACCAGAAATCTCGTCTCCAATACCTTGATGCTTGGTGCTGTGATTTCCCATACCTGATCGCTTCAACTTGCCAAAAATTTGTTTTAAAGCATATTCCCTCAAAATTTTTTCGGTCTTTGCAGTTATTCCCATTGAACGTTCGCTTCCATCAGGTTTGATTTCCGCTTTGATGTACCCCTTATCGAGTAAATCTTCTATAAAATCATCAATGGTGTAATTTTCATCGGTAAGTTGATATTCCTCGTCCAACTCTCTTAGCCAATCAATGGCTTCATCAAAGTCTCCAGAGGTATGCGTGATTAGTTCTTTGAAAATCTCAAAAAGCTTTTCAAAAGGAGATTGATCCTTTGACTCAGGTTTTTTGAATAAAAGGCCTGTTCTGAAATCAGAAAACTTCATATTAATTCATTAACATAGCAATTACTACCAAAGGTAGTTTAAAATTGAACTAAAGAAAAGTGATTTATTCTAGAAATTTATAGCGGGTTGATATCTTTTTCCAACATGAAAGTTTTCTCGTAACAATGAATCCTATTAAATAATAGGTAGTGCTAATTTTTGAGGATGTTTTTTGCTTTAATTTATTGATTGAAGGAACGTGTTTTTCGATTGAATCTCTGGTTTAAAACCTTAAATTTTATCTTTATTTTTTTTATTTCTGACCGAGACTATTCTTCCCTGAAGACCAGGTTTTTAAACTATGACATCATTTGAAAAGAAATTTTTAATGTTATCCCAAAGGCATTCTTTCAAATGGGGAAATTTTCAATGTAAATTTTCCTTAAAAATGCTATATTTGCAGAGCATTATGAAAAATAAATCAGAGGCGACTATTAGGTCCCTCTTTTTTTTGATATGAATTTTAGTGAAAAAGTTGCGTCTTTGTTATCAGTTGCATTAGAAAACTTTCCAGATATTTTTTTGGTTGATTTTAAGGTTTCAGCCGACAATTCAATTAAGATTATACTGGATGGCGACAAAGATGTAAATGTAAAAGACTGTATAAATATCAGTCGTGAGATTGAGGGATCGCTTGACCGTGAAGTCGAAGACTTCAGTTTGGAGGTGGCCTCAGCAGGAGTTGGAAGCGCGTTAAAGTTTCCAAGGCAATATTATAAGAACATTGGCAGAAAACTCGAGGTTGTTCTAACTGATGGAGCATTAGTCTCGGGTGAATTGACCAAAGTAGAAGATCAGCAAATCGAACTGCAATGGAAACAAAGAGAACCCAAAGCAGTTGGTAAAGGTAAAATAACAGTAACTAAAAATAAAACCATCGCCTTTGATGAAATTAACCAAAGTAAGGTGATGATAAAATTTTAATCTAATGGAAAATCTAGCATTAATTGAATCTTTTTCAGAGTTTAAAGACGAGAAATTAATTGATCGTGTAACCCTCATGGTAATTTTGGAGGAGGTCTTCAGAAATACACTAAAGCGAAAGTTTGGATCGGACGATAATTTTGATATTATCATTAATCCTGATAAAGGAGATTTGGAGATTTGGAGAAATAGAATTGTTGTTAAAGATGGTGAGGTTGAGGATCCCAATCAAGAAATTGAATTGAAAGATGCGCAAAAAATTGAGCCAGACTTTGAAGTTGGTGAGGATGTTTCTGAAGAAGTCAAACTTGTTGACTTAGGAAGAAGATCCATACAGACCTTACGTCAAAATCTTATTTCAAAAATATTTGAACACGATAGTACCAATACTTTTAATCAATTTAAGGATCGTACGGGAGAGCTTTTTACTGCTGAGGTGCATCATATCAGAAATAGGGAAGTGATTCTTTTGGATGATGATGGTAATGAGATTATCCTACCTAAGGATCGACAGATTCCCAACGATTTTTTTAGAAAAGGGGACAATGTAAGAGGGGTGATTGAAATCGTTGAGTTGAGAGGAAATAAACCGAGAATTATTCTTTCCAGAACTTCACCTATTTTTCTTGAAAAATTATTTGAACAAGAAATCCCTGAAGTATTTGATGGATTGATTACCATTAAAAAAGCAGTCAGAATTCCGGGAGAAAAGGCAAAAGTAGCTGTGGATTCTTACGATGACCGAATCGATCCAGTTGGTGCCTGTGTTGGGATGAAAGGATCTCGAATTCACGGAATTGTTCGCGAGTTGGGTAATGAAAATATAGACGTTATCAATTATACTAACAACTTGCAATTATTTATTACTCGAGCTTTAAGCCCAGCAAAAATTAATTCGCTTAAAATCGATGAAGACACCAAAAGAGTCCAAGTATTCCTCAACCCTGACGAAGTTTCCAAAGCTATTGGTAGGGGTGGACACAATATAAGACTGGCAGGTAAATTGACTGGATACGAAATTGATGTTTACCGAGAGGGTGTGGAGGAAGACGTTGAATTGGCTGAATTCAGTGATGAAATCGACTCTTGGGTGATCGATGAATTCAAAAAAGTTGGTCTGGATACTGCTAAGAGTATTCTCGAACTTGAAAAAGTAGATTTAATAAAGCGAACCGACCTGGAGGAAGAGACCGTTAGTGAGGTAATCCGAATTTTAAAAGCAGAATTTGAAGAGTAAACGTGGGGATTTTTCCTACTTTTGACAGGGAATAAAATCTATATGGCAGAAACATCTACAAAAAGATTAAATGTTGCACTCAGAGAATTGAATATTTCTTTGGATCGTGCGGTCGAATTTCTGTCACACAAGAATGTTGAAATTGAAGCGCGCCCCACCACAAAGATCTCCAGGGATATTTATCAATTACTCTTGGATGAGTTTGAAACAGATAAATCCAAAAAAGATGCTTCTCAAGAAATAAGTGAGGAAAAGAAAAAGGAAAAAGAGACTTTAAGAGTTCTACAAGAACAAAAAGAACAAGAGCGACTTGAACAGCAACAAAAGCGTCAGGAGATCATCAAGGCTAAAGCAAATATTATTAAGCCTGTTACCCTTGGGAAGATAGACCTTGACCCACCCAAACCAAAATCACCGCCCGCCCCCCCTGCAGAAGAAAAACCAGTGGAGGTTAAGAAAG
>CEOK01020104.1_pt1 | contig 31598 bp, 29 predicted proteins | sample 427001 | NCBI WGS metagenome assembly CEOK01 (sample SAMEA2591108, study PRJEB7988) | marine metagenome | isolation source: saline water (ENVO:00002010), including | reverse complement strand
TGCCTCAGGGTTTCAAAAGTTTGCTTGCGATCCCATGGACACTTCTCTCGAAGTTCATCCATGATGTCCAGTAATCGCTCAAATGCCTTTAATTGGTCCGCTCGTGAACTCATTTATTCCTGCTCGTTTGAAGTTTCCGATGAAGGAGTTTCAACTTCAAATTTTAAAACCCCTAACTCTAACAACAAGTTATACCACTGAATAATTTTCTTTATATCACTTGGGTACACCCTATCCTCATCATAATCTTGAAAAACTTCAAAAAAATAAGCCTCCAGTTCCTCGTTCGCAGATTTGGGCTTTATCCTTGTTTTATTTCCGGATTCATAACGATTAATTTTTTCAAAAATCTCAATCAGAGCAACTTCCTCTTCCAATCCATAGACTTGAATTTCTGACAACACATTTATTTGTTGCACCATGTTGGTCGAAATTCTTTTTTTATCCAAGAGCGACTCTGCTATTACGCCTGTTCTCGTTTGTGATAAAATCCTATATAAACCAGGCTTACCTGAAATAGTTATAATCTTTTCTAATATATTCTTACTCATCTTTTAGTCTTTCCTTGTGGATAACGCATTTTATATTCAGGGTTGATTTTTCCTTTTGAAATATCAGACAGTTTTCCCTTGAGAAGTCTTTTTTTTAAAGGACTCAATTTGTCTGTAAACAATATCCCTTCAATATGATCATACTCATGTTGAACTACTCTTGCTGCCAAGCCATTTAGGGTTAATGTATGCTCCTCGAAAGATTCATTGCAATAGCGAATGGTAATTTTTTCTTTTCGTGACACATCCTCTCTAATATTTGGAATACTCAAGCACCCTTCAGTGAAATCCCACTCATCACCTGTCTCTTCAATAATTTCTGGATTAATAAAAACTTTCTTAAAATCTTTTAATGCAGCAACATCCTCATCAGAAAGCGTCTCATCTTCCGAAAATGGGGAAGCATCAATGACAAACAACCTAATTGATTTTCCGATTTGTGGAGCAGCAAGTCCGACACCGTTAGCGTTGTACATTGTTTCCCACATATTATTTATAAGTATTTTTAAATCTGGGTAATCTGCTGTAATATTTATTGCTCGATTTTTTAAAACGTTAGCTCCATATGCTACAATGGGTAAAGTCATATCACTGGTTTTGAGTTAGATTCCAAAAATGATTGCAAGATCAACGTTGCACTTATTTGATCTACAAGCGCTTTATTTTTTCTTGTCTTTTTTTTTGCACCACTTTCGATGAGACTGTTAAAAGCAATTTTTGAGGTAAAACGTTCGTCCTGACGAACCACAGGAATTGATTCAAAATTCTTTTCCAAATCATTAATAAAGACCAGTATATCCTTCTCTACATCAGAATAGTTTCCGTTTCTTTGTTTGGGCTGCCCAACGACAAACTTTTCTATGGGTGTTTGCTTTTGATAATTCTCAAGATATTGGATGACTTCATTCGGGGTTAAAGTACATAAACCGCTTGCTATAATTTGTTTTGGATCGGTATGCGCCAGTCCGATTCTTTTATTTCCGTAATCAATTCCGATTATAACCCCCATAATATTTACAAATATACTTTTTTTGAAAAGACGATTATGCTGTCAAAAACTACTGAATTCAGTATTTTTGAAAAAAACTGAAAATGCAGAACATAATAGAATCAGCTTGGGAGGATCGTTCACTACTTGAAAAAACTGAAACCCAAGAGGTTATCAAAGAGGTAATCAAGCAATTAGATACTGGAAATCTAAGAGTTGCCAGTCCAACTGGAAACGGGTGGCAGGTCAATGAGTGGGTAAAAAAAGCCGTAGTGCTCTATTTTCCAATTCAAAAAATGGAAACCACAGAAGCAGGTCCTTTGGAGTTTCACGATAAAATGCCACTAAAAAGAGGGTACAAAGAAAAAGGAATCCGAGTAGTTCCTCACGCAGTAGCAAGACATGGAGCTTATATATCCAGTGGGGTAATTCTAATGCCTAGTTATGTCAATATCGGGGCCTATGTCGACTCAGGTACTATGGTTGATACTTGGGCAACCGTTGGTAGTTGTGCCCAAATTGGAAAAAATGTTCACCTCAGTGGTGGTGTTGGAATTGGTGGTGTTCTAGAGCCCCTTCAAGCCGCTCCTGTCATTATCGAAGACAACGCTTTTATAGGATCTCGATGCATCATTGTAGAAGGTGCTAGAGTGGGAAAAGAAGCTGTTTTAGGAGCTAACGTGGTCATTACCGCCTCAACTAAGGTTATCGATGTTTCCGGAAAAACTCCTATTGAATATAAAGGTGAAGTCCCAGAGCGTTCGGTAGTAATTCCAGGAAGCTATACCAAAACCTTTTCCGCTGGTGACTATCAAGTACCCTGTGCTTTAATCATTGGAGAAAGAAAAGAAAGCACCGATAAAAAAACTTCTCTGAATAATGCACTGAGAGAACATGATGTAGCCGTTTAGAGCATCCAATGAGATGATTGATATTGGTATTATTATTGTCAACTACCGCTCATGGTCAAAGCTGGAAAGCTGTTTGATAAGTTTATACGAACAAAAGGAAAAAGCCAAGAAAGTTATCGTTGTTGATAACCTTTCTGACGACGGAATTCTCGAGAGTTTTGTTAAAAAATTCAAATGGGTTCATTGGATAAAAAATGACTCCAACGCTGGTTTTGCTTCTGCCTGTAATTTAGGAGCAAATGCTGCTTCCACTCAGTGGTTATTGTTCTTAAATCCTGATACGAGATTACCAAAGAATTGTTTAACAACCCTGATACCTTATTGTAATCAATACCCTGATTATCATTTAATTACCATCAAACAATTGAACGAAAGTGGGAAAAACACTCATCCCTATGGTATTTTCCCGAATATCTGGAACAGTTTAGGCTTATTGAGATCATTGGGTAGACTGATTTTTCAACCAGATCAAACCAAAAAAGCCATGGTGAGTAAACCTATTACTTTTCCTCAATGGATTTCAGGCTCTTTTGTTTTATTACGACAAGAACATTTTAATTTGTTAGATGGTTGGGACGAAAGGTTTTGGATGTACTGTGAGGATATTGATTTATCAAAAAGAGCAGCAGAGAAAAATCTAAATAGAGTATTACTTAATGAATGGGAATGCATCCATTCCCACGGAGTATCGTCTAGAAAAAATAAAAAAATTAAAATACTAACTAAAGCAGAAGTAATAAAGTCAACCCATATTTACATAGAAAAACATTTTGCAGGAAAAACTAAGAAATTGGCTCACCAATGGCTTAGAGTTCATAAATTCATAGAGTTGAGTTTATTGGGTATTATTGACCCTTCAAAAAGAGAAATACTTAAAATTTTAATTCCATTCTGGCATCAATTATTTTCTATGCAAGTTTAATCTTGATGAAGCTATTAGAAAGCCTTATTTTTGTAAGGATAATGGAAGATATCATTAAATTACTGGAGGGTGGAAAACTACTACTATCACCTACTGACACCATTTGGGGCATTCTTTGTGATGCAACCAACTCGGCTGCAGTTGATAAAGTTTACCAACTAAAAAGAAGACCCGATAGTAAAGCCATGGTCTGCATGGTATCGGACTTAAAAATGCTCAAGCAATTTATCACTAACCTACCAGTGGATATTGAAGAGCATATTCAATCAACACGACCTACTACGGTGATTTATTCGTCCCCAGTTGGAATAGCCGCAAATGCTATCGCTGAGGAAAATACAGTAGCCATAAGGATTGTTAAACATCACTTTTGTACACCATTGATTGCAGCTTTTGGAAAACCATTGATTTCAACCTCGGCCAACCTAAGTGGATTGCCTCATCCTCTCAAATATGCTGATATTTCGAAAGAAATTATTTCGGGAGTAGATCATATTATTAATTTGGATAAGGATAAAGTCAACGCACAACCCTCTAGAATAATCAAATTAGAGCGTTCGGGTGAGATCAACTTGATAAGAGCATAGTATGTTAAATAAAAATTTCGATAACATTCTTCAAAAAAAGGTATTCCAAATACTCTTAGAAAGTGTTCAACGAACTGATATCGAAAGCTACCTTGTAGGAGGAGTTGTTAGAGATCACCTCTTGGGCAGGGGGAAAGCTAAAGACATTGATGTTGTGGCAGTAGGATCAGGCATAGAATTGGCAAAGGCCGTTCACCAAGCCCTCCCAGGTGCTAGACCCATCCAAGTTTTCAAATCCTATGGAACCGCAATGATTCAATGGGAGGGAATTACGCTCGAGTTTGTGGGAGCGAGGAAGGAGTCCTACACAAGAGAAAGTCGCAACCCAAAAGTTATTTCTGGCACTTTGGAAGACGATCAAAACAGAAGAGACTTTACCGTAAACGCTTTAGCAGTAAGTTTAAATCCAAAAAATAAAGGTGAATTAATTGATCCTTTTAACGGTTTGGAAGATTTGGAAAAGAGCATCATCAAAACTCCTCTCGACCCCACTATAACCTACACTGATGACCCACTAAGGATGTTACGCGCCATTCGTTTTGCCTCACAGCTTAACTTTAAAATTGAGAATAAGTCACTAAGCGCAATTAAAGAAAATGTTGAACGTATTTATATCATTTCTAAAGAACGTATCGTTGAAGAACTCAACAAAACCTTAATGACACCCAAGCCTTCAGATGGATTTTTACTTTTAGAGCAAACAGGATTACTTAAAAATATTTTACCTGAATTAATTCAACTTAAAGGCATCGAGGAGATAGAGGGTCAAACACATAAAGACAACTTTTACCATACCTTGGAAGTGGTAGATAACATATGTAAGACCACTGAAAACTTATGGTTACGCTGGGCAGCACTACTCCACGATATAGGAAAAGCGCCCACAAAAAAATTCCATCCTAAAATCGGCTGGACTTTTCATGGTCATGAATTCATTGGATCAAAAATGGTTTACAAGCTTTTCAAACGCTTAAAAATGCCATTGAATGAAAAAATGAAATACGTCCAAAAGTTGGTGATGATGAGTTCAAGACCTATTGTAATTTCAGAAGATACCGTTTCAGATGCCGCGGTACGGCGTTTGGTATTTGATGCCGGGGAAATTTTGGAGGATTTAATAACCCTCTGTGAGGCAGATATTACCACCAAAAATCCCAATCGGTTTAGACGATATCACAATAATTTTAAAATTGTCAGACAAAAAATTGTGGAAGTAGAGGAAAGAGATCGCATCAGAAATTTCCAGCCTCCTGTAACCGGTGAAATGATAATGAAATATTTTAATTTAAAACCCTGCAAAGAAATTGGGTTTATAAAAGAAGCCATAAAAGAGGCAATATTAGAGGGAGAGATTCCCAATGAATACGAAGCGGCATTTAATTTGATGCTAAAAAAAGGTAATGAAATTGGATTAGTAGCGGATGGAGAATAGTTTTATAAAATCGGTTAAAGTTAGCTTAGTCATCGTTTATCTAGTGATTGCTGCTGGATCAATTGTTCGGATGACTGGAAGCGGAATGGGTTGTCCCGACTGGCCCAAGTGTTTTGGGTATTGGATTCCACCTACTGAGAGGGTTCAGCTAGATTGGAAACCCAATCAAGAATACCTCAAGGGTCAAGTAATTATTTTAGAAGAAGAATTGAGGGTTGCAAAAACTGATTTTAATTCTGGAGCGAACTACGATAAAAATAATTGGGAATTTTACACTCAACATGACTATGCCTTATTCAATGCTTATCACACTTGGATCGAGTACCTGAACAGACTATTGGGCGTTTTGGCGGGATTAGCAGTACTCGTGATGACCGTCTTGTCATTTTGGTTTTGGAAAAAAAAGAAAGTTATAACCGTTATTTCATTTTTGATATTACTGGGAATGGGGTTTCAGGCTTGGCTTGGAAAAACGGTGGTCGATTCAAATTTGGCACCCTACCGCATTACCATACATATGGTGATGGCTTTACTGATCGTTTTGGGATTAATCTTTTTACTTTTTAAAACCCGAAAAAAAACAACTCCCATACCTACTAGTCCGTTGATGAAAATACTAGCTGTAGGTGCTGTTGCGCTCACACTTTTTCAAATCGGATTAGGAACTCAAGTAAGACAGTTTGTCGATTTACAAATGCATGAGGCGGCGAGTCAATGGCTAGATCCTGCTCCACTAAAATTTTATGTTCACCGAAGTTTATCCCTGCTTGTTCTTGCCGTTCACCTTGCCTTGTTTTGGATGATGCGTAAAATAAAACTCAATCTTAGGGTTTTCAATCAAATCCTTGGACTGATCGGTTTAGAAATATTTACAGGTATTTTAATGTTTTATCTAGACTTTCCGTTCAGTTCACAACCTCTACATTTAATTATAGCTGCCCTATTATTTGGGGCGCAATCCTTATTTATACTGAAAATAATAACAAAAGAAAAATCTTATGATTTATAGAATGAGAGCCATTTTGGATACCGAAGAAGATGTTATCCGAGATTTTGAGATTGAAGACCAATCAACTTTGGAGGAACTACATGATGCTATTTCCCAATCATTTGGCTTCGCTGGAAATGAGATGGCTTCTTTTTATCGCTCAGATGAACAATGGAATCAAGGAGAGGAATTACCCTTGGTAGATATGGGGGTAGGTGAAAAGCCCATGAATGATATTCCTTTAGATAAAATTATTTCTGAATCCGATAATCGATTGATTTATGTTTACGACTTCCTGAACCTTTGGACATTTTTTGTTGAGCTCATTGAAATTGCAGAAAATGAGCCCATGAGAGGTTACCCCAGCTTGATTTTTACCCATGGTGAGGTTCCAGAAACAGCTCCTAATAAGGAATTTAGCGGATCAGGTGAGTTTGAAGACGATTTATCTACAGATGAAAACGAGGAAGAAGACGATTATGACAGCGACGACTTCTATTAGAGTAAGTCACTTAAACTTACATTTTCATAATTTTTTCGAGTATAATCAAAAGCAGCCTGCATCAACTCTCCCATAGATTGGCTTTTTTTAAAAGCCTGATCTTTTGTAAAAATAAAAATCTCATTTTTTAGTTTCTCCAAATTTTCAGGGGTAGATAAAATATCTCTTTTCATTATAGCTATCAAAAAATCAATGCGATTTCCTGAGTTGATTAATCTTCGTGAAAGTATGGAACGTTCCTCAATTTTATACTGAATAATTGATTCGTGATTCAGCTTGTCCTTTACCACCTTGATAAGTGGGTAATTTTCTTTAAAAAACTGTGGTCGGTAAACCGATAGCTTTCCTTCAAAACATTGTTGATCAAAATCAATAGCTCTAATTCGATAGATTACATGGTCAAAGTCATGTATTGGAATTACCACATAATTATAAGCGCGCATATCACCCAACAGCCTAATCATGCAACGCTCATTGAATTTTACATATTCCTTTGCAATCTGAGCTTTTTCAGATGAAGTACAATCCGATAAATAATCTTTGATAAAAACATCACCAGGAATCCCTGCGATATGCTCCTCCACCAAGGTGTCATTGTTAACCATATAGTTTAGGTTATAAGGGGAAAGTATATGCTCAAATTCCAATCCATAAACTCGCGAGGCATCTGTTTTTTTTACATAGAAATAAGTAAAGTTATCATTCAGAATATTTCGAATTTTAATACGAAAAGGTTTTGAATTTCCAAAAGTGCAATAATCAATGGCGTCAATATTCAGGTCTGGTAAAGAAGAAATATTACCATCTGAATGAAGCGAAGTATATATTGTTTTTAAATTAAAATCTATTTCTTTTCTATATGAATCGGAATAATACACTCTAACCCACAAGGTATCTTCATCATTTTTATCATAGACGGTTACAGCCCCTGAAAACCGGAGTAAATCATCATAACATATGGAAGTATCCATCCAACGGTCGTATTTTTTTAAAAAAAGTGACAACTCATTAGAGATAGGGAAAAAAGGCTTTTTTTTTGAAATTAATTTTTCTTCCACAGCTTAACTTTTACCAAAAATACCACCTTATTCTGAAATGATAACCAACCTGTGGTCATTTGGGCTTAATTCTATTTTAATGTTGTGCAATGAACATTTAAGCTTTAATTTCGCAAGATGCAATTTAAACTTGAATCTAATTTCTCTCCAACTGGGGATCAACCTGAGGCGATTCGACAAATCGCAGCTAGTTTTTCTGAGGAGGAAAAATATGTTACTTTACAGGGAGTAACAGGTTCCGGAAAGACCTTTACGGTGGCGAATGCTGTACAGGAATTGCAACGTCCAACGCTAGTTTTAGCTCACAACAAAACACTTGCTGCCCAGTTATATTCTGAATTCAAGCAATTTTTTCCCAATAATGCAGTAGAATATTTTGTTTCTTATTACGATTATTATCAACCCGAGGCGTATATTCCAACCAGTGGGTTATATATTGAAAAAGACCTTTCAATAAACGATGAAATTGAAAAGTTAAGACTGAGTACCACCTCATCCTTATTGTCTGGAAGAAGAGACGTATTGGTTGTTGCCTCAGTATCCTGTCTCTATGGCATTGGTAATCCCATTGAATTCCAAAAAAATGTTATTGCCATTGAAAAAGATCAAGTGATTTCCAGAACGAAATTACTCCACCAACTGGTGCAGAGCTTATACTCAAGAACCACAGGTGATTTCAATCGCGGAAATTTCAGAGTCAACGGTGACGTAGTAGATATTTTTCCAGGTTATGCTGACATTGCTTTTAAGCTTCATTTTTTCGGTGATGAGATAGAGGAGATTGAAGCTTTTGACCCAATTGAAAATCGAATTTTAGAAAAGTATGATCGGCTTACACTTTTTCCTGCAAATATGTTCGTGACCTCGCCAGATATTCTTCAAAATGCTATAACAACAATTCAAGATGACTTAGTCAAGCAAGTAGATTATTTTAAATCCATCGGCAGTTTTTTGGAAGCAAAAAGATTACAAGAACGCACTGAATTTGATTTAGAAATGATTCGAGAATTAGGCTACTGCTCTGGTATAGAAAATTACTCACGCTATCTAGATGGACGTGACCCAGGAACACGTCCTTTTTGCTTGTTAGACTATTTCCCTGAGGATTATCTGATGGTGGTTGATGAGAGCCATGTAACCATCTCACAAGTTCATGCTATGTACGGAGGAGATCGCAGTAGAAAAGAAAACTTAGTGAATTACGGATTTCGCCTACCTGCTGCAATGGATAACCGCCCATTAAAATTTGAAGAGTTCGAAACCCTTCAAAATCAAGTGTTATATGTTAGTGCCACACCAGCAGACTACGAACTCCAAAAAACAGAAGGTGTTTATGTCGAACAAATTATTCGTCCCACTGGACTGCTGGACCCTGAAATAGAGATACGGCCTAGTCTAGATCAAATCGACGATCTCATTGAAGAAATACAGCAAAGAGTCGAAAAAGATGAACGTACCTTAGTAACCACACTTACTAAAAGAATGGCTGAGGAATTGACCAAATATTTTACAAGGGTCAGTATTAGGTGCCGTTATATTCACAGCGATATCGATACCTTAGAGCGAGTTGAGATAATGCAAGACCTGAGAAAAGGGCTGTTTGACGTATTGGTTGGGGTTAACCTTTTACGAGAAGGTTTGGACTTACCTGAAGTTTCACTCGTCGCCATTTTGGATGCAGATAAAGAAGGTTTTTTAAGAAGTCACAGATCCCTTACTCAAACAGTAGGTAGAGCCGCGAGAAATATTAATGGAAAAGCAATAATGTATGCCGATAGTATTACTAAAAGCATGCAAAAAACAATAGACGAGACCAGCTATCGGAGAGATAAGCAACACGCTTTCAATCTGAAAAATAAAATTACCCCAACAGCCCTTAATAAATCTTTAGACAATGCTCTTTCAAAAAATTCTGTTGCTACCTATGCCGAAGAGTTAAATCAGCGAAAAGCAGCCGAAGCAAAGAATCGCTATTTATCAAAAGAGCAAATCGAAAAGAAAATTCGAGAATCTAGAAAGGCCATGGAAAATGCTGCCAAAGATTTAGATTTTATCGAAGCAGCAAGACTTAGGGATGAGATTAAATCTTTGCAAACTCAATTACAATAAAAAAAGCCTGGCGAAAATTACCACCAGACTTTTTCTCAAACAATTCACTAACTAATTTACTTTATGGTAATTAATTTTTTAGGCTGTGGCAAAGCCTCATCTTTCTTTGGTAAACTCACCGTTAAAATTCCTTCTTTGTAAGTTGCGGAAATTTTATCCGTAGCCACGGTTTCTGGAATGTTAAAGGATCGTTTGAAGCAACTAAATCCAAACTCCTTTCGCGCATAACTCTCTTTCTTATCACCAGCATGAGAAACTGTATCAGAGGCAATGGTAAGTACCCCCTCCTCTATTTCGATCTGAAAGTCAGTTTTTTCCTTTCCGGGTACAGCCAACTGAATGTCGTAGTGATCTTCAACTTCAATAATATTGACAGCTGGTACGGAGGTTCCTTGGTAACTCCAATCTTGATTTAAGAGTAAATCATCCAATAAGGATGTGAAAACTAGGTTTTGTCTTTTTAATAAATTCATATGTATAGATTTAAATTAAACTTTCTTTTCAAAGCTTAATTCAAAACCCATACCATCTGTATATTTATGACAATATGTCGTTTTTTTAATAAAATTAGCTGTCAAGTTGACGCCTATAGTGCCTCTTCTACCTTTCTAGCAGCTTCTTCAAATGCGGTAGCAGACAAAACATTGAGTCCGGAATCATCAATTAGCTTTTTAGCAATATCGGCATTGGTTCCCTGAAGTCTGACAATGATTGGGACTTTTATTGCATCCCCCATATTCTTGTAGGCATCCACAATCCCCTGTGCGACTCGGTCGCACCTTACAATTCCGCCAAAAATATTGACCAATATCGCTTCAACCTTAGGGTCTTTAAGAATCAAACGAAATGCAGTTTCTACTCGAGCAGCATCTGCTGTTCCTCCCACATCGAGAAAGTTAGCCGGAGAACCGCCAGATTGTTTAATCAGATCCATCGTAGCCATCGCCAATCCAGCACCGTTAACCATACAACCTACATTTCCATCCAAAGCAACATAGTTAAGTCCTACCTCTCGCGCCTCTACTTCAGTTGGATTTTCCTCTGATAAATCTCTCAATTCTTCATAATCTTTATGACGAAATAATGCATTTTCATCCAATGTAACCTTAGCATCTACTGCTATAATTTTATCGTCAGATGTTTTTAAAACGGGATTTATTTCAAATAACGATGCATCTGACCCCACGTAGGCGTTGTATAATGCCGTTATAAATTTGACCATCCCTTTAAAGGCAACACCGCTTAAGCCTAAATTAAAGGCAACGTTTCGGGCTTGAAAACCCTGTAATCCGTGCGCTGGATCAATTTCTTCTGTGAAAATCAGTTCAGGAGTATTTTCAGCTACTGTTTCAATATCCATCCCTCCCTCTGTAGAGTACATGATCATATTCTTCCCACTAGCACGATTCAGTAAAACAGACAAGTAAAATTCCTTCGGCTCAGTTGCCCCAGGATAATATACATCTTGAGCAATCAGCACTTTATTTACCTTTTTTCCTTCGGGAGGGGTCTGGGGTGTAATCAATTGCATCCCAATAATTTGATCAGCAATCGATTCCAATTCAGTAAGGTTTTTAGCGAGTTTAACACCGCCACCTTTACCTCGTCCTCCAGCATGTATTTGCGCTTTGATTACATGCCACGAAGTTCCTGTATCTTCTGTTAATTGTTTGGCTGCCGAAACGGCTTCATCTTTGTTGTTAGCAACGATTCCGAGCTGCACACCGACACCATAACTGGCTAATATTTCTTTTCCCTGATATTCGTGAAGATTCATTTATAAAAGTTTTAATCATTCAAAAGTAGTAAATCACCTCCTAAATAGTCTGCTTTATAATGTTACATTTAAAACAATATGTTTAATTTTTATAACATCTTGTGCTTTTGTACTGCGGTTGAAGATTTGATTTTAAATTTGACAAAAATAAAATAGGAATAAAGTGACAAATAACGATTTATTAGACATTGCCGAGAACTTTGGCAAACCCGTATATGTTTATGATAGTGAGAAGATTGCGTCTCAATACCAGCGATTAATTGATGCTTTTGCAGGAGTCAGTGATTTAAGAATCAATTATGCCGCTAAAGCGCTTTCAAATATCTCCATTTTAAAATTCATGCGACAACTGGATTCGGGTTTAGATACTGTATCTATCCAGGAAGTGCGTTTGGGATTGGCAGCAGGATTTGAGCCACAAGCCATTATATACACCCCCAATGGTGTTTCCCTAAATGAAATAGAGGAAGTTGCCAAAATGGGTGTTCAGATCAACATCGACAACCTTTCGTTATTGGAACAATTTGGAACTCGCCACCCCAAGACGCCAGTTTGTATCCGGATAAATCCACATGTCATGGCAGGAGGAAATGACAACATTTCGGTGGGTCATATCGATTCTAAGTTTGGGATTTCTATTCACCAAATTCCTCATTTATTGCGTATTGTAGAAAACACAGCGATGAACATCAACGGTATCCACATGCATACAGGAAGTGATATTCTGGACATAGATGTCTTTCTTCATGCTGCTGAAATTTTATTTGATACGGCCAAGCATTTTAAAGCCCTTGAATTTTTAGACTTTGGAAGTGGTTTTAAAGTTCCCTATCACAACAATGATATTGAAACTAATATTGAAGAATTGGGCGAAAAGTTATCCGCTAGATTCACTGAATTCTGTTTAGAATATGGCAGTGAACTTCAGCTAATTTTTGAGCCAGGTAAATTCTTAGTAAGCCAAGCGGGGCATTTTATAACACAGGTTAATGTGGTTAAACAAACTACCTCAACCGTTTTTGCTCAAGTCGATAGTGGTTTTAATCACCTGATCCGACCAATGCTTTACGGTTCTCACCACCATATAGAAAACCTTTCCAACCCCAGCGGAAAAGAACGCTTTTACTCCGTGGTAGGCTATATATGCGAAACAGACACCTTTGGCAGCAACCGTAAAATTGCTGAGATAACTGAGGGTGATTTACTTGTATTTCGCAATTGCGGAGCCTATTGCTTTTCAATGGCTAGCAATTACAATTCCCGCTACCGACCCGCAGAGGTTTTATGGTACCAAGGCCAAGCCCATTTGATTCGTAAAAGAGAGACCTTTGAGGATATCATGAATAATCAGGTGGAGATTGTTTTTAAACCTCAAATGCAGGCTTAAATTTCTTTAATTCTTTTTAGGGTGTGGTTATACTCCTCAATAAGGTTCTGCACAATTTGAGCAGCAGGAAGAACTTCATTAATCAATCCAGCAATTTGTCCTATTTCAAGTTCGCCTTCCTCTAAATCTCCTTCAAACATCCCTTTTTTTGCTCTACCCCTTCCTAAAGTAGATTTTAATTCCTCAGCATCTGCGCCGTTTTCATAAAGTGCAGCAATCTTTTGAAAAAATGGATTTTTCAGCATCCTGACCGGGGTAATTTCCTTTAAGGTTAGCACAGTACTTCCTTCTACCGCTTTAATTACTTCATTTTTAAAGTTTGGGTGAGATGATGCCTCATCCGATGCCACAAATCGGCTGCCTACCTGAACACCGTCAGCTCCCAGAGCCGTCCCAGCCAGCATAGCTCCGCCTGTAGCTATTCCACCCGCCGCAATGAGTGGTAATGATATCGCTGCTTTAACCATGGGAATCAATGTCAGTGTTGTGGTTTCTTCTCTGCCGTTATGTCCTCCAGCTTCAAAACCCTCCGCAACAATGGCGTCCACCCCTGCCTCCTGAGATTTTAAAGCAAACTTCACGGAACTGACCACCTGTACAACCTTGATGTTATTTTCTTTTAAAATAGCAGTCCAAAGCTTTGGACTGCCTGCTGATGTAAAAACAATGGGAACTTTTTCCTCGATAATAATCGACATGATTTCCTCTAGCTGGGGATAAAATAAGGGAACGTTAACCCCGAAGGGTTTTACGGTAGCTTTTTTACATTTCTGAATATGTTCTCTTAAAACATCGGGATACATCGATCCAGCCCCTATCAACCCTAAACCACCAGCATTACTAACAGCTGCAGCCAAACGCCAGCCACTCGCCCAAATCATACCTGCCTGGACGATGGGGTATTTAATTTCAAATAACTCACAAATTTTATTCATGCGGAAATTTAAGAAATTACCCCCGAACCTACCAATTCTTCCTCCTGATACCATGCCACAAACTGACCAGAAGTAATGGCGGATTGATGTTGATCAAAAACGACGTATAAAGCTTCTTTTTGAGGAATAAGTATGGCTTTTTGTAGCGGCTGTCTATAACGAATACGTGCATTAACCTCCAACTGTTCTCCCAGTGGAATTTTCAGATCATTTCTAACCCAATGGATCTCATCACCTGAGACCTTTAAGGCCTTACGAAATAATCCTGGATGGTCTTTTCCCTGGCCGACATAAACAATATTTTTCACTACATCCGTATCAATAACAAAAAGTGGCTCCGGGGTTCCCCCCACAGCCAATCCTTTACGTTGTCCGATCGTAAAAAAATGAGCCCCCTGATGTTTTCCAACAGTTTTACCGTCTGTGGCACTATAAGTTACTTTTTGGGATTGACCAGTCAACGTACTTGCAACTGGTTTGTCTTTATAAAAATCGTAGGGTATTTCAATAATATCACCTGTTTTGGGTTGTAATTGCTGTTGTAAAAAGTCAGGTAAACTGACTTTACCGATAAAACAAAGTCCTTGAGAGTCCTTTTTCTCGGCAGTTACCAAATTTAATTCCCTCGCAATTTTACGTACTTCCGCTTTTTGTAAGTGACCAATAGGAAATAGCGTTTTGGCGAGTTGATCTTGTGTTAGTTGACAAAGAAAATAAGACTGATCTTTGTTGGTGTCAGCACCGCTAATGAGACGGTGCTGGGGCTTACCATCCGCATTAACAACTGTGTCTTTTTGGCAATAATGTCCTGTAGCGACATAATCTGCTCCAAGGGAAATTGCCAACTTTAGAAAGACATCAAACTTAATTTCACGATTACATAAAACATCTGGATTGGGGGTTCTTCCTGCAGCATATTCATCGAACATATAGTCTACGATGCGCTCTTTGTATTCAGAGCTCAAATCAACGGTTTGAAAGGGGATACCCATTTTTTCAGCTACCAACATGGCATCATTACTATCCTCTAACCATGGACACTCATTCGACAAAGTCACTGACTCGTCATGCCAGTTTTTCATAAATAAACCAATCACTTCATAGTCTTGCTGGGTAAGTAAATAGGCTGCTACGCTTGAGTCAACCCCACCAGACAGTCCAACAATCACCCTTTTCTTTTTCATGGGATAAAGTTACGGCAAGAAATTAAAATTTTAATGAATTACTTCAAAAGCAGTTACTTTTTACCTCTTGCTTTTTTTTGCTTTTCGGCATCTTCCATTGCTTTTTGTAATCTCGCTGAAAAACCACCTGCCTTTTTAGGTTTCTTTTTATTCTCCTCTATTTTGGCATGGATTTTTTTATCATCAATAATATAGTTCTTAATGACTAGCATCAAAGTGATGGTAAGTAAATTAGAGATAAAATAATACAGACTCAATCCACTGGCATAATTGTTGAAGAAAAATAACATCATCAATGGCATTAAGTACATGACAATTTTCATATTGGGCATACCAGGCTGCTGTGGCATGGTTTGCTGACCTGTTGTCATCTGGGTATAAAAGAATATCGCTATGGATGCCAATATGGGAAATAAACTCACATGGTCACCATAAAAAGGAATATTAAAACCTAGCTCCAAAACCGAATCATAAGAAGATAAATCATCTGCCCAAAGGAAACTCTTCTTACGCAACTCGAAAGCCACAGGGAAAAAAGTAAAGAGGGCGTAGAAAACTGGCAATTGAAGCAGAGCAGGGATACAACCTGCCATTGGGTTGGCTCCAGCACGGTTATATAAACTCATCGTTTCTTGTTGACGCTTAACCGCGTTGTCTTTGTGCTTTTTATTGAGCTCCTCAATTTCTGGGCGAAGAACCTTCATTTTAATTTGTGAAACGTATGACTTATAGGTAACTGGAGACATCGCCAAACGAACAATAATCGTCATTAGAATAATCGCCAAACCGTGGGGTAAAAAAGAAGATAAAAAACCAAAAAGTGGCATAAAAACGAATCGGTTTAACCAACCGAAAATTCCCCATCCAACTGGAATAGAAGATTCTAAATCTCGATCATAGGTCTTTAAGGTTTTATAATCTGTTATCCCGAAATAGTATTCAAAATTACTTCCAAATTCTCCAGATGAGTAAGCTAGTGGTAGCTGAAGTCCAAACTTTTTGGTAAATACTTCATCCAATGATTCGTCACTTGAGAGGTTCTCAGAGGTCACAGTCAACTGGTTTACAGACTTTTCTGGGATCAAAATAGCACTAAAGAAGTGTTGTCTAAACGAAACCCATCTCACCTCTTCTGCCGTTTCTTCATCATTTCCGCTCAGAGATAAATAATCCACTTTGTCACCCTCATAACCATAGGTTAGCTCGGTATATCTGCTTTCGTAATCTATACTTTTAGAGTTTCTGTAAGCTGTATTTTCCCATTCCAAGAGGGCGGGTTCACTAGTATCCAAAAGCGAGGCTATACCTGATGATTTTACACTAAAATCAACCAAAAACTTTTCAGCATCAATGCTGTAAATAAACTCCAAATATTGATTGGGTGCTATGCTTGCTTTTAGGGATAACTTTTGCTTGCCGCTGTCCGAAGTTAAACTGGGATAAAAGTAAAAATCTTCTGTATTGAGTCTTCTGCCGTCTTTGGTCGTAAATTGAATGTTAAATTTATTGTTGCCTTCTTTGATCAAATCCAGAGGTTGATCCAGATAATCTGTATAGTCTTTTAGTCTTACCAGGGTTAAAACCCCTCCTTTAGGACTAACTTGAATCAAAAGCTCCTTGTTTTCTAGTACCTGGGTAGTCGCCCCTTGATCCATCATCCAATTGCTGAAAATCCCAAACGTACTTTTTAAATTGATTTGTTGTAATGAATCATTTAGTTGAAGGGGGGCTTGCTCCTGTTCTGTAACCGCCTCAGTGTTGACTGTTTGTACTTCTGTACTGGTGTCTTCCTCTGGACGATTCATATATAGCATCCATGTTAGAATAAGTGCAATAAGGATAAATCCAATAAATTGATAAGGATCAAATCTTTTTTCTTCCATTAGTTTTAATTCGATTACTGTCGGCTAAGATAATCAATACTTGCTTTAATAAAAGCTAGAAAAAGTGGGTGAGGATTGGAAACAGTACTTTTGTATTCTGGGTGAAATTGGACACCAACAAACCATGGATGGTCTTGATTTTCAATAATTTCAACCAAATTAGTTTCAGGATTAAATCCAGCTATTTTTAAAGAACCTGTTTCAAAAATCTCTTTAGTGTATTGGTTATTGAATTCGTAACGGTGACGGTGGCGTTCCTCAATAGCATCCGTACCATATGCTTTTGCAACTTGAGTATCTTTATTTATCGTACAATCCCAAGTTCCAAGACGCATCGTCCCCCCCTTGTTGACGATTCCTTTTTGACTTTCCATCAAATCTATAACAGGGTAGTCTGTGTTTTCGTCGATCTCAGTAGAATTTGCGTTTTTATGGTTTAACACATTTCTACTGTATTCAATTACTGCCATTTGCATACCGAGACAAATTCCAAAAAAAGGTATTTTATTTTCCCTTACATAGGTAATTGCATTGATTTTACCTTCAATACCTCTTCCCCCGAATCCTGGGGCTACAATCAATCCGTGGACTGATTTCAATTGTTCTTGAGAATTGGCTTGATTCAAAAATTCGGAATGAATACTGACCACCTCAACATTCGCTTCATTCATCGCTCCAGCATGAATAAGTGCCTCTAAAATAGATTTGTAAGAATCTTGTAATTCAACGTATTTTCCGACCAATCCAATCCTAACTTTTCTTTTGGGATGCTTGTATTTTTCTAAAAATGACTTCCAATTATCAAGTTTATGTGGCTTTGATTTTAGCTTTAATTTATTCAATACAACCTTATCCAATCCCTCTTCTAACATTTTGATTGGAACATCATAAATTGTTTCTACATCTATCGATTGTATAACCGCTTCAACTCTAACATTACAGAAAAGTGCCAGTTTTTTTCTTAGGTCATTTGAAAGTTCGTATTCAGTACGACAAACCAGGACATCTGCCTTAATCCCACTTTCCATAAGGGTTTTAACAGAGTGTTGTGTGGGTTTAGTCTTTAACTCCTTAGCAGCAGAAAGAAATGGTATTAATGTTAGATGAATTACCATTGCGTTTTCGTCCCCTAAATCATAAATCAATTGCCGTACGGATTCTATGTAAGGCAAGGACTCTATATCTCCAACCGTTCCGCCAATTTCAGTTATGATAATATCAAATTCACCGGATTTACCTAATAATTGCATCCGTTCTTTAATCTCATTTGTGATATGCGGAACGACTTGAACGGTTTTACCCAAAAATTCTCCCTTACGTTCTTTTTCTATTACACGTTGATATACTCTTCCAGTAGTAACATTATTCGCCTGTGAGGTTTTGATATTAAGAAATCTTTCATAATGTCCTAAATCCAAATCCGTCTCGGCGCCATCATCGGTAACATAACACTCTCCGTGCTCATAAGGATTAAGGGTACCTGGATCTACATTAATGTAGGGATCGAACTTTTGAATAGTGACTTTAAAATCTTGCGATTGAAGTAATTTGGCTAGGGATGCCGCTATTATTCCTTTTCCTAATGAAGAAGAAACCCCTCCTGTAACAAAAATATACTTTACATCCGGCATCTAGTGCTTATTATATAATAACTAACCGGGCTTAAAATTACAAAATCTAGTATTATTCTAAGGTTATTTATGCTATTTCTTAAGCTCAACAATATCAAAATTTTGGTGTTGTAATAAGAAATATCCCGAATTGAAAAAACTATCATTTTGTTTTTTGTACAAAAATCGGCTCTCTTCATAATCAGCCTCCCCGATTTGATCTACTGTTCTTAAATCTCCAGTATAAACCAGCCTTAAAATCAAATCCATCGTAAGGTCATAAGCACGAATGGCAGTCCGATTGGGTGGTTTTCCAAAGGTGGCGATATAACGATTTTGGAAATGATTATATTCTCCTAATTTAAGCGGTAAACTAGCAGCTGTATAGGTGAAATTGAGATCGCCCAACTGTTTTCTCGATAGACTTGGGTTCTCATAAGCACTCGCTCGATAGGTGGTAAATAACTGAACCGTTCTCAGATCCGATTGCTGCGCACTCATTTGTGAGCTAGCACTTGAGATCAACGAAAAATCTTGACTTTCCAAAATTACACGATTAGGAAGAGAGTCTACCAACAAGGAATCTACTAACTCTGGTAATAAGTAATTACTTTTTTCAGGTCTTAAAACGGTAGATTTAGGAAATAACTTTAATAATTCTCTCTCTATTGGACGGTTGAGAGAGTCAACTACTAAAACAATATTATCCTCACGATTTAATGTCCGATCCAAATACTCAAACATCCTTTTTCTCAAGAAATCTTTTGAAGTTACCGATTGGTAAACCCCAGGGCGCAAGGATACTGCATTAGTAGAAAGCGAAGCTACCTTGGGAGTAGCCTTTAATTTTGATTTCGCAGATAAAAACTCAAAGTTAGCGGGGATAAGTGGTCCTATGATCGCATTGGTGTCAGAAAAATCGTTTTGATTGATAATTTGATTAACCTTAGAAATACTATTCTCGCTGTCAAATGTATTTAAGTTAACTGATATTCCTCTCTTACTCAGGGTATCAACAGCCAGTAGAATTCCTGAGTAGAAATCTGTAGAAATTGTATGTAAGTTCCTGCCTTGTAAAAGTTTCTGAGTGTTATCGATAGAGTCAAATTCAATCTCGTTAGCCTTGAAGGGTAGAAAAACTGCCAACTTAACTGACTTGGGTTCATTAATCGAATCTAATAGCGAAAGTTTTTCAACAAGCAAATCATCTTCTATTTTATAAGCTCCTTTGGCCTCGATGGGAACCCGAAGTACCATTCCAGGCCTCAGTCCAAGTGATAAAAGCTGTGGATTGAGTGAATCCAATACTTTCTGAGTCACTCCGATTTTTTTTTCGATGCGATAATATCCCTCCTTGGGTCTCACCGTGTAATAATTATAATTGCTATCCCAAGTTTGACTTACTGACTGGGCAGGCATAACGGGGACAAGAATCTCCTGGCCTGCTTTTAATCCCGCTTTAATTTTTGGATTTAGTGCTTCCAACTCGGGAACAGTCATTTTAAAATTATAAGCAATCCTCCATTTGGTTTCTTTCGGCTTAACGATATATTTTTCAATAGTCTTGTCTACTAAGGTAGGTTTTGGCTGAACAGCTTCCTTCAAATCTTGCTTGTAAACCGGAATTCGCAGTACCATGCGTTTTCTGAGGCCTATTTTTTCAAGTAATGGATTGTATTCATTTAACTGCTCTTTAGTAATGTTATATTCTCTAGTTATGCCAAAAATTGTTTCTTTTTTTTTGACTTTATGGGATATAAAGCGCTCAGGAGCCTGTTGAGCTTGAAGTATTAAAAGCCCAAAAAACATAAAAAGAACAATAAGTAACTTATTTTTTTTCACAGTAAATTATTCCCATTCAATGGTAGCAGGGGGCTTAGAGCTAATGTCGTAAACTACTCTGTTTATGCCCTTAACTTTATTGATGATTTCATTGGATATCTTCTGAAGGAAGGCATAAGGCAAATCTACCCAATCAGCAGTCATTCCGTCTGTTGATTGCACCGCACGAAGGGCAACACACTTTTCATAGGTTCTTTCATCTCCCATCACTCCCACGCTATTAACAGGCAACAGCATTGCTCCTGCTTGCCAAACTTGGTCATATAAATCCCATGACTTAAGCCCTTCAATAAAAATTGCGTCCACCTCCTGTAACATTTTCACTTTTTCCTCAGTAATATCCCCTAAGATACGGATTCCTAACCCTGGACCTGGAAACGGATGTCGACCTAATAATTCAGGATTAATCCCTAAACTCGCACCAACCCTCCTTACTTCGTCTTTAAATAACATTTTAAGGGGCTCTACAAGTTTCAATTTCATGTAATCTGGTAACCCGCCGACATTATGATGGGATTTGATGGTCGCCGAAGGGCCATTCACAGAAATCGATTCAATCACATCTGGATAAATGGTGCCTTGTCCCAACCATTTCACATTCGATATTTTTTTGGACTCCTCGTCAAAAACATCAATAAACGTATTGCCAATAATTTTTCTTTTTGTTTCGGGATCGGTCACACCCTTCAAGGCATTTAAAAATTGATTTGAAGAATCAACACCTTTGACATTTAACCCCATTCCTTCATATTGATTCAATACGCTTTCAAATTCATTTTTACGAAGTAGTCCATTATTTACAAATACACATTGTAATTGATCACCTACAGCTTTGTTTAACAAAACGGCTGCAACCGTTGAATCTACGCCACCCGACAAGCCCAAAATAACTCTTTCGGTACCTATAGTTTCGCTAATTTCATTAACCGTCATCTCTACAAAAGAATCAGGCGTCCAATCTTGTTTTAGTCCAGCAATTTTTAATAAAAAGTTTTCCAAAAGCTTCTTTCCATCGGCGGTGTGATAAACCTCGGGATGGAACTGAATTCCATAGGTGTCCTCTCCCTCAACCCTGAAGGCTGCATTGGTAACATCCTGTGTACTTGCCAACAAAATTCCACCAGTAGGCAGTGTGTCAATCGTATCGCTATGACTCATCCATACTTGGCTTCCTTTTTCGATTCCCTCAAAAAAAGTTTCTCCATCTTCGATCATTGACAGATTTGCCCGACCGTATTCTCTTAAATCAGAGGGTTTTACATTACCTCCTGAAAAGTGTGCCAAATATTGTGCGCCATAACACACTGCTAGTAGGGGAAGTTGCCCTTTAATCTCAGACAAATTTGGATGAGGCGCGTCTTCAGATCGGACAGAGTAAGGAGATCCAGATAAAATTACCGCATTAAATTCTTTGATGTTTTGCGGAGGATTATTGAATGGATGAATCTCACAATATATAAATAGCTCTCTAACTCTTCTTGCAATCAATTGGGTGTATTGTGACCCAAAATCAAGAATCAATACTTTGTTTTGCATGTATCAAAAATACAATTAATTCAGAACAGATGAATTCACCATAAGCGTATTTTATCAAAAAAAAATGTTGGTAAAACCTATATTACAACAATGGTAAATTCTCCAGATAGCGGATCGAAAGCATCCATCAAAAAATCAATAAACTCACTTCCTTTTTCTGTGTATACACTGCTAAAGTTTTCTACACGCTCTTGAAGATTTCCTCCAGGGAAAAGCTGTTCATGTAACAAAACTAATCGCTCAACTTGATCTTTGAGTTTAAGCTTTTGAGCTTTAAGTAGCCTTTGTTCCAATCGATCTATACCCTTAAACTGCTTTGACTTTTGAGCTTGGACAGATCCTTTGAAAGAAGCGTCTGTTTCATTGACTAAGACCTCCAGCTGATCGAATTGTTTTTCCAATGCGGTTTTGAGTGGGGATAAATCCAAATCAATATTACTGATTTGTCTTACTTTTTTATTGATTAAGGCATTTCTTTTTAGAAATAAGTCAGGGATTTCTAATTTTAAATTCTTAACCTTTTTTGCATTTTTTGCAGAAATAATCAACGCAGCATTCCGCATACAAAGAATTGGAAACAAAACTTTTTGGGAGTCAAAAAAAGATTTTAATTCTAACCAATATGCTAATTCCCCTCCGCCACCAAAATAAGCAATATTGGGTAAAATAACTTCCTGGTATAGCGGACGTAAAAGCACATTAGGTGAAAATTTTTCCGGATTTTTATCTGCTAAATCAATTATTTCTTTTTCAGATAAATTATTAGCTGTTCCCTCAAAAGCATAACGGCTACCTGTTTTTGTGATACGGTGACGCTTACCGTCATCCAAAAAAAACAGATTTACCTTTCTTGGATTGACTTGCGGTTTAAAGGTTTGGGAATAATTTTTTTGGATCGCGGCAATCTGAGAAAGCACTTGCTCCTCACATTGATGAGTGAGTAAATCCTCTTTAATGTAGTTGGTGAATTCTTTCTTTAAATCAGGGTGATTTGCATCGATGATCACCAGACCAAAGCGTCCAAATAAATGGTTGACAAAGACTCGTGTGGCATCCGAGAGATTATTTTCTGATTCATAGCTGAGTGCTATCAACTCTTTAAGCGCTTTAGCATCTAAACTACTTCCTAATTCCTTTTTAAATAACGCTAATAAAGAGGCTAAACTTTCCGTATTAATTTCACCGACCGCTCCACCTGAGTTAGTGTTCCACTGAAATTTTTTACCGTTAAAAATAAAAGCACTGATTTCCTGAAAGTCATGATCCTCTGACGCCATCCAATAAACAGGAACAAAATCTAGGTCCGAATATTTTTTCTTTAACTGTAGTGAGAGCTTAATCGCACTAATGATCTTATAAATAAAATAAAGTGGCCCAGTCATCAAACACAATTGATGCCCAGTAGTTACCGTCAAAGTAGATTGTTTTTTAAGTAAATTAAGATTTTTAACCACCTTTGGAAAAGACTCAATACCTTGATATTGCTCGTTTAAAACCGAGCAAAGTGTGGCTCTAATTTCATTGTTGTAAGCGCTTTTCTTTTCAAGCGCTTGGCGGTACAAATTTTCAAAAGAAGGAAAACCATTATGAAAAGGCTCAAGTGCTTTGTTTTCTGCTAAATAATCGCACATCAGTCCAGAAACGAATCCTGTTTCACGAAGTGGAAGATGTTGCGCTTTCATTGACATTTTAAGTTAAATATAGCGGTGTTTTTTTAATCCACAAGGGTGGAAGAGTTTGACGGTATCCCATAAAGATCAAAATCAGTTGCTTCAAAAATCTCTACATTGGCAAAATCTCCCGTTTTTAGATAGTATTTTTTGGCATCGATCAAAACCTCATTATCAACATCAGGCGAATCGATCTCTGTTCGTCCAACAAAATAATCCCCTTGTTTTCTATCGATAACACAGCGATAAGTTTTACCTACCTTTTTTTGATTTTGTTCCCAAGAAATTTCAGATTGAATTTTCATGATCTCGTTGGCTCGTTCCTGTTTGATCTCTTGGGGTAAATCGTCCTTCAATTCATAGGCATACGTGTTTTCTTCGTGACTGTAAGTAAAACAGCCCAAACGTTCAAAACGCATTTCTCTCACCCAATGTTTTAATATTTCAAAATCCTCCACAGTCTCTCCAGGATAGCCAACAATTAGTGTTGTTCTGATTGCAATTTCTGGAAGTATTTTTCTGATATCACGAATAAGGTCAGTTGTTTTCTGTTTCGTAGTGCCACGGCGCATAGATTTTAAAATATTATCTGAAATATGCTGAAGCGGGATATCAAGATAGTTGCAAATCTTAGGTTCTCTTTTCATTACCTCAATTACTTCCATTGGAAATCCCGTTGGAAATGCATAGTGCAACCTGATCCATTCGATACCTTCAACTTTTACCAAGGCGAGAAGTAAATCAGCTAAACGTCTCTTTTTATATAGATCTAAACCATAATAGGTTAAATCTTGTGCTATCAATAACAATTCTTTGACGCCATTTTGAGCTAATTTTTCAGCTCTTAACACCAATTCCTCAATAGGAGTAGATCGGTGTTTTCCCCTCATCAGAGGGATAGCACAAAAGGAACAAGGACGATCACATCCTTCAGATACTTTAAAGTAAGCAAAGTTTTTAGGAGTTGTCGTCACTCGCTCACCGAGTAATTCATGTTTGTAATCAGCCCCTAAAGCCTTGAGTAGTTGCGGCAGATCGGTAGTGCCAAAATAGGCATCTACTTCTGGCATTTCCTTTTCTAAATCAGGTTTATATCGCTCACTAAGACAACCGGTCACAAACAATTGATCAATAGCGCCGCTTTGTTTTTTTTGTATTTGATCTAAAATTGTATTAACCGACTCTTCTTTTGCGTTATCAATAAAACCACAGGTATTGACCACAACAATATTGCCTTCTTCCTCATGAACAACTGCTTTGTCATTGGCTTTAAGCTGTCCCATTAAAACCTCAGAGTCGTAGAGATTTTTGGAGCACCCCATGGTAATTACATTAATTTTATTTTGTTTTCTACTTTTAGTTCTCAATAGAATTCTTTTTGATGGGAACAAATCCCAATTGGTTATTTAGAAAGTTAAGCGCAGCCAATTCAGCTTCCTTGAAATGATCACTGGTCAAGTGAGAAATAATCACGTGGTCTTCTGCATTTGCAAAGGTCATTTTTTGTTTTTTTTCCGCTGGAGTTCCCAATTCGTCAAACATTTTCAACATAGCGGGTATGGAAACTACATCGTCTTTTTCTTGTTCATTTTTATAATAATATCCCATAAAAACAGGGGCTTTTACTTTTTGAAACACTTCTGTTTGCATGCCCACGTCGACTAATTTCTGAAGATGAACTGTAGGCTCTAATCGGTATTTAGTTGTCCAGTAATTCTTTTTTTTCTCGGTGATTTTATCCATGATATGGTACTTACTTCCTAAATATAATCTGGCAATTTGAAGTCCCCATGGCAGGGTCAATAACTTAGCCGCAGGATTAAAAATCTCAACGTTTGGACCAAACAATAATAAAGCCGCAATTTGCGGATCACTTCCCAAAATTAAGGACAATGTACCTCCTGTGGAACTGGATATTACAATTACTTTTTCACCTATGGTTTTGGCAATAGCAAGTGCTTCCCTCGCACTATCCAAATACTTGTCAGCAGTAAAATCCAAAAGTGGCTCCTTTTCATTCAGACCGTGTCCACTCAGTCGTGGTAAATACAAGTTGGCATTTAATGCCCTGGCAATATTAGTATGGACAGGACTTCCTTCCCCTGTGCTTGCTGAAAATCCATGAAGATAAAGTACACTGTATTGTGTTTTTTTTGGAATCGAATCAACATAGATAAGTTTAGAGGCATTATCAGGCTTAAGATTATCAAAAACAGCTTCCCGATTATCAATCCACTCTTTTAGCTTAACAAGATTATTATTGATTTTGGGTAAGGCTTTTTCCAAATCAGGAGCCTTCACTTCTGACCCAATCATAAATAATCCATAAATAACGGATAAAGAAAAAATTATCTTTTCAATTAGCTTCATTGAGATCAATTAACTGAAAAAGGTTGCCACAAAAGTATCAGCATGAAAGAGTTGTAAATCCTCTACTGCTTCCCCCACTCCAATGTATTTAACTGGAATCTTAAATTGGTCTGATATTCCCATTACCACGCCCCCTTTTGCGGTGCCATCCAACTTGGTTATTGCTAAAGAAGAAACATCAGTAGCAGCAGTAAACTGCTTGGCTTGTTCAAAAGCATTCTGACCAGTGGAGCCATCCAAAACCAAAAGTATCTCATGCGGAGCGTCGGGCACCACCTTATCCATCACCTTTTTTACTTTCGACAGTTCATTCATCAAATTAACTTTATTGTGCAATCGCCCAGCTGTATCAATGATGACTAAATCACTTTTTTGGGCTACTGCCGATTGTAAAGTATCAAACGCAACAGAAGCAGGGTCACTGCCCATTTGTTGTTTTACGATCGGAACACCAACGCGGTCTGCCCAGATTTGGAGTTGATCAATTGCACCAGCACGAAAAGTATCTGCCGCACCGAGGATCACTTTTTTTCCAGCTTTTTTAAAATGATGGGAAAGCTTACCGATGGTTGTCGTTTTACCTACTCCGTTTACTCCAACAACCATAATAACATGCGGCTTATTGGGAAATTCGGATTCAAAAGGTGCAACCTCCTCCTGGTGCTGTTGTTTCAAAATTGCAGTAATCTCGTCCCGTAAAATCTGACCCAGCTCTTTGGTTCCCAAAAACTTATCTTTCGCAACCCGATTTTCGAGGGCCTCGATAATTTTTATTGTGGTAGCTACGCCCACGTCTGACCTGATAAGTACCTCTTCTAATTCGTCCAAAAGCTCCTCATCAACCTTAGACTTTCCCGCGATTGCAGTCCCCAGTTTGGAAAAAAAAGATTTTTTTGAAAGGCTTAAACCTTGGTCTAGGCGCTCCTTCTTCTCTTTTGTAAAAACTGATTTTAGAAAACTCATATGTCTAGAAATAAAAAAAGCTACTATAAAAGTAGCTTATATTTTGAATCGAAGTTCAAATTATTTTTTATTCAACCAGTCGTTGGCAAGGTCAGGCGCAATAATGGTCTCAACAAAAGAGTAGGAATTAGCTCCATCTTTTTTTACCATTTTGATAGCCTTGGTCAACCTTTTTGAGCCAGTTTGAAGTGATGCTACTGATTTCTTTGCCATGTTTACTTAATTTCCTTGTGAACAGTCATACGCTTTAGAATTGGGTTAAATTTTTTAACTTCCAATCTGTCGGGCGTATTTTTTTTATTTTTTGTAGTAATATATCTAGAAGTACCTGACATTCCGGATTCTTTGTGCTCTGTACACTCCAATATTACTTGAATTCGATTTCCTTTTTTTGCCATTGTAATACTTATAAAATGCCTTGAGCTTTTGCTTCTTTGATCACAGCACTGATACCCTTTTTATTAATGGTTTTCAAAACAGATGCCTTGATTTTTAGTGTAATCCACTTGTCTTCTTCAGGAATATAGAAGCGCTTTTTGATAAGGTTGATATCAAACCTTCTTCTGGTCTTATTAACCGCGTGAGAAACGTTGTTTCCAAACATTACTCGCTTTCCGGTGATGTCACATACTCTAGACATGATAATTGATCTTTTTTAACAGGATGCAAATGTACATTTTTTTAATGAGTTTCAAAAAATTTCCAAAAGAATTAAACTCAGGATTTTAACAGGGCACTAAAGAGGATTTCAAACGCTTGATTGACTGTTTTGTGAATGACACGTGTTCTATTATTTCCCATATTAAATTGAAAACTCTCGACCTTTTCAGGCGTTGCAATTCCGATAAAAACAGTCCCTACTTCTCGGCCTTGGTCTGACTTGGATGGTCCTGCGTTTCCTGTGGTCGCCAATGCGTAATCAGTACCGTATTTTTTTTGTGCTCCCAAGGCCATTGACTCCACTACAGCTGCACTGACTTCACCGTTTTGATCAATCAATGATTTTGACACACCTAATATTTGGGTTTTGGATGAAACTGCATAGGTAATCGCACTTCCGTTAAAAAACTTCGATGCCCCAGCATTGGCAGTCAGGCGCGCAGCTATTGCACCTCCCGTACAACTTTCGGCACAACTTAAGGTTTTACCTTTTTGCTTAAGTTTTTCGCCAATCAAAACTTCAATGGGTTTGTCCTCCTCGGTGCCATAATAGATATCTTTTATCAATGGAATGACTTCTGCAACTTGCGCATCTACAGCATTTTTAATTGTTACCATATCTTTTCCCGTAGTGGTAAGTCTTAGACGAACACGACCCAAACTCGGCAAATAGGCCAGTTTGATTTCTTTCGGGAGGTTTTCCTCCCATTTTTCAATCCGTTCCGCGATAACGCTTTCTCCCAATCCATAAGTCAATATTGTTTTGTGATAAATTGACGGCAGAACAAATTGCTCTTGAATTTTCGGTAAAACTTCGTTTTTAATCAACGCTTCCATTTCATAGGGTACGCCCGGAAGTGAAATAAAAATTTGGTCTTGATCTAAAAACCACATCCCAGCAGCAGTTCCGAAACGATTGTGAAGTAGCGTTGCTTTAGAAGGTAAATTTGCCTGGGCACGGTTCATATCGCTAATAGGCGTTGTTACGTATTTTTTAAAAATATTTTCAATATGCGCCAAAACAGCCTCGTCTTTTACCAAGTGGTCATCAAAATACTCGCAAAGGGTATGTTTTGTCAAATCATCTTTAGTCGGGCCCAAACCTCCTGTCATAATGATGATATCAGCCCTCTCCCTCGCCTGATCCAAAGCATTGATAATCGTATTTTTCTCGTCTGAGATGGCCGTTATTTGAGCAATCGCTACTCCAATTTTATTTAATTCTTTTGCTAAAAAAACAGAATTAGTATTGACTATTTGTCCAATTAAAATTTCATCTCCTATACTGATCAGTTCTGCTTTCATTTTATTTTATTTTAATCGAAAAGGTTTTTTTATCCATTAAAAACCCCTCGAGTAAATCGTTTTCCTCTACTTTTTCAACTCCAGCTGGTGTTCCTGTAAAAATTACGTCTCCGATTTTAAGGGTAAAAAATTGTGAGATTTCGGCAATTAGTTCATCTATTTTCCACAACATTTGAGCCGTATTGGCACGCTGAACTACCTTACCATTTTTTTGTAAATGGAAGTCCAAATTATCAATCGCTTTGAAATCTAGCTTATCAAACCAATCCCCAATCACAGCCGACCCATCAAATCCTTTGGCTTTTTCCCACGGAAGGCCATTGTCCTTCAAGTTCGATTGCAAATCACGAGCGGTAAAGTCAATTCCCAAACTAATTTCTTGATAATACTTCGAAGCAAATTTAGGTTGAATGTGTTTACCAATTCGATTGATTTTCACCAATACCTCCACTTCGTGATCAATACGCTCAGAAAAATGTGGTATAAAAAAAGGCTGATTTTTTTGTATTATAGCCGTATCGGGCTTTATAAAAATCACTGGTGATTTGGGTCGATTATTACCCAACTCTTCTATATGCTCAGGGTAGTTTCTACCCACACAAATTATTTTCACCTAAAATTATTCTGTGTTTAATTTCCGTAAGCGAATAGCGGTTAGAACTTTTTTGGTGTACATTGGAAAATCTGCATTGATTAACCATCCAAAGTATCCAGGTTCGTCTTCTAAAATACTTTCCACCGTTTTACCTTTGTGCTTACCAAAGGAAAAACACTCCTGCCCCTCTTTATTAAACACGATAAAGCCAGCAAAATCAGCTGATTTTTTTCGAGTTGTAAATTCACTCAAAAAATTCACATTACCCTCCAAATCCTTATATCGCTCGAGCTGTGCCATGAGTACATCGTGAGTAGCTTGTGTATCTGCCATGGCAGAATGCGCATCGACTAATTCTTCATTACAGTAGAATTTGAGTGCCGCTGTAAGGGTACGCTGCTCCATTTTATGGAAAATTGTTTGCACGTCTACTGTTTTAAAATTTTTAAAATCAAAATCTATTTCAGCCCTCAGCATTTCTTCTGCCAACAATGGGATATCAAAACGATCTGAATTATAACCTGCCAGATCGGCATCTTTGATAAAGTTGTGGATTTTTTTGGAGAGGCTTTTAAAATTTGGTTCGTCAGCCACATCAGCATCATAAATACCATGAACTGCAGATACTTGCGGAGGAATAGGACACTCTGGATTCACCCGCCAAGTTTTGTCCTCTTTATTTCCATCAGGGTGGAGTTTAAGAATGGCGATTTCGACAATTCGATCTTTGGTAACATTGACTCCGGTAGTTTCCAAATCGAAAAAACATAAAGGTCGCGTCAGGTTTAAATTCATAATTAAAGGGCTTAAATATTTTGTTCCATGTCCCAGTTTTCGAGAAAGTCGGTCATGCTTTTGATGAATTGCCCTCCCATTGCTCCATTGATTATACGGTGATCATAGCTGTGAGAAATGATTACCTTTTTTCGAATTGCGATGGAGTCACCTTCTTTTGATTCCATCACTGCAGGCATTTTTCGGATCACTCCCACAGCAACAATACCCACTTGAGGTTGATTGATTATAGGGGTGCCAGTTATCGAACCAAAATTTCCAATATTGGTGAAAGTAAAGGTCCCATCCTGCACCTCATCTGGCCTTAGCTTTTGGTTGCGAGCACGTTGGGCTAGGTCATTAACTGATTTTGACAAACCGAGTAAATTTAAGTGATCTGCATTTTTTATCACAGGAACGATCAAATTACCATCTGCCATAGCAGTAGCCATTCCGATATTGATTGCTCTTTTTTGAATGATATTATTTCCCTCCACAGAACTGTTAAGCAGCGGAAAGTCTTTTAGGGCTTTTATCAAAGCAGTCATGAATAAAGGCGTAAAAGTCAGTTTTTCTCCCTCTCGCTTTTGAAAAGCGTGCTTGTGTTTCTCCCGCCATTCCCAAAGATTTGTCAAATCCGCTTCAATAAAAGATTGCACATGAGCAGAGGTTCTTTTACTAGAAACCATATGATCGGCAGTCAATTTTGCCATACGAGACATTTCGATGATTTCGTCACTACTATCCTCTTTAGCAATTGGATCTATGACCTGCATTGGTGGAAGTGCTTCATCAATGACTTTCATTGCATTGTCCTCTGGGGGATCTATCTCTGGTTGATTCGCTGCTACAATATTTTTTAGCGGTTCAACGCGCTGGTTGCGATTTTTAAGGTATGCCAGCATGTCTTTTTTGGTCACCCGATAATTTTTTCCAGTCCCTTTAATTTTTTTTAGCTCCTCATCAGAAAGCCCCTCAGCTTTGGCAATACTTCTTACCAATGGGGAATAAAAATAGTTATTGTTGTCCGTATTGTTATCAGCAGTTGAAATTTTAGGT
>CEOK01058214.1_pt1 | contig 31730 bp, 26 predicted proteins | sample 427001 | NCBI WGS metagenome assembly CEOK01 (sample SAMEA2591108, study PRJEB7988) | marine metagenome | isolation source: saline water (ENVO:00002010), including | reverse complement strand
AACTATGATGTTGTGATCGAATCAACCCAACCGAACGTAGGATTTTTAAATAAGTTAGCGGCTCATTTGACTGCGATGAGTATCGATATGGCAAAAAGTCAAAAAGTTCACCTGATTAAAGATCTGACAATTTCCGATGTGTCGCGGATAATAGAAATGGCGTGGGAGGATCGGACTCCTTTTGACGCCATCAAGAACCAATTTAATCTGGGTGAGCAAAGTGTCATTAACCTGATGCGCAGTGAACTTAGTGACGGGGCGTTTAGAAATTGGCGGAAACGGGTTTCTAGTCGGAAGACTAAGCACATTAGCCTCCGGTTACCAACTGTGTTGCGTGGGTATTGCTCCACTCAGTATAAAGTACGATCAAAAACTAGATAGCGGAGCCTTGAAAAGATGATTGATGTATCTCCTTATCGATTTCGGTTTTGGCTTTATCCCCCACTAATCCTAAGTTTAATAGGTTTGGTACAGGGGGGAGATATGCACCTAAGCGATACGTTTACAGGCAAGCCCCAAGAGAGATGGCGCTTTGTCACCGACCAGGTCATGGGCGGAGTTTCAACTGGAAATTTGCGGTTTGAAGCACTGCAACGACAGAATGTTGCACGCATGACTGGTAACGTAAGCACTGAGAACAATGGAGGGTTCATTCAATTTAGACGAAAGATGACCGCTGCGTCGGGGTCGAATGGAGTAGAAATCAGGGTGCGAGGTAATGGTGAAAAATATTTCGTACATTTAAGGACCTCAGGAACCGTCCTTCCATGGCAGTACTACCAAGCCAGCTTTGATACTACCGACAAATGGAAAACAATTCGAATACCCTTCAGAAACTTTGTAGGCTCGAGCGACTGGCTAAGCGAGGATGTTTCTCCATCGTCGATTCGAAGTTTGGGAATAGTAGCATACGGTCGGGATCACCTAGCCGATATTTCGGTAAGCATGGCTGGTTTTTTTTAGTTCCTAGAAACTGCCGGTTTCGAATCCAACAAGCATTTCCACATTACGTACTTAGGGCGTTGAGAAGTGTCAAAGACAGCTTTTGTAGGCTAACGAATTAACATAATTGAGCTTGAGGATTACATAGTAAAGTGACTTACGCACGTTTTTTTTCGTCAACACTTTTGTTGGTCCACGTTACTTTTAATGGACAATTTACTTTCGCCGAGGTTGTTGATAGTTTTGAAGTAGAAAGCGAATTTCCAATTATCGAACATATCGTTACAGTGGCAGATAGAGTGCCGACAGAAGTTATGGATATCAACGCGAGTGTGGCCACGCTAGACTCTGAAGCTTTGTTAACTGTGGGGCATGAACACATTCAGCAGTCTCTTAACAGGCTAGCAGGTGTTAACTTTCAACGAGGCAGCGGGCAAGAGTATCTCCCCGCAATCAGATCTCCCGTATTCACGGGTCCAGGTGGCTGCGGTGGGCTTCTCGTGAAGGAGGATGGCATTTCTCTTCGTGCTGCAGGATTTTGTAATCTAAATGAGCTTTTCGAGGCACACACAGAGGTAGCATCCCAGATTGAGGTACTGAAAGGTGCGGGCACTTCGATACACGGGTCAAATGCACTTCATGGAGTCATAAATGTCATAACTCCCGATAGGGCCTCTATGAATACCGCAACGTTAGAGCGAATGAAGAGTGGGTCAAATCGCTTAAAATTTACAGTAAACTCTGGTGGGGAGAGTCCTGTAGTCTTTGCCGGAACGTTTGCAGGATACAAAGGTTATCGGACCGATTCTGGTTATGATCAACAAAAGGTTTCCGTTCGTCATTATTACGAGCGACCCAAATATTCTGTCGAAACCGGGACAACCTTAAGTAATTTAAACCAAGAAACTGCAGGGTATATAACTGGGTTGGAGGCTTATAAGGATGAATCTGTTGCGCTTTCAAATCCTAATCCTGAGGCATTCAGAGATGCTAAAGCGGCGCGTGTCTGGAGCCGCTTCACCTTCGGCTCAAATAAAAGTGAATTGAGCGTGAAGCCGTATGTGAGATATACCGAGATGGAGTTTTTACAACACTTCTTACCCGGCAAACCTCTAGAGGAAAACGGCCAAAAGAGCCTTGGATTACAGATATACTCATCCGGAAATTTGTCCGATATCGTCGATTTTTCAATTGGAGTCGATGCTGAATTTACGAAGGCATATTTGAAGCAAACGCAATTCGCGGAAACATCTGGCTCTGCTTTTTTGCAAGCTACTGTCCCGATTGGCAAGCATTATGACTACACGGTAGATGCGAGGCAAATAGCTCCTTTTTTTCAGATTAGAAAAGACTTAACGGATACTATTTCTGCCGCCTTAGGGAGTCGTTATGAAGAGATGAAATATGACTATCAGAACCGTATGCGTAGTGGGCGATCACGAGATGATGGGACCCCCTGCGGTTTTGGCGGGTGCCGATATAGCAGACCGAACAGTGGTGTCAATAACTATAACAACACTTCTGTTGACTTGAATGTAAGCTATACACTTGATGATAGTTTGTTGCTGTATTTTCGGGTTGCTGATAGCTTTCGTGCACCTCAGGGGACTGAAATCTACCGCCTACAGAGAGGACAAGAGATTGCCGATCTGGCGTCTGAGGAGAGTAGTAGCTTTGAAGTGGGGATAAAAGGACGTCTTTCGTCTACTGCTTACAACCTTTCGATGTACGCCATGGATAAGAACAACATCATATTTCGGGATTCAAATTACTTCAATGTTAGTGGAGGCTCTTCCTCACACCAAGGTGCCGAAATCGATTTTGTACACTCATTATCCAAATACTTGAGTGTTTCTCTTTCTGGAACCTATGCCATTCATAAATATACAAATAACCCATATGATCCAGACAGCGATACAAAGAATCTAACAAGTATAATAGACAACGATATTGATACTGCACCACGCTGGTTTGGGGGAGCTCGCTTGCTGCTCTCACCGACCACGAAAATTAATGTGGAGTTTGAGTGGACGAGAGTGGGGAAATACTATCTGGATCCTGAAAATTTATACAGCTACGACGGACATTCCTTGGTTAATGTTAGAGGAAGTTACAGCATCCTGCCTGCCCTCCACCTTTTTGTGAGAATAAAAAACTTAACAAACCAAAAATATGCTACACGAGCTGATTATACGTCATTTTCCGGATTGCGCTACTTCCCAGGTATTCCACGCCAAATTGCCCTTGGGCTCGAAGCTCGTTGGTAAGCTAGATCCGCTGTTACAATGACACCTTTGTGGCAAGGTTTGTTCGCAGAAACTTATGAGTTATAAAGTCTCGCTCATTTAATAGAGCTGTTGCTTCAATGGATCAGATTTTATGATTTTTGTTTGAACGATTCCATGAAATACAATCTTCAAGGGTTACGCTTAATCCTCCAAAAATATCCAGAGCACTGCCAATGGTGAGATCGAGTTTTTTGTTTGATAATTTTGCTACCCTGTCCAAATCACTGAGACTACTGGCTCCCCCCGCATAAGTCGTAGGGATGTCGCAATGCTGCCCCAAAAACTTAATTAATTGCTCGTCCATTCCCGATTGCTTTCCCTCTACATCAGCAGCGTGTATGAGGAATTCATTACAGTTTTCTTGCAACTCCAATATTGTTTTTTCAGTCAACATTATTTTCGTTAATGTTTGCCACCGATTTGATGCTACGACCCACCCGGCACTTGTTTTTCGGCAACTTAAATCAATTACTAAGTGCTCTTTCCCAACCTCTTTTTTGAGTTGCTCTAAGCGCTCCCAACAAAACCGATGTTTATCTACTAAATATGATGTTGCGATTACATGTGATGCGCCAGCCTCCAGATATTGCTGAGCATTTTCAGCTGTGACGCCTCCACCGTATTGCAAACCACCACGGTACGCACCTAATGCAGCCATTGCTTGTTTTTGATTGTTATCGCCAAGCGAAATTACATGTCCACCGGATAGTCCTTTTTCACGATATAGCGAAGCAAAATATGAGGCATCACAATCACTTGTATGATTTATCTGCGTAGCGCCTTTCAATAAGCTGGAGCCCACAATCTGGCGCACTTTGCCCTCGTGTAGGTCTATACAGGGTCTAAAACAGGTCAACAAAGTCTCTCAATTTAACATACCCCAAAGGTACCAATATATCAGAGCTTTCCTAAATGGCCAGCCATTTTTTATCTAAAAATTTGTTAACTTACTTTAGTCTAGTGCGTCCTGTTTCAGGCATAAAAGTGCCATATGTCCCGCGCACATAGAGGAGCGGAGTTTTAGATCGATCTGATAGAGTGTGAATTCGGCCTACAATGATAATATGGTCTCCACCTTCATACCGATGTTCTAATTTGCATTGAAAACAGACACTATAGTCGGGTAATAAGGGTATTCCCGCAATCCCCTCGGAACATGCCAATCCATAAAATTTGTTCACATCCTTGGCAGCAAATTGATCGGATAGTACTTTCTGACCCTCTCCGAGGATGTGGATTGCGAAATATTTTGTGCAAAAAAAATCTTGGAAGCACTTGGCACTTTTTGCGATAGACCAAAGCACCAGCGGCGGATCCAACGAGACCGACGAGAAGCTGTTTACGGTTATCCCGATATTTTGATTTTTACTATTTTTAGTGGTCACTATTGTAATCCCAGTGCCAAAACCGCCGAGTGCTGCCTTGAGATCGCTATGTGAGAATGGATATTGCTTAAAAGATGGTTTTTCTGATGATTTCATAGGGAGAGGATGCTAAGTGAAATTGATTTCGCGACGTGAAATATCTAATCTGTATGATGGTTTTTTTATTTATCGAGTGCAACTATTAGTTTTGCCAAAAAGTGTTTTGCTTAACCTGTTGTCGATTATTCTTATAAAATATCTTCACATAATTGCTGTCGAGCGACAGATAAGCAATTAATAAATGTGTTACTTCGGGAAATTACTGTTTGGGAAAAGGTCCGCAAGAGAAGTCTCACGTTTCTTTTCTATGGCTTTGATGCTTATCTAACGTCGGCGGCTTGCAACATGCCTGCCTGGCACGAGGTGTTATAATTCAATCCGTCGAAGGGGAATGCTCTCGGCTTTGCTTGACGTTTTCTTTTGTGCCGTCTACCGAAATAGATGAATTTTTTGGAGATCTTGGTTACAAGTTGATTTGCGGCGCACAAGGTGGCGATTTGTCTATGGATAGGATGTTCACAAAGTATCGCAACTCTGCCTCAAGTACCTATCTAGCACGGCTGGTATCGACGAGCTGTCGAGCGCGACCAGCGGGAAATTAAATTTTGAGTATGTCGCTAAGTTCCTAATTCTGACGTCCTTACAAGTTCTGTTGCCTTAATTACGAGGTGCGCAGCGGTAATACAGACGCATACTCATTGTGCACATTCAAGATTCACCCCCTCCGTGTGTGTGTTCTAGAATTACAAAGGTGATGGGTATTTTGACCAGCCCAATTGTCGGGAAGAAGTATGGTGGTTGAAGAATTACTGACTATGGTTACTCAGCGCCACTGTCAAGTCGGCCTTTAAAAGTTTTGAGTATTTGCTCGCATATTCTTGATATTTTTTCTGGACGACCTAGTTTGATTTCTGCAAGTCCTCGATTATTTATCCGCACTCAAAAATTATTTTCATAGAAATATGTGTCTATGGTGTAGTCATTTAAATCGGAAAAATAACAATTTAGAATATTTTAAATTTAATGCGGGGCAATGCTTAGATCATTTGCTCTTGGTGCGGTGCTATGTCACACTTCTTTTTTGTTTGTTGTTAGGGCTATCCGCGTTAAATTTGCTTTCTGTCTATTGACGACGAACGTGAGGCTTTGCGAGAGTGGCGGAATTGGTAGACGCGCTGGATTTAGGTTCCAGTGGGGTAACCCGTGAGAGTTCGAGTCTCTCCTTTCGCACCATCGAGATTAGACATTGGAGAATCGTGAATGGAGGTTGCTGTAGAGCGAAGCGATGGGCTGGTGAGACATTTGAGAATTCAGCTTCCCGCTGATCGAGTCGATATAGAAGTCTTGCAGCGTCTCCAGAAGGCCACGAAAACGGTTACTTTGAAAGGCTTTCGGAAGGGGAAAGTGCCCCTCAAGGTTGTAAAACAACAATTCGGAAGGAGCATTCGCGGGGAAGTGGTTGGTGAATTAATCAACACTAGCTTTCAGGAGGCAGTGAAAAATAATAACTTCCGAATTGCCGGTCAACCTCAGATATCAGATTTGACAGATGTTGAGGGGGCCCAGTTGGAATATAGAGCTGTTTTTGAGGTTTTTCCTGAAGTTGTTTTGGCAGATTTCTCTAAAATCAAGATTCGTCGGTCATCCGCCGAAATTGAGGATGCGGACATTGATGAAATGATCAGTAATCTGCAGGCTCAAAAGGCAAGCTTTGAGTTAGTTGATAGGACCTCAAAAGATGGAGATCAGCTAGTCATAGATTATATTGGCGTCAAAGAAGGTCTTGAGTTTGCTGGTGGAAAAGCCACCGATCAGAAGCTTATTTTGGGTTCTAACAGTATGATCCCAGGATTTGAGGATGGCCTCAAGGGCGCAAGTGCCAATGAGGAGATAATTCTAAAACTAACATTTCCTGAGGACTACCATTCCGAGGAGCTTGCTGGTTCGCCTGTGGAGTTTACGATTAATGTTAAAAGTGTATCAGAGAGGAAAATACCTGAACTTACAGATGAATTTTTCCAACAATTCGGTGTCACAAGTGGAGATATCGATCAGTTCAAAGCAGAGGTCGAGTCCAATATGCGCAGAGAATTAGATGCGGCTCTAAGATCCAATCTGAAAAGTCGAATCATGCACCAATTGTTTCAGTTGCATCCAATTGAGATCCCTGAAGCACAAATATTGGGTGAGATAAAGACTCTAAAAGAACAAACGTTACGGCAATTTGGTGGTGGAAAGGAAATAAACTTTGATGCTTTGCCAAATGAGATGTTTCGTGGGAAGGCAAAGTATCGAGCGGCTCTTGGTGTAATTGTTTCGGAAGCTTTAAATGCTGCGAGTTTGAGTCCCGACCCCGACATCGTCAAAAATAGGATCACAGAAATCGCTCAAACATATGATCAGCCGCAAGATGTAATTAATTATTACTACTCAAAACCCGAGTTACTCTCAGCAATAGAGGCGTCGACGATGGAAGAGCAGCTTATGGAGATTGTGCTGACCAAGGCAGAAGTGGAAGAGGAAGTGCTCCCTTATAAAGATGCCGTCAAGCCCGATCCTGAACCGAATTATAGCGATCTCTTAAAAAGTGATTAGATGAGGTGCGTTGATTGGAACACCATGGCGGTGGTCAATTTTCTGAGAGATGGGAAACCCTCTAGGCTTTAAGCACGTAATATGAATACAGAATGGGAGAAAGGAATCGATACTATGAATGACATCAAAGCAAGCGGCCTTATCCCAATGGTGGTTGAGCAGACATCCCGAGGCGAGAGGTCGTACGACATATATTCTCGTCTTTTGAAAGAGCGCGTCATATTTTTGGTAGGTCCCGTTGAAGACCAAGTGGCCAATCTTTTGGTGGCTCAGATGCTTTTCTTAGAGTCGGAGAATCCGGACAAAGATATTCACTTGTACATAAATTCTCCCGGTGGGTCGGTTACTGCCGGAATGTCGGTGTACGATACTATGCAGTTTATCAAACCGGATGTGAGCACAATGTGCATAGGACAGGCAGCCTCTATGGGCGCTTTTCTTTTGTCGGCAGGTACCAGGGAAAAGCGGTTTTGCCTCCCCAATTCAAGAATAATGATCCATCAACCCAGTGGTGGAGCTCAGGGTCAGGCAACTGATATACACATTCAGGCTCAAGAAATCCTTAAGACTAAAGATAGATTAAATCGTTTATTTGCTGTTCATACTGGGCGCTCGATGGATAAAATTGCTGAGGATACGGAGAGAGATACCTTTATGAGTGCTGAAGAAGCTAAAGATTATGGTTTAGTGGATGCTGTGCTAGACAAAAGAGTTTAAAGACGCTAACCTTTTTTTAGGGTACAGCATGAAAAAAGACACTCTGAATTTCAATGACACAACCTTTCGAGAAAGGAGACAGGCATGAGTGGAAAAGACAGCGGAGGCGAGTCCGGAAAGTTGCTGTTTTGTTCATTTTGCGGTAAGAATCAAAACGAAGTTCGCCGTCTTATCGCCGGCCCTTCGGTTTACATTTGTGACGAGTGTGTTGATCTCTGCAACGATATTATCTCGGAGGAAGCGCAGGCCGCTAGCCCAGACGAATCCTCCTCAAAGTTACCGGTTCCAATCGAAATAAAAACGATCTTGGACGATTATGTTATAGGGCAAGAGCGTGCTAAACGCATCCTGTCAGTAGCAGTCTACAATCATTACAAACGCCTTCAAGTTAGCGAGGATAAGGTTTCAGAAGAAAAAACAGTAGAATTAGGTAAAAGCAATATATTGTTGATTGGTCCCACCGGTAGTGGAAAAACCCTTCTCGCTGAGACGTTAGCTCGATTATTGGAAGTGCCCTTTACTATCGCTGATGCTACAACGCTTACTGAAGCAGGTTATGTGGGTGAGGATGTTGAAAATATTATACAAAAGCTCTTGCAAAAGTGCGATTACGATGTAGACAAGGCGCAAAGAGGAATAGTTTACATAGATGAAATAGATAAAATTTCTCGCAAATCCGATAACCCCTCCATAACTCGCGATGTTTCTGGAGAAGGAGTACAGCAGGCATTGCTTAAGCTAATCGAAGGAACAGTGGCGTCGGTTCCGCCTCAGGGAGGTAGAAAGCATCCGCAACAAGAATTTTTACAGGTTGATACGTCAAATATATTATTCGTATGCGGTGGGGCCTTTGCTGGTTTGGAGAAAGTTATACGCGAGCGATCCGAAAAAGGCGGAATTGGTTTCAGTGCAGAGGTCAACAGTAAAGATAGCCAAAAAACAATAGGTGAGACATTATTAGAAGTAGAGCCGAGCGATCTAATCGGATACGGACTAATACCTGAATTTATTGGCCGCTTACCTGTGGTAGCCACTCTGCAGGAGCTGGATCGTGATGCTCTGGTAGCGATTTTGATGAAGCCTAAAAATGCTCTGTATAAGCAATATCAAATGTTGTTCTCGATGGAAGGTTTGGATTTAGATTTGAGGGCGGATGCCTTGGAGGCAATTGCGGACAAAGCGATCTCAAGAAAAACCGGCGCTAGAGGGCTACGGTCTATCCTTGAAACAGTGCTCCTTGACACAATGTATCGTGCTCCCTCTGAGGCTGATCTTGTCAAGGTTGTCGTTGATGCGGCAGTGATTAAGGGTGAAAATGAGCCACTTTTAGTGTATGAGAAGCAAGATCGGAAACTGGCTGCTAGTGACGAAGGTTGATTGGAAATGGACAAACCAATAGTTGCAATCAAATTGGGCTTAATAGCAACATTGGTGGTTATGAAAAAAGTTGGCACTAGAAGGGGTTTACATGTCCGAATTGCGGTCAAAATCTGAGCAAAAATCGTATCCTGTGCTGCCTCTAAGGGACGTAGTTGTCTATCCGCACATGGTTGTCCCTCTCTTTGTGGGCAGACAAAAATCAATAAGTGCTCTTGAAAGCGCCATGGATGCCGGCAAACACGTGGTTTTGGTGGCTCAAAGAAATTCCGTTGATGAAAATCCCGGCATAGATGAGCTGTATAAGGTTGGAACTCTCGCTACTATATTGCAAATGCTTAAGCTCCCAGATGGCACATTGAAGGTATTGGTTGAGGGCATCAACAGAGTTGAATTGGTAGCTGAAGCTAGGGCAGATAAGTTTATTGTTGCCCAGGTGGAGGATCTGAAGAATTTGGAAGTGCCGTCTAATGAGATCGAGGCGACCGCGAGATCCACCATAACGATGTTTGAGCAATACGTGAACTTAAGTAAAAAAATACCCTCGGAAGTAATTGCCACTGTTAGCGGGATCGAAGACCCGCACCGCTTAGCCGATACCATTGCATCTCACATGACATTGAATTTGGAGCAAAAACAGGAAATTTTAGAGGTTCCAAATTTGAACGGACGTCTTGAACATTTAATGGGTCTAATGGAGGCTGAAATAGACCTCTTTCAAATCGAGCAAAAAATCCGAGGTCGGGTCAAGAAACAGATGGAGAAAAGTCAGCGAGAGTATTACCTGAATGAGCAGATGAAAGCCATTCAAAAAGAACTAGGAGATATGGACGAGGGAGTATCCGAGTTAGATCAATTAGAGAAACGCGTATCTGAGGCTGGCATGCCCTCCGCTGCCTTACAAAAGGTTCGCTCGGAGATGAATAAGCTTAAGATGATGTCTCCAATGTCTGCCGAAGCTTCGGTGCTACGTAATTACATCGACTGGATGATCGGTGTGCCATGGAAACACAGAACTCGAGTAAAACATAACCTCAAAGAAGCAGAGGCTACGTTAGACAATGATCACTACGGGTTAAAAGAAGTAAAGGAAAGAATCCTTGAGTTCTTGGCAGTACAACAGCGTGTAAAAAAGCTGAAGGGTCCCGTTCTATGTTTGGTTGGGCCACCAGGAGTGGGAAAGACTTCTCTCGGAGAATCAATTGCAAGGGCGACTGGACGCAAATTCGTGAGGATGAGTTTAGGCGGGGTTCGCGACGAAGCGGAGATACGCGGACACAGACGCACGTACATTGGTAGTCTACCGGGTAAACTTATTCAAAAACTTTCAAAAGCTGGTGCAAAAAATCCTCTTTTTTTGTTGGACGAAATAGACAAAATGGGTATGGACCATCGTGGTGACCCAGCTTCGGCACTCCTTGAGGTGCTGGATCCCGAGCAAAACCACACTTTCAATGATCACTACCTTGAGGTTGATTATGATTTATCTGAGATCATGTTTATATGCACCTCCAACTCAATGAACATCCCGGGTCCGCTACTCGATAGAATGGAAGTAATCCGTATTCCGGGCTATACCGAAGATGAGAAGGTTGCGATTGCAGACAAATATTTAGTGCCCAAGCAAAAAAAGTCAAATGGTTTGCGTGAATCAGAGTTAACTGTTTCGGAAAATGCTCTTAAGGATACCATTAGATATTACACTCGGGAGGCAGGTGTACGCGGTTTGGAGCGTGACATCGCAAAAATTTGCAGAAAAATTGTTACTCAACATGTTCGAGAAAAAAAGCGTACTAAAGACGAAGTGGATGTTTCGCGGCTAGAAGAACTGCTAGGTGTCAGAAAATTCAATTATGGCCGGGCAGAGCAAGAAAATCAGATTGGACAAGTCACGGGACTGGCATGGACATCTGTTGGAGGGGAGCTTCTTTCTATTGAAGCATCCGCTATTCCGGGGAAGGGTAATGTTGTCAAAACAGGCTCGCTAGGCGACGTGATGCAAGAATCTATCCAGGCTGCTTTGACGGTAGTTAGAAGTCGTGCCAAGACTTTGGGTATTCGAAAGGACTTCCATCAAGAAAATGATATCCATATCCATGTTCCAGAGGGTGCCACACCCAAAGACGGACCATCTGCGGGAGTAGGTATGTGCACTGCGATGGTGTCAGTTTTGACAGGAACTCCGGTTCGAGCGGAAATAGCGATGACAGGCGAGATAACGTTAAGGGGTCAAGTATTGAAGATTGGAGGTTTGAAAGAAAAATTGTTGGCTGCTAGACGGGGAGGCATTTCCACCGTTATTATTCCAGAGGAGAATGGGAGCGATCTCAAGGAGATTCCCGATAATATAAAATCAGATCTCAAGATATGCAGGGTCAAATGGATCGATGAGGTTTTAGATTTAGCCTTTGAAGCAAGTCCGAAACCTCTTACAGATGAAGAATTTAACAAGAGTAGCACACCAGCAAAAAGTGAACTTTCAACCGGCATAGCCAATACACACTGACGCTTAAAAGTGGTTAATTTCAAGACTGGACTTGACCGAAGAAATCGCTGTTGGTATAACGTGTTTTAAATGAGTGCGGTCGCTTTTGCCTTCTGCATTTTCACTCACGATGTGTAAGAGGTTTTCAAAATATAAAAAAGGGGAACAAAAAGTGAATAAATCTGAATTAGTAGAGGCGATTGCAGATGGAGCAGATATATCAAAAGCGTCGGCGGGCAGAGCTCTCGATTCTGCGATAGATGCCATAACTACAGCATTACAAAATGGAGAGCAGGTCTCGCTAATTGGTTTCGGCACTTACTCTGTCAAGCACCGGGCGGCTCGCACAGGTAGAAATCCGCAGACGGGTGCGGAGATTGAAATTTCTGCAGCGAATGTCCCAAGTTTTAAGGCTGGAAAGGCTTTGAAGGATGCAGTAAATTAGAGACTTTTTACAGAGATTAAGTTGTAAATAATAGGGCGCATCGCGAGGCGCCCTTTTTTATTTAGTGGATGTTTTTTATGTTAGATAGCTTTCGTGGACAGATGCGTGGTGTATCTATCTTTATTGTTATCGTTATTGGAGTAATCTTTACCTTTACTGGTATTGGATCAATCTCTCTGAGCGGGGCTGGTTCTGGCGAAGTGGCAACTGTGAATGGAGAGGCTATAACAGAAAAGGAGTTTTTGCTGGAATTGCAACGATTGAGAAATAGGATTCGATCAGAGGACACAAGCATCACACCGGAGGAACTCAATGACGATATTCTTCGACCAATTGTTCTCGAGCAGCTCATTGGTAATGCTGTCGCATCTCAAACGGCATTAAATCAGGGTATGGCAGTTTCAACTAACATGCTTAACCGGATGCTTATGTCTGTCGAAGCATTTCAGACAGATGCACAATTTGACGAAAATCGTTATCGATATTTCATACGTAGTAGGGGGCAAACTAATTCCGAGTTCAAATTACAGCTTACCAATGAGATGCTGTCAGGACAGCTTTTTGATGGTTATCGGTTGTCAGGTTTCATTACCAATCAAATGTTATTGTCAGTTGCAGAATTAGTTTTTCAAATCAGGAGCTATTATTATCTTACTGTTCCGAGACAACCGGTTTTAGAGAGCATTGAGATCCCAGAGACTGAAGTCAAAAATTTTTATGCCCAAAATAGAAGCTCGTTTCAGTCAGAGGAGCAGGTCTCAGTTGATTTTATAGAAATTTCGGCTGAGATCCTCGCACGGGATGTAAAAGCGGATAAAAATGAAATTGCTGTTCGATTCAGGGACGAGGCCGAAATTTTTACTCCTTCTGTTTCTCGGCGTGCTGCCCACATTTTGCTGCCAGATTTAAATAGAGATTTGATATCGGAAATAATGGAGTCAATCTCCGTTGGAAAGTCCTTTGAAGATCTCGCAAAAAAGTTTTCGACTGATGTCGCATCAGCAGCAAGAGGGGGTGATCTCGGATTTACCAATGGGTCTACTTTCCCAGAAAGTTTCGAGCGGGCTTTGGAGGAATTGTCGGTCGGCGATATTTCAGAGCCGGTTATTACAGAAAGTGGTATCCACATTATAAAGCTACTCGAGATCGAACAATCTCGCTTTTCAGAGGAAGAGGAATTGCCTCGTATTGAGAGAGAGATCGTGAAAGAGCGACTTGACAGCCTCTTGAATGAGAAGCTCTCGGATCTCAGAGAGCTTAGTTTTAATGCTGAATCAATGGTAGAGCTGGCAGAACAAGTGGGTGCGACTGTTTCCGTTTCTCCTCTCATGACAAGAGCTGCTGGTGATGGAATCGGCTCATTCAAGAGCGTCAGGGATGCTGCTTTCAGTGATGAGGTGCTTTTTGACGGATATGTAAGTGAAGTTCTCGAGTTAGAACCCGATCGATTTGCAGTGGTTAAGGTGAAACGTCATATTGAGGCTAGGCAAAAGGAATTTGACGAAGTCAGCTTGGATATCAAAGGATCCATGGCTTCGGAGCTTGCTGATATAAAGCTTCGCAACCTTGGAGAGGGATTGATCTCACGACTAGAATTGGGAGAAACAGTCGAACAACTTGCAAAATCTGATGGATTCCAATGGCAGGTTGTCTTAGACGCAGATCGAACAACTACTTCATTGAATTCTGAGGTGAATACCTTAGCTTTCTCTGTTGTTTTTGCTGGTACAAAAGCCCATGCGAGCTTTCAGTTGCGCTCTGGGGATTTGGTGATTATCACGGTCAATGATCGGCAACCTGGTAACTATGCGGCATTGAATCGTGATGAACAGATTTCGTTTAAGAATTCAATTGCTTCTTCATTATTAAATCGGGAACTTCAGTCCTATCACTCTGGATTAATTGCAGCGGCGAAAGTAAGAAGGTAAATTTTTTGTCAAGGCCTGTGATTCCTGTATGAAATAAGTCCGAGGTTTGCAAATCAAAGACGCGTTATATCTGCTAATATCTTAAGCGCTTGGTTTGGCTTCAATATCATATCTCGACGAATATTATTCCAGCGCACTATATCTGTGACAGAAACTTTAAATTCATTGGCAATTCGAGTAAGTGAGTCACCTAACTTTATCCTGTAGACAATAGTTGTCTTACTTCGAGTGTCCTCCGTTTTAGCATAACAAGGAATCCGCAGTGTCTGACCAGTTCTAATGGTATTACTAGAGAGTTGATTTGCCACTTTAAGCTCGGTTAGTGATAGGCTAAAGCGTTGCGCTATTTTTCGGAGGGAATCTCCCTGCATGACACGATAGCCTTTGCAGTGTTCATACCCTTTACTTCTGTGCCAATGCGATTGACCCTTTATGGGTATTAAAATGACCTTTCCGACTTCAATGTGATCAGACTTCAAATTATTTATATTTTTTAATAAGCTTAAATGGATTTTGTTCGACAAGGCTATCTCGCTCAATGTGTCGCCGTGGACAATTATGTGTTCGCGCATAGAGATCCATTTATCCTCATTAACTCCCTCGATGAATTTCTTAAGTTGTTCACTTGATCGAACAGGAATGAGTAAGTTGTATGATCCATTTGGTGGCGTTATTGATCGGTTGAATGCTGGATTTAACGTAAGGAATGCTTCTAGTGATAGATTAGTTTTTTCCTGGAGAAGAGCAATGTCATATGGATTGTTTATCGTGATTACTTCAAAATATGCGCAATTTGGTATGAAAGGTAAATCAATGGCGTAATCGTGAGGATTTTTTATTAAATCCGCCAGAGCGAGAAGCCGGGGAACATATTGTGCTGTTTCTTGAGATAACTTAAGGGTCCAAAAATCACCGTTTTGTCCTTTACCGAGACTTTCCGAGATTTTCTTTGCTAAGGTTCCTTCTCCTGAATTATAAGCAGCCAGTGCTAAGAACCAATCGTTATCAAAGAGCTTATGTAAGTATTTTAAGTATTCAATTGCAGCAGCCGTTGATGCTATAACATCGCGGCGACCGTCGTACCAGCTATTTTTCTTCAGTCCATAGTAGGCGCCAGTGGAGGGTATAAATTGCCAAAGTCCTGCGGCATGGCTGCCAGAGTAAGCAAATGGATCGAAGGCGCTTTCGACGATTGGAAGTAATGCTAATTCAAGAGGCATGTTGTAATTTTCAAGCTGCTCGACTATAAAAAAAAGAAATGGTTTCGCTCGAGTAAATACAGTCTTTAAATAACTCTTCCTTTGCAGATATTCTTCCCTGTGATAATGCACTCTATCAGGCAAGCTTTTCGGCATTAGTTTGTATCCCTTACGTATTCGTTGCCAGAGGTCGTTGTCACACTTGTTTTTTGTTGCCGCAGAGTTGTTCGTATTCGGGAGAGTGACGTCTTTTTGATTAGCGAAAGGTGATGATCTTAAATTCTCTGAGTGCTGTGTTGGAGTCAGAATCTTGGTTTGAAGTATCTTTAATTCGCTGGCCTTGGTTCCCAATTGGGAGCACCCTGATAGGTAAATAGAAAGGAGCACCGCTATCACAAACGGTAAGTGGAAGATCAATCTGTGTTGTAGTCTGAACAACGCTGGATACTTGCCTACTGAGGGGTTAAAAAGTTCGTCTGATGGTGATTTTTACGAGATTAAAAAATGTCTTTCCACTCTCGAAGGGCCTCAAATATTACTTGCTCGTTATGATCATTTATATTAAGTTTATTTTGTATTGTACTGATTACTGATTCATTACCCACTCGCAAAAAGGGATTAGTATTTAGCTCCAATGAAAGCAGACTTGGCAATGTTGGTTGGTTCTTATTTCGTTTTTGACAATCATCTTGATAACGTTTTCTTAACTTTTTATTGTCAGGCTCTACTGAGATTGCAAAATTTAAATTAGCGAGAGTATATTCATGCCCACTATAGATGAGAGTGTTCTGAGGTAAGCCTTTGATTTTTTCAAAAGAGCTATACATTTGTTGAGCTGTTCCCTCGAATAGCTTGCCGCATCCACCACCAAACAGTGTATCTCCAACGAACAATACATGATTGGTATCCAAAGGACTAGACGAAAAATAAGCTATGTGGTCATTAGTATGCCCAGGAACTTCAATTATACTAAATCTAATTCCATGGAGTATTAGATCGTCATTCTCTTGTAATGTCTTCGTTATACATTTTGCAGGAGAGTTATGCGGCCCATACACGGGAACATCGTAATAGTTGACTAGATCTTCAACTCCCATAGTATGATCGGCATGGTGATGAGTTATCAATATTCCAAGTAAATTGATTTTTCTTTTTTTGAGCCAGCTAAGAACTGGTGGAGCCTCTCCTGGATCAACCACAAATGCCGATGATTCATGATAGTTTACGAGTAACCAAATGTAGTTATCTTTCAATGATTCGATTACCTCAACGTTTAATAAAATCTCTCTCATCGATCTGCCTTTTTGTCTGGTTTTTAAAGTCAGTAACAAACATAATACGACTTAGAAAATTTCTAGTCACTTAATATGTCATGTCGAAGTTACAAAGAAATTGTGGAAACTCTTTTCCGTCGATTTAAAGTTAGTAGTTTAGCTAGTACGGCTGAAAGTCTGAGGCGTTGGTCATCCTCAGATTTCTGGAGATATATAGTTAACTGCGAAAAGCGTGTTTTCAATTCTAAGTATTCACAACTGCCTGGTTTTCGCTTAATGAGCTTGGGAGCAATAGGTGATCCTGAAAGTTTAGATTGTTTTGGTCAGTTACATCGTTTTAGTTTTTATGCTTCGGACATTGGAACACAGCACGCAGCTGTCTGTGATTATAGTCAACTACCCATGCCGACGGGCGTTGTTGATGTGGTTCTGTTACAGCATGGTCTGGAGTTCTCGTCCTCACCAAAATTGGTTTTGTCTGAGGTTTGCAGAGTGGTAATGCCTGGAGGACACTTAGTTCTTTGCGTTTTTAATCCGTTTGGTTTTCATGGTGGCATAAAGTTTCTGATGCAGCTGGTCTCAGGGCAGCCACAATATCGGTTTCATAATCTCCGTAAAAATCGTCTTGTAGACTGGTTATCATTGTTAAGTTTTCAAGTTTTGGACGTGACTCATATTGCTCATAAGCCGTTTGGATTTGGTAACTCAAAAGTACAAAGCTCTTTTGAACATTGGTGTGAGGCATTGAATGTGCCGTTTGGGAATGTTTACATTATTCATGCAATCAAGCGAGAAGTGCAAGGCATCGGATGGAAACGAACATCTTGGACGAGCTCACCTAAGCGATACGGAAAAGCGAGTCAGAATATTAATTCTATTTCACATGATTTAGTAATAACGAGTGATACTAGTGATGGATAAACGTCTTCCAAATGTAAAAATTTACACCGATGGTGCGTGTCGTGGTAATCCAGGTCGAGGTGGTTGGGGCGTATTGATGCGATATAAAAATAAAGAAAAAAGTTTTCATGGGGGACTCTTCAATACTACCAATAATCGTATGGAATTGACTGCCGTAATAGAGGGACTAAAAGCATTAAAGAGAAGTTGCAGCGTTACTGTAGTCTCAGACTCCAATTATGTTTTAAAAGGTGTTCAAGAGTGGCTCCCGAATTGGAAACGTTGTGACTGGCGAAGAAATTCTAGAAAACCTGTAAAAAATATCGATTTGTGGAAAAAACTCGACCTTGTAATGCAAGATCATGAAATAACATGGAAATGGGTTAAGGGTCACAGCGGTCATGCTGAGAATGAGTGCGCAGATTTTCTTGCGAACCTTGGCATCGACAACTTAGTGGATGAAATTCCATTTTCATCAGAGGAGGATCAATAAACCCAAATGAGGCAAATTGTTTTGGATACCGAGACCACTGGACTAGAAATCTCGCAAAATCACAGAATTATAGAGATTGGTGCAGTTGAATTAATCAATAGGAAATTAACAGGAAGAAATTTTCACCGATATATTAATCCGGAGCGGGATATTGACGAAGGTGCGATGGCTGTTCATGGGATCAGTAGCGAATTTCTAGCTGATAAACCGACGTTTCAGTTTATCGCAAAAGAACTCTTTGAGTTCATTAATGGATCGGAATTAGTTATTCATAACGCTTCTTTTGACATCGGTTTCCTCAACCATGAGATTGCAAAATTACACGAAAATTTTGGATTAATTGAGACGCATTGTAGTGTTTTAGATACTTTGGCCCTGGCTCGAAACCTCCATCCTGGGCAAAGAAACAACCTCGATGCTTTGTGCAAACGTTATCGTGTTGATAATTCAGAGAGAGAGCTCCATGGGGCTCTATTAGATGCCGAAATTCTCGCAGATGTTTATTTGTTGATGTCGGGTGGGCAGGTTGATATGAACATTAATACTAATTTTGAGGATGATCGAAATCCATCAAATGCCAAATCTTCGCCGAGTCGAATTTCCAGCGATCGACCAAAGTTGTCTATTATTCCCGCAACAAGAGATGAAAAGCTTCTGCATAATAAAAGGTTAGAAAACCTCCGTTCTTTGAGTGGGAAATGCTTGTGGCTCGACCTTGGCATTTGAGCTCATGCCTATTGAACAACTTCCCACATATCCAGCAAAACTTTGGCAATATAAGTCATTATTGAGAAGTATCGGTAAAAACGTTCATTTTTCAGACAAGCAGCACCTCATCAAAAACCTAAAAATGGTTCATGATCAGTATCAAAAAAAATATGATTTCATGATGGATTGGCGGATCTGGTGTGATGCATATGAGGGTGCACAGAAGCGGCTAGCGGCACGTCAGGCTAAACTTCCAAAGATTGATTATCCGGCATTGCCAATTTCAGATCATGCAGACAAGCTTTGTAAGCTAATTCGCACCAATCGTGTTGTTGTAATAGCGGGCGAGACGGGTTCAGGAAAGACTACGCAAATTCCTAAGATTTGTTTACAGGCTGGCCAAGGCGTTCAAGGATTTATCGCGCAGACACAGCCAAGGCGCTTGGCGGCGAGAACCATTGCCAGCCGACTCGCACAAGAACTTAAAAGTAATTTAGGCGAGCATGTTGGCTATAAAGTCAGGTTTTCAGATACGACATCTGATGATGTTTTTGTAAAGGTTGTTACCGACGGTATCTTATTATCCGAACTTCAAACTGATAAGACTCTGAGTGTATACGACACTATCATTATTGATGAGGCTCATGAGAGAAACCTTAATATTGATTTCCTTTTGGGGTACATAAAATTGCTACTCCGTGAGAGAGAGGATTTAAAGTTAGTTATTAGCTCTGCCACTATTGATGAAAAAAAATTTTCTGATTATTTTTGGAATGCTCCTGTGGTCAGGGTGTCGGGTAGAACCTATCCTGTCGATATATTTTATCGACCTTATTTAGAGGAAAATATTGAAATTAATCAAAGGATCGTTGATTGCATCAAAGAGATATGTAGCTTAAGGATCGGTGGAGATATTTTAGTTTTTCTGAGTGGCGAAAGGGAGATACGAGAAGCGAGCCGAGTTCTTGGTAAGGCCTTTCAATTTAATTTTGAAGTTATTCCCCTCTATGCTCGATTAACCCTTAGTGAGCAGGATAGAATTTTTTTGCCTCATAAACATCGTCGGATTGTATTGGCCACAAATGTAGCAGAGACATCGATCACTGTGCCAGGTATTACCTTCGTTATTGATGCTGGCAAAGCGAGAATTTCTAGATATAGTTATCGTAGCAAAGTCCAACGACTTCAGGTTGAAGCGGTCTCACGTGCTAGCGCAGAGCAGCGCGCAGGACGTTGTGGCCGCGTCAGTGCTGGTATTTGCTATCGACTTTATTCAGAGCAGGATCTGGAGGGGCGGCCAGAATTTACGGATCCAGAAATTTTAAGGACGAATCTAGCTGCGGTGATACTTCGAATGTTATACCTTGGGTTGGGGGACATAGAACACTTTCCTTTTATTTCTGCTCCTGACAATCGTATGATTAATGACGGTTACAAATTACTAGGAGAACTTCAAGCTATTACCGCTGAAAAGAAGCTTACCTCCATGGGTAGGAAATTGGTATTGCTTCAAGTGGATCCCCGCTTCGCGCGAATGCTTGTAGAGGCCTCCGCTAACGGTTCCCTCAAAGAGCTTTCGATCATTGTAAGCGCTTTGGGAATTCAAGATGTAAGAGAGCGCCCTCTTGAGTTTCAGGAGGCCGCAGATGCTAAACATGCGCAATGGAAAGATAAAACTTCCGACTTCGTAACTATTCTGAATTTATGGAATTCTCTAGAGACACAAAGAAAATTACTCACTAAAAATCAGTTTTCGAAATACTGTCGTAATCAATTTTTGTCACCTGTTCGGGTAAAAGAATGGTATGATCTCGTTCGTCAGATTCGCTTCACTTGTCGCTCTATGAGTATGACTTTAAATCGCTTGCCGGCAGACTACAGAAGTCTTCATTGTGCCATACTTTCCGGATTACTGAGTCACATTGGGGTACGCGGAGAGAAAAACGAATTTCTCGGACCTCGCACTAAAAAATTTGTGATCTTTCCGAGCTCTGGAGTGGCAAAAGCTCCCCCCAAATGGTTAATGGTAGCCTCATTCCTAGAGACCAGCCGCATCTTCGCCGTCAATGTTGCCAAAATTGATCCCAGTTGGCTTTTGCCTATGGTCAAACATTTGATTAAAAGCAGTTATAGCGCACCATTTTACAATAATAAGTCCGGTCATGTTATGGCAATGCGCCGTCAAATTCTATTTGGATTAACGTTAGTTGAAGGAGAAAAAATCCATTTCGGGAAAGTAGACCCGGCAGAAGCACATAATGTATTTATACAGAAAGCATTAGTTGAAAATGGTTACGAAGGACCCGGGATTTTCAAGATTAAAAATGATAGCCTTCTAAAAAGACTAGAAAAATTGGAACACAGAACTAGAAGACGAGATATAGTTGCTGACGAGTCTGCAATCCAGACGTTCTACAGTCAAAAAATCCCCTTAAGTGTGAATAATTGCCCCGATTTCGAGAAGTGGAGGATTGAGAAAGAACAAAGTGACTCAGAATTCCTTTGGATGAAACGAGAGCATTTGATGCTCAGAGATGTGTCACCGGAGGAGCTTTCTCAATTTCCCGATCGACTCCTATTCGAGGGTAATGAATATAATTTACATTATCGTTTTCAGCCTGGACATCCGGATGATGGTGTCAGCGTCGTTATTCCGATCGCATTACTCCATCAAGTGCCAAAATATTACTTTGAGTGGTTAGTTCCTGGCATGTTGAGGACTAAATGTATCCGTTTGCTGAAAAGTTTACCAAAATCGCTGCGGCGAAAATTGGTGCCGATTCCAGACACAGTCGACGTTTTATTAGATGGGGTCATTGCGCAAAATCGCCCATTGATAAGTTTCCTCGGTGATAGATTAAACAAAGATTTTGCTCTTGGAGTGCACATCGCGGACTGGAATTTAGATGAGATCGAACCGTGGCATGAAATGAATTTCATTCTACAGGACGTTGATAACCAAGTCTTGGCAAAGAGTCGTTGTATAATAAGCTTGAAAAAAAAATATAGGAAAGAATTACGAATTCAAATTGAAAATGGAGACAACGATTTCATAACTAGCGATAGGTTGGTTAGTTGGGACTTTGATTTTCTTCCAGAAAGGATTTCAAAAAAAGTGGGAAAAATGAACGTTGTATTATGGCCATCCCTCCGGGATCGTGAGAATTATGTGTCCGTTGAATTATTAGATAATGCTATTGAAGCAGATAATTGTGCCCGAAAAGGACAGCTGCGATTTGCAATGTTAAAAGGCAAAAAAATTGTAAAGTTCCTATCAAAAAAAATGTTACAAAGTAATGAGTTAAATTTTTACTCTGCCGGATTGGATAAAAGTGGACATCTGGTTGATGCACTGATTAAAGGGGCATTTAATGAAGCAATTTTTTCATTGGAAAAAGTCATTCGAACTCGAATTGAATTTGATGCCTGTTACAACAAAGGAATCGGAAATGTGGCGCAAATTGCAGAAGCTAATTGGGGTGTGATTGAATCTCTTTTGCCTGAGTTGAGGAAAATTCAAACTAGGTTGTCGAAGCTTTGCGGACCGAGCGATTCACTGAAAAAAGATATAAAGTACCAACTTTTTTGGTTATTTGACCCAGTCAACCTGCAAGCTTATTCGAGCGTCAATCTTAAGCAATACCGACGGTACACCCAAGCTTTGACGTTAAGATTAGAAAAGTGGCCGCGGCAATCTGCGCGTGACCAAATACATAGTGAGTATTTATTTAAGCTGATCGAGCCCTGTACATGTGCTTTGCAAGTTGGAGAGTTGAGCTTTGGCTCTCAAAAAAAAATTCGTGATTTCTTGTGGTTAGTTGAGGAATATCGTGTATCACTTTTTGCACAACAACTTGGCACTCGGGTGAAGGTTTCTGCCAAGAGGCTTGAGCGAGAGTGGAAGCTCATTCATTGTCAGTTAGAGGGAAATTGAAACTGGGTTTTTTTCGCAGTAGCATATATTTTTAAAAAAATTGTTTACACTTTCGGTTCTCATTTTTTTGAATTTTTGTTGTTGGCGATTTTACACAACAGCGTTACCATTAATTCCCAGATTGTTTTTTGTAATAGGAATGCAAATCATTTGAAAAACTTGCGTATTCTGTTTTTTATGACCTTTATGCTAACACCTATGGTCGTTATCGCGGAGGTTCAAGATGATAAATTCGAATTGTTAAATCGAGCGATGTTTAATTTCAATGAAAAAGTTGATCTTTTTTTTCTAAAGCCACTAGCTCAACTTTATGTCCGACTGATGCCCGAAACCTTTGAGAGGGCAGTTGGCAGTATGGTAGAAAATTTAAATGAAATGACCACCGCTGCCAATTGTGGGTTGCAGGGTAAATCGCGGGACATGTTTCGCGCGTCAGGACGATTTCTTATAAATACGTCGATTGGCTTTGGTGGTTTTTTTGATATGGCACATGCTATTTTTAAGCTTCAATCAGTACCCTCTGAGGATTTTGGGCAAACCCTAGCAGTTTGGGGGATTGCCGAGGGCCCTTATCTTGTGCTACCGCTGGTTGGTCCATCCAGCATCCGCGATGTCTCAGGGTTGATGTTGGGGAGTCTGACGAACCCACTCAATTTTTACTCGGAGGTAAAAGCTCGCAATTCTATTAGGGCACTTTCTTTGGTGTCAATGCGGGGAGAATTATTAGGGGTTGAGGACATAGTAACTGGAGATCGGTATATCTTTATTAGAGATGTTTATCATCAAAAACGAAAATACTCAATTATGGATGGAGTTGTAGAAGATGATTTTGGTTTCGACGATGACTATTGACGGCTTTTTTGAATAAGACTAACGTCATGAACAACGGTTTTATACTATGAGGTGAATCCTATAAACAAATCAAAAGATGGCGTGACACTAGTGGTTCAAGATTTTGAAAGCTTGGCTAATTTCCAAAATTGCTTTGCATCACTTGGTATACCGACTCGACACGCGATCTTAAGTGAACTTGAAAGTTTTACACTCGAACCTAAAAATCAATTAACTATAATTGATTCACAGAGTGTATCCATTGATAGTAAGACAGAAATTAATCTGTTCAGAAAACTTTGTTCTACTTATCTAATAGTTATTGCTCTAGGAGATGACTTCGACTTTGAAAAGACATTGGAGTTCTTTCGTCTGGGAGCAGCCGATGTTATTGTGCCGGGATTTGATGAATCTTCTTTTCGCCAAATGGTTCTTAGAATCGATGCGTTAGCTCAACTGCGAGCTCAAAGGTTGGATCAACAGGCGCAGTTAGAAAAAATTAATCATGACTTGGAGGAGAGCCTAAGAGTCCTGAAACAAGACCAAATCGCCGGATTAGAGGTACAAAAGAGTTTGATGCCAGCGCGTCCGATTAGTTTTGGCGATTATGAAATATCGCATTCTATAATACCATCACTTTACTTGAGTGGTGACTTTGTTGGGTATAGCGTTGTGTTTGATCGATATCTGTTGTTTTATTTTGCAGATGTTTCTGGTCATGGAGCATCCTCAGCTTTTGTGACTGTTCTATTACAGTTTATGATTGGACGGATTATCCGAAAGCACGAGTTAGAGAGAGATTACAACGCTCTCGCAAGGGCGCCTGAGGGGTTAATTGAACATTTAAATAAACAAATTATGGGTATGAACCTCGAGAAACATATGACATTAATGGCAGGATCACTTGATATGTGTAGCCATTCGTTGCGTTATGTGACTGCAGCACAGTTACCGCGGCCTGTATTAATAGCAAACGGAGATCCTTCTTTTTTGCCTGGTGCCGGAAAACCTGTCGGGCTCTTTGAATCGGTGAGTTGGAAAGTGCATGAGGTAGAATTTGCCAAAGGGAGTACCTTAGTCCTTTTTTCTGATGGTGTATTTGATCTTTTATCCAAGAGTCATATGGATGATAAAGAGGATACAATATTGAGTCGTTTGGCGGATTGCCCGAAAAGTTTGGATGATTTGAGGAAGACATTTTTTTTGTCAGATAATGATAGTCCTCAAGACGACGTGTCTGTGCTCTTGCTGCGCAGGAACTCGTGACATGAGTTCTGGCAAAATATTAGTCTATGATGCTGCCGGTAATTATTTATTAAAACTCACAGGGGACGTTCGCGTGACTCTTTGTGGGGCATTGAATAGACACATGGATAAGATTTTTGGAAGTAGCGCGGTAAATCAAGTAGTTATCGATATGCTCGAAGCGGAGTGTCTCGACAGTACTACCCTTGGAATTCTCGCGAAGTTAGGGTTTCATTGTCGGCGCGAATATGGTGTCGACGCTAAAATATTTTGCCACAATCCGAGCATCTTAAGAATGTTAGAGGTGATGGGGTTTAACGAAATTTTTGAAATTTTCGATCAAGATATTAATAAAAGCTTCGCCACCATTGCTCTTGAGCCGCTAACTTCAGAAGACGCAGAAATTCGTCGACAAGTTTTGGAGGCACACAAGACGCTTATCGAGTTGTGTCCAGACAACAATGCACAGTTCTATGACCTAATAAATGCTTTAGAATCTTCGTCTTAACCACTTAATTGGTCAGGTTGCCCAGCGGTCACTTTGCATTTTATGTACTCGGAGTGGCGAATGTGGATCAGGTCTGCAATCCGTCTTATTATGTTTTCTTCATACTTGTCTAATTTCCCATCTGCGTACGCTACTCTCCACAGGGTGGTCATCAGCTGAAGTTTTTTGTCTATACTATAACTTTCATTGATTTGCCTTGTGAATTGGTACAAAGAGGTGGCGGCGGATACTTCTTTTTTTGATAGTTCGATGAGATCGTGTAGGTCATTTTCTTCAATATCCAGAAGCTGTCCTAAGCTTTTAGTTACTGTATTCAACTCAGCATCTGCAAGATCACCGTCAATAATCATTACCTCTACAAGTAGAGCTGCAACTGCTAAATGCTCATTCAATGATGTTTCGTCTTCTGATTCTACGATGCGTTCTTTGAAAAAATGCTTTATGGACGAGAGCATGATTTATAAAGACCTGAGCCAAGTTTCTAGTTTTATTTGATCACAAATAAAACTACGTATTCCTTCAGCGAGTTTTTCTGTTGCCATGGCATCCTCGTTAAGTTTGTATCGAAAATTTGCCTCTCCACCTAGTTTGAAATGCTTTACCTCTCCAGTGTTGGTGGCGTCGAGCTTTTTTTCAAGTTGAGAAAAAGTATTGCCAAGTTTATTAAGAAGGGCAGGACTGATAGTGAGGCTATCGCATCCAGCTAACTCAGTAATCTGATTAGTATTTCTGAAACTTGCGCCCATCACAATGGTTCGATACTTTTTTTGTTTGAAATAATTATAAATTTGAGTGACTGATTGGACACCTGGATCCTCTGAGGGCACGTCATAATTTTTACCTGTATGCAACTTATACCAATCAAGAATGCGACCGACGAATGGTGAAATTAGAAATGCACCGGCATTCGCTGCTGCTGCCGCCTGCGAAAAGTTAAAAAGTAGCGTGAGATTGCAATTTATTCCGTCACGTTCCAACTTCTCAGCGGCGCGAATACCTTCCCAAGTAGATGCCATTTTGATTAGCACCCGGTCTGCTCCTATCCCGACTTGCTCATACTGGTTTATAAGGTGGTGAGCCTTTGCAACTGAACCATGTATATCAAACGACAAACGTGCGTCGATCTCGGTTGAAACACGTCCTGGGATAATAGCTAAGATTTTCTGCCCGAAACGCACTGCCAGGGTATCCATGCTGACCATGATTTGTTCATTAGATGACAAATTTTTACGGCGAACTATGGCCAAAGTCTCATCAACTAGGTGACGATATATTGGCATTTTTGCAGCTTTTAAAAGAAGGGAGGGATTTGTCGTGGCGTCTTGGGGTTGGAATTTGCTGATTTCTTCAAAGTCACCAGTATCCGCAACTACGGTGGTAATTTCCTTTAATTGCTCAAGTTGACTCTTCATAATTAGATATCCATTGTTGCTTTTGACACAGCTTCGTGAAGCACATCTATTTGGGCATTTGGATTACAAGCATTTTCGCTTAGGTGCCGTCTGAACCGTTTTCCGTTACTCATGCCATGAAATAGACCCAATATGTGCCGAGTCATTGCATTTAATGGTACGCCATTCAAGAGTTCCCCTTCAACAAATTGAGCAAATTCGTCGGCAATCTGCTTGCGAGTTTTAATTGTTTTCTTTGACCCAAAAACTGATTGATCCACTTCAGCTAATACATAGGGATTATGATACGCTGCTCTTCCCATCATTACACCATCAGTTTTGCTTAAGTGTGCAGTTGCCTCAGCTAAATTAGCAATGCCACCATTTATAATTATCGACAGGTGGGGGAAATCCTTTTTTATTTGATAAACCCGCTCATAGTCAAGAGGCGGTAACTCCCTATTCTGTTTTGGACTTATGCCCGTTAGCCAAGCTTTTCTTGCATGCAATATAAAAACTTTACATCCTGTAGCGGATATTGCCCCGATAAAATCTCGCAGGAAATCATAGGAATCAAGGTCGTCTACACCAAGCCTGTGTTTTATTGTGACTGGCAACTCAACTGCGTCAAGCATCGCTGAGACGCAATCGGCGGTCCGAGAGGCATCCTTCATCAGTGCTGCTCCAAAGAGACCGTTTTGGACTCGAGAACTTGGACAACCACAGTTAAAATTAATCTCTGCGTAGTTGTATGAGCTCGCGATTTTACTGGCACGCGCAAGTTCACAGGGAACTGCGCCCCCTAATTGAAGGGCGACTGGATGCTCATTAATGTGCATTTTTAGATGCTTAGTGGCATCACCGTAAAGGATTGCACCAGTGCTTATCATCTCAGTGTAAAGGAGAGCATTCTGACTGATGAGACGAAAAAAATATCGGCAAAACCTATCTGTCCAGTTCATCATTGGAGCGACGCAAAATCTTCTATCAATCTCCAAAAGCCCGCCCCTCCCGATTTGGTTCTAATTATTTCTCATGACGATATCACATTGCTATTTTTTGATTAAGCAACACTTCCTCCTTTTGGACCACCTTTGTATTAAACTAAAAAGTGTGCCAAAAATTAGTAATTTTTCATAAGTTCTCGAACCGTTCCATACTAATGACTTGATTTGAATCAGTTTTAAATAAAGAGCCCCTGCCTTCCAATTTAATCCATCATTGGGGGGATGTAAAAAGTTTAAAATTGATGGTAACAGTGGTTCAGGAAAGTTGTTATAGTTTTTATTGCATATGAATTTTTAAATCGCATCAATACTCAAGTAGCTGATGTTAACAGATATTGAAATCTGATTTTTAAATGTTTCGGGACGGTAACCCAGTTTTAAGCATGACTAAGTTTATCTACTTATTGATTTTTGACTTTTGTTATCTGCTGCGGGCACAAAACAGGTTACACTCTAGTTATGGCATTCGAAGCAAAAAATTTCTTGAAAACTCAGACGGAACGTCCTGGCGTTTACCAGATGTTTGATGCGGAATCCGATATTCTTTATATCGGAAAAGCAAAAAATTTAAAGAATCGTTTAAGTAGTTATTTTCATGGAAGCGGTTTAAGCTTAAAGACAATTGCTCTTGTAAAGCGTGTTGCCTCAATAGATGTGACGATCACAGAGACCGAAACCGAAGCTCTGCTTTTAGAACATAATCTAATCAAAGAGAATCGTCCTCCTTTTAACATTATTATGCGAGATGATAAAAGCTATCCTTATATATTTTTGTCTGATAAGGATACATGGCCTAGATTGTCATTTCACCGCGGTAAAAAACATTATCGAGGCCGATATTTTGGTCCTTTTCCAAGTTCACAAGCAGTTCGGGATAGCATGAGTTTTTTACAGAAAATGTTTCGGGTGCGGCAATGTGATGATGTTTTTTTTAAAAATAGATCTCGCCCGTGTCTACAATTTCAAATTAAACGATGTACCGCGCCTTGCGTTGGTTTTGTTACTGAAGAAGATTATGCAATGGATGTTGAATTTACCCAACTTTATTTGGAAGGCAAAGCAAGTAAAGTGCTGCGGGAACTTGAGTGCCAAATGGAATCTGCAGCAGAAAAGTTAGATTATGAATCTGCAGCAGAAAAACGGGATCAGATCGCTGCAATGCGTCAGATTCAGACAGACCAAGTTATTGAAAAAGGTAATGGTAATATTGATGTCATAGCTGCCGTGATAAGTTCGGGGGACGCGTGCGTGCATGTATTGTTTGTTCGGCAAGGTCGGATTATAGGTAGTCGAAGTTACTATCCAAAGGTCCCGTTGGCAGATACAGTGGCAGAGATGCTCGAAGAGTATTTGCCCCGCATGTACCTGGATGGTTTCGGCAGCAGACCCGATTTACCCAAAGAGATTTTTGTTAACGCGTCGATTGCTAGTAAGGTTGCTCTTCAACATGCGATCCACGAGAGACTTGGTCGAGCAGTTAAAATACGAGAGGCTGTCAGAGGATTCCGTGCTAAGTGGTTGAAGTTGGCTGAGCGAACTGCGGAACAAAATCTCGCTGCTAAGCAATTATCAAAGGCGACGTTAGAAAAACGGTTCGCCTCTTTGCGAGACACTCTAAAGTTAGATTCAACGCCCCAGCGAATTGAATGCTTTGATATTAGCCACAGCAGCGGGGAGGCCGTAGTAGCATCCTGCGTTGTTTTTGACAACACAGGCGCTCTCAAAAGCGATTATAGAAAGTTTAACATCGTTGATGTAAAGGCCGGTGATGATTATGCGGCGATGCGTCAAGCAGTAATGAGACGGTTTAAACGTCTTTTGAATGGCGAAGGTAAGCTTCCTGATCTTCTGTTGATCGATGGAGGGAAAGGTCAAATTGGCGAAGTTAGTAAAGTTCTCAATGAATTATGTATCGTTGGCGTAGTTATTGTTGGCGTGGCTAAAGGCGTCACACGAAAGTCTAGTTTAGAAACGCTAATTGTTTGGGGAGATCCACACCGGATCATTCCAAATCCTCAAACGCGTGCGCTTAGTTTGATCGATCAAATAAGAGATGAGGCACACCGTTTTGCTGTCACGGGACACAAACAACGTCGTGATAGAAGGCGACGAACTTCACTTCTTGAGGGAATACCCGGGGTAGGCCCAACTCGTCGTCGAGAACTTTTAAAATACTTTGGTGGTAGTAAAGAGGTAGCAAAGGCAAGTATAACAGATTTGATGAGAGTGCCGAATATTAATAAAAAGGTTGCTGAAGCCATACACTCTTCACTTCATAATGAATGACGCTTCGGTGATAGATAGGTTACACTGAGGTAAAGATTATAATAGCCCAAGGTTACAAAACAACCCATGATTATGTGGAACATCCCTAACATAATTACAATCTTGAGGATATTATTAATTCCTCTTTTTGTGGCTGCATTTTACATGCAGGCGGAATTTAACAAGTCTCTAGCTGCAGCCTTATTTACCATTGCAGCATTATCTGATTGGGCAGACGGGTATCTCGCGCGTCGACTCAATTGCGTTACGCCGTTTGGTACGTTCCTAGATCCCGTTGCAGACAAATTAATAGTCGTTGTGGCACTTGTGATGTTAGTCGAGGAGCATTCTTCTGTGTGGATTGCGGTTCCATCCATGATAATTATAGGACGAGAAATTATTATATCTGGGCTTCGAGAGTGGATGTCTTCAATTGGGTTGTCCAAAATTGTGGAGGTCTCATTAATTGGGAAGATAAAGACATGGATGCAAATGATTTCGATCATAATTTTGATGCTCTCAAATGAGGAGCATTTATTGCTGATGAATTCAGGCTTGTTAATACTATATATTTCGGCAGTACTAGCGTTGTATTCGATGAGCGTTTATGTGCTTCTGGCATGGAATGCAACTAAAAATAGTTTCTATTAGCGGTTACTTCAAATAGCAATATAGAATACACTTTTATCCAAGTGATTATGGTGCTGTCGGGGGTCGGAGGGGGCATAGTCATGGCGCGGTGGCAGAGTGGTTATGCAGCGGACTGCAACTCCGTTAACGCCGGTTCGATTCCGACCCGCGCCTCCATATCTCAATAGTCAAAGGTGGCGCCCGGACGACGCATACTGCAAGCGGATCATTTAGATAGTCCAACGCCGTAATGTGCGGCGTCTTGGCCCAATTTGAGGCTGCTGTAAGCAAATTCTATTGACATTCCTCACAAGCCGGGTCTAGCCCTACCTTGTTTTTCGCCGAGGGGAGGGTTCTCGGGTCTGTGAGCGCCTGTGCGATAGCTAAGTTGTCAATATTTTTTTATTGTGTTTTTTTCCCACTCAGTTATTGAGGTGAAAGTTATGTCGTTTATTTGCTGCTCGATCATGCGACCGTTCCAATTTCGAAAAAGAATCTTAATTTTTCGGCCATTTATTGTCATTGTGACTTGAGTTGGGCCCATTGCATTGCAGTTGATCGTTTTAATGAGGGAAATGACGGCAACATCAGGAAATTCTGTTCGCTGCAACTCGTTTACAATCCATCCTGCGGAGACTGCGATGGCCTTCCAGTCAAAGCTTTGATCATTTGTGAGTTGCCAACGTTGACGCAGGTAAACTCTGTCTGCGTAAACGTAAAGGGCATAAGAAACGATTAAAACAACAACTATAAACTCCATCTTGCACTCTCTGAGCTTAAATTTTTTACAACTCTTGAAGTTTGCGCCAAATAGTAACCAAAAAGATTGATTGAAAAAAGCTGAATCTTGCGAATAAGTTGTGTGGTTATTAAACTTTGATGACTTACTGAGAAAGAAAAAAAATAAAAATCACCCCTGACTGTATTAGCAATAAGTTTAGCTCGGTGTGTTGACAAATTTCGCTACCTTTGAATTGTCGGTTTTTGTTTTTCCTTCATCTTACGGCGTCGAAGCTATTTATACAGATTTTTCTGTAGCTTATAGAATATTGAAGTTGAAATCAGTTCACAAGCCCTCTAATTGTTGAGCCTTGTAATCTTTCAGTGCAAACGATTCGTGGATAAGCGAGTCAGAGTCACTTTT
>CEOK01158346.1_pt1 | contig 32056 bp, 26 predicted proteins | sample 427001 | NCBI WGS metagenome assembly CEOK01 (sample SAMEA2591108, study PRJEB7988) | marine metagenome | isolation source: saline water (ENVO:00002010), including | reverse complement strand
TTTGAGTACCGCATAAGCTTCAGGTAAAATCTCATCCAAGACCTCTTCTGCACGTTCCAGCCATTGCTTCCTCAAGGCTTCAATAGAATCGGCAATTTCCTTAGCCTCAGCAGCTGTGCGGGTAGATTCACGATCCTCTGATTGGGCTCGTAAATCCTTGATTTGATCATCAAGATCTTGGCCAGCATCGATGATCTTCTGTTTGAATTCAGCCGTTTTTCCTTTGAGTTGCTCATCGGAAAGCCCTTGCACGGGGGCCTCCATGGCATGGATTTGTTCGAGGATCGGCGTGAGCGATTTGAGATCTTGCTCGCTTTTTGAGCCGAATATCGTCGTTAAGACACTATTGATTGAAAACTTCATACCCTAAATATACGGGAATCGGTGGTGAGTGGAGAAGCAAGGTTGAACTTTCAGCGTTCAAAGTTCGCAGAATCTTGTTATTTTTCTCAATTACATTAAAAAACGTTTGAATCTCTCTTGGATTGCCCAATACACCAGATTCAACACAAGTGTCAGTCCGTTTTTAAGGTCGAATAGTTTAAGGTCGAACGAGTCTCATGAAGCGTACATTTCAACCAAGCCGTCGCAAAAGAACCAACAAACACGGTTTTCGCAAACGCATGCTCACATCTGATGGGCAAAACGTCATCAATCGCCGTCGTGCGAAAGGGCGTAAAAAGCTCACTGTGAGCAGTGAAAAAGGGCCAAAGTAGCCAATCTTCTCGGCTAGTCGGTCAACGACTTCGCCTTCCCCGTGCAGCTATCTTGCGTGGGAAAGATCGCTTTCAATCCCTTTTTTCCTCCTCTACCGTGCTTCGTCAACCGCATGTTCAATTACGCTTTCGGGTAAGCCCAAGTACTGAGCCTTCTCAACAAACGGCTTTTGTGGTAAGCAAGCGTCATGGCAATGCCGTGACTCGCAATCGTCTCAAGCGTCAAATGAGGGAGTGTTACCGAAAGAATCAACATGCATGGCGTCTAGAGGGAGAGCTTTTACCTACTCAACACCGCTCAGACGCGTTGTCGGTAGATGCATTGTTTATGATCCAATCCTCAAACGTCGATTCCACACAATTAGAAACCGAGATGCTTACGCTCATGAATCAAGGGCAAGAGCGTCTCAAAACATGGGTTCATGGATAGAAATACCATTATCGGATTTGTCCTGATTTTCATCATCATGATGGCATGGTCGTGGACCTCTATGCCTATGCCTGAAGAATTAGAAGCTCAACGAATAGAACAACTCCGTCAGGATTCCTTGGCTGCCTTGCAAGAACAAGGGATTGAACCCGCGTTTGATGACTTAATGGGGGCCGATCGTCAGGGCCAATCTGGAACATCGACGTTTCGAGATCGTCGCGATTCCTTTGACCCGTTAAGCACGCCAACAACCGGAGCCTTTGCACCTGCTGACGGGTTTTTTCCTGCCGAAACTCGCTCTACTGTCCGCACGCCTTACATGGAGATTGAATTTAGTTCTATGGGTGGCGGCCCAGCGTCGATTCGATTCCTCGACTATCAAACCTGGGACAAAAAGCCCGTTCAGATGGTACAGGATACCACAAGATCAGCCTACAATGTGGGCTTTTTGAGTCAAGAGGGGCAAAATATTGAGACCAGAGGTCTCATGTTTGAGCCGCTGTTTGAAACCAGAATCGAGCGAAATCTCGCGGAAGGTGAGTCCGTTGAAATCAGTTATCAATACCTCACCGCTTCTGGAGGGCACATTATTCATACCTATACAGTAGATGGGGATGGCCATGAATTAGACTTTGACGTTCAGTTCGAGGGGTTACAGACTCAAATATTTGATCAAGCGGTGGATGTAAGTTTTGCGACCGCCCTCGTTCCAACGGAGAAAGACCTAACCCAAGATGGTCAGTATAGTAGTGCCTATGTATTCGCAGGAGATGAATTGGAGCAATTTCAGTTGACAGAAGGAGGGCGTGACCAAAATCGGATTAATGGGGAGATTGGATGGGTCTCAACTCGGACAAAGTTTTTTACGCAGATTATCAAACCTCGCACGGTCTCCGAAGCTGCACTACTCACAGGAGAAGTGACAGGAGACCCCAAAGAGCCACTCACACGTCATCGGTATCAATCGTCTATTCAGCTTGATATCCGTGACACACAGCGCGCCTCCATGGAGCTCTATGTAGGTCCATTGCGCTATTATGATTTACGAGAATTTGACGACCATGCCTACGATATGGCAGAAGTGGGCTACTCCTGGATGCGTTGGTTCTCTGACCCACTTGTTCGGTTTGTCATTATCCCTTATTTCACCTTTTTTAGTGGGTGGATTGGCAACTATGGCGTGTTGATTATTCTGTTTGGCGTCCTTGTCAAATTGGTTCTGGCTCCATTGACCTTGAGTAGTTTCAAGAGCATGGCTGCGATGCGTAAGCTTCAACCAGAAATGCAGGCACTGGCAGAGAAATACAAAGAGAATCCACAGAAGCGTCAGCAGGAGACCATGAAATTGTATCAGAAGAATAAAGTGAATCCTATTGGTGGATGTCTACCGATGCTGTTACAGTTTCCCATCCTGATTACACTGTGGCAGTTTTTCCAGGGCTCTATTCTTATCCGTCAAGAGTCTTTTTTGTGGGCGCAAGATTTGTCAGCACCCGATTATTGGCTCAGTCTACCGTTTGCTATTCCCTTTTTAGGGGATCAACTGGCTGGGTTTGTGCTGCTCATGGCTGGATCGATTGTGCTGCAAACTCAGCTTTCTGGAAGTATGTCATCTGCACCCACAAGTCCTGGGATGCCCAACATGAAAGTGATGATGTATATCATGCCCTTCATGCTTCTGTTTTTCTTCAATAACTTTGCGGCAGGGTTGAGTTTATACTATCTGGTCTTTAATGTACTCTCCGCAGGACAACAATGGCTCATTAATCGGGGGACAAACAAGGAAATCACTCCTGCGGTAGCCACAGTATCGACCAAAAATAGGTCAAAGAAATCATCCCCGAAATCCAAGTAGACATTCGCCCAAGCCAAACACCACTATGAATTCTTGCTGTTCTCTTCATTTCCCACGCGTAGCATACGAAGGGGGTCAGCGGTGGCTTTGGAATCCTATTACCAAAAAACGCCTAGCCAATCGACCCGAAGAAAGGGTACGGCTTCGCATGATTGATTACCTCACCTTGGAGGCACAAATCCCTGCGGGTCGAATTTCACAGGAGCTGACACTTCTTTCGAATGAATTGGGGGATAAGGATCGAGGCATGAGAGCCGATATCGTGGTTTATGGCGGAGATATGGAGCCCGAAACGCTCATTGAGTGTAAATCTGCCACCGTGAGTTTGAGCAAAGAATCGGCTGTGCAAATTAGTCGGTATAATGAACATGTGGGTGCTCGGCATCTCTGGCTTAGTAATGGCCATTCCGATGCCATCTTTACCTTTGAGAATGGGGAGCTAAAGCGTCGTCGCAAGCCCATTTATCCTAGTGCGATGTCTGTGGAGGAGCTTCGCCGAGACACATCCTACTGGATGGAGCGTGGGTTTATTGGGCGTGGTCTTGACTCGAATGCCCAGACTTGGTTGACTCAGGTGCTTCAAGAGTTTTGGGATCCAAATCACGAATGGGCGTATGGGTACATCGATCTTGCACGCTCAGATATGGGGGTTCATGCGAGTCATTATTACCAAAGCATCCCCTTGGATGACGAAACGGATGTCGCTCTGGCATTTGTGTCACCCAATCCAGAGGAAACCTTGTTGGTGGCTATTTTGAATCAATCCCAACAAACGGTCGCTGTTTTTGTGACAGATCTGCAGGATTTGTGGACAGCTCAGCCAGAGAATACCACGATCTATACAACGCATTCGCAGGACAGCGCCTCCCTTCTAAAGCACGTCCCCCTCAAGACCGATGAGATTAACCCGATGGTGATTTCCAATTTGGCAGGTTTTTATGAAAGTTGGTTTCGTCAACTCTATTTGTTGTAGTAAGTTCTAGCATGCAAACGACTTTGAAGATTTCGGCAGCTGCGATGGCAGCAACACACAGAGAGCGGTTCTATTCCATGTTTGACACCAAGGGGGCAGACGATGCCATTGTTGTGTTGCGTGGAGCGTCCGTCGAGCATCGCTACGATACCGATTTTGAGCTCCCTTTTCGACAAGAGAGCCGTTTTTGGTACCTAACGGGCGTCTCGGAACCCGATTACAGTGCGATTTTTGTGCCGAAAACTGGTGAATTTCATCTTTTTGCCCCCAAGCGCGAAACCTCATATGCCGTATGGAATGGGCGTATTCGATCGCAAGAGGAAATCCAAGAGCTCTATCGGCCCGATGTACTGCATAACTCCGATGCGTTGCAGTCGGTGCTGGATGACCTAGCCCCGACTCGTATTTTTGCGGGTGCCGAAGAGGAGCTATCAGCACTCGGGGTGGTTGCGCCTGAAGGGTGCGCTATCGACCACCGCTCGGTTGTCGACATTTTGACCCTTTGCCGTTTGCATAAAACAGACGGGGAATTGGAGAGGATGCGCTTTGCCAACCAAGCCAATAGTGCCGCACACGAAGCGGTTCTTCGGTCCGTGCGCCCAGGGGCTTGGGAATACCAAATGAAAGGGGTCTTGGAAGGCACCTTGATGCAGCATGGGTTGCAGTTTCCTGCATACAATGGAATTTACGCTAGCGGGACGAATAGCGCCATTTTGCATTACGTGGTAAACCATCAGGAAATGAGCGATGGTGAGCTCTTTTTGATTGATTCGGGATATGAATTTGAGGGGTATGGAGCCGACTTGACTCGTACGTGGCCTGTGAATGGGGTGTTCTCGGATGTCCAGCGTGAGATGTACTCCATTGTACTAGAAATGCAGAAGAACACGATTGACGCAACTCGACCAGGTGTGAAAATGGAAGATTTGCACTGGCTCGCATGCAGAACTTTGCTTGAAGGGCTCCTAGATGGAGGGTATGTCAAAGGCTCTGTGGATGATTTGATGGCGCAAAATATCTTTGCCCTCTTTTTTCCCCATGGTTTGGGTCATTTCATAGGCCTAGACGTACATGATCCAGGTGGATACCCCAAAGGAGTCGACCGTATTGATCGACCCGGAGTGAGATTTTTGAGAATTCGTCGAGAAATGGAGTCCGGCATGGCCTTAACCATCGAGCCAGGACTCTACATGATTCCTGCTTTGTTGGGCCCAGCATTTGAAGATCCCATCCAATCAGGCTTCTTGAATCGCTCAAAACTAGAGCCCTTGCTACATTTTGGAGGAATCCGAATAGAGGACAACCTAGTAGTAAATGACTCTGAATCGGGTCATGAGAACCTTACCTCTCTCGTCAAGGAAATCGATGAGATTGAGGCCATAATGAAGGATGCAAAAGGGGTTCGAGGGTGAGCAAACCAACTATTCAAAGGAGTCAAAAGCGATCCAATGGGTCTCTTGCAGCAGATCGTCCCATCAAAATCACAGGCGCTCGAGTCCATAATCTCAAGAATATTGATGTAGAGATTCCTCGCAACTCCTTGACAGTTGTGACCGGTGTCTCTGGCTCGGGAAAGTCTTCTCTTGCCTTTGATACATTATACGCCGAGGGGCATCGTCGGTATGTAGAGAGTCTTTCCAGCTATGCTCGTCAGTTCCTAGAGCGCATGGACAAACCCGATGTGGATACCCTCACTGGGATTTCACCTGCGATGGCGATTCAGCAAAAAACGATTGGAAGTAACCCCCGATCTACCGTAGGGACCACAACGGAGTTGTATGATTATGTGCGCCTATTGTTTGCGCGTATCGGAGAGACCTTCTCGCCCATCTCAGGGGAGAAAGTGAGCAAAGACACCCCTCAGGAGGCTGCCGAGCGACTTCAACAGGTCTTAAGCAACGGCGAGAAGTATATGGTCTTGTTTCCGGTCGATTTGCACAGCGAGGCGTCGGTGAAGAAGGAGCTTGGGACGTTGCTTGAAAAAGGATTCACCCGTGTGATGAATGTAGACAACGAGCAGGTATTCACACTACCCGAGCAGCAAAAAGAGGCGGAGTCGATTCCCGGTGAGAAGCTCCGTGTGCTTGTGGATCGATTAAGCGCCGCGTGGGATGAGGAGTCGATCACACGCTTGACTGGATCTCTTGAAACAGCGTTTCAAAATGGCGCGGGGCGCTGTTCAGTCAAAAAACGTGGAGGCGAGGAGTGGGACTTTAGTGAACGATTTGAGCGAGATGGGATGGAGTTTACCGAACCAACTCCACAAATGTTCTCCTTTAATAATCCTTATGGTGCTTGCTCACGATGTGAAGGGTTTGGTCGGACTGCGGGCATTGATGAAGACCTCGTGATTCCAGATCCAGACAAAACGATTCGGGACGGTGCTATTGCACCCTTTCAAAGCCCGAAACATAGTGCTTCACTCAAGCGATTGGTCAAGGTTTTTGCAAGGCATCAGCTTCCTATTGATACCCCGTATGCACTGCTAGACAAATCTGTACAAAAGATTCTTTGGAAGGGTCTCGAAGAGTATGAAGGGATTGATACGTTTTTTGAGGAAATCCGTGAGCAATTCTACAAAATGCATATGCGTGTATTCTACGCTAAGTATCGCGGCTATGCGAAATGCCCTGAGTGTGAAGGGTATCGTGTGCGAAAGGATGCGTTGTATGTGAAACTTCAAGACCATCATATTGGTGAGGTCACTGAAATGACCTTGGGACATGCAAAGGAGTTTTTTGAACACCTCCAGCTTCGGCCTTGGCAGGAAGATGTAGCGGGTCAGATTTTGTATGAGATTCGAAAACGACTCGACTATCTGAATCGCGTGGGCCTTGATTATCTTACGCTTGATCGTGCGACAAATACGTTGAGTGGAGGAGAATCTCAGCGCATAAGTTTGGCGAATGCCTTGGGAAGCTCCTTGATTGGAAGTTTATATGTATTGGATGAACCCACGATTGGTCTCCACCCTCGCGATAATGACCGCCTCATTGACATCCTGAAGTCACTACGTGATATCGGCAATACACTCGTTGTCGTAGAACACGACCCTGAAATGATGGCCGCAGCGGATCATATTATCGATATGGGTCCCTTTGCAGGGCAACATGGTGGAGATGTGGTCTTTGCTGGATCCTATGATGCGCTTCGTGAGGCCAATACCCTTACGGGTCGCTACCTCAGTGGTCGAACCACCATGGATATTCCCAAGACCCGACGCAAAGGGAAAGGTCGATCTTTGGTGCTAAAAGGGGCAAGCGAACACAACCTCAAAACCATCGATGTTGAGTTTCCATTACACCGTATGGTGTGTATCACTGGCGTGTCGGGGTCAGGTAAGTCTACCCTGGTACATGATACCCTTGTCGCAGCATTAAAAAAGGAATTAAGGCAGTCTGTCGATCGTTTGGGTCGGTTCCACACGCTGGAGGGTGGTCTGCATGTCTATGATGTAGAGATGGTTGATCAATCCCCGATTGGACGATCATCACGAAGCAATCCAGCAACCTACAGCAAAGCGTTTGATGGCATTCGTGACGTGTTTGCACAATCCAAACAGGCCAAACTGCTTGGGTTATCGCCCGGGCATTTTTCGTTTAATGTTCCCGGTGGGCGATGTGAGGCTTGCCAAGGGGAAGGGGTTCAGACGATCGAGATGCAGTTTATGGCCGACATTGAGTTGGTGTGTGAAGAGTGCGAGGGGGCACGTTTCCGTAAAGAGATTCTCCAAGTCAAAGTGGATGGACACTCGATTCATGATGTGCTAGAGCTCTCCATTTCAGATGCCCTGGATCTTTTTAAAGACCATAACGCGATCCACAGCCGGTTGTTACCGATGGAGCGTGTGGGCCTTGGCTATCTGAAGCTGGGGCAAAGCGCCACGACGTTAAGTGGTGGGGAGGCCCAACGGGTAAAACTGGCAAAATTTTTAACCAAGCCATCCTCGGAGCATACCTTGTATGTCTTTGATGAGCCTACGACTGGGCTCCATTTTGAGGATGTCCGCCGTTTGCTTGATTCATTCCACGAGCTTGTGGACCTTGGTCACAGTGTACTACTGATTGAGCATAATGTTGACATCATGATGGCATCGGATTGGATTATTGACCTTGGGCCTGAAGGAGGCTTTGGTGGAGGCAAGGTGATTGCTACCGGAACACCTGAGGAGGTGATGAAGTTGGAGGAGAGCCATACTGGGCGTTATCTAAAACGACATGTGGAGGCACTTTCGTGGAATCGTTAACAGATCTCTCTACCGCCGTATACTCCTCCTTAGCACTGCTGCTCGCCACGTTTGCATCGCTGTTTTCGGTGGTCAATCCTTTGGCTGCTGCACCTGTGTTTTTGTTGTTGACCGATCAAGATTCCGACCAAGAACGCAATCAAACGGCTCGGAAAGCTGCTGTCTATATGTTTGGCATATTAATCACTTTCTTGTTGCTGGGAAGTTACATCATGAGCTTTTTTGGGATTAATCTTGCAGGAATTCGGATTGCCGGTGGGCTGATCATTATGCGTGCGGCGTTTTCGATGTTAAGTCCAGAGAAATCGGGGCGTAAGCTGTCCAAAGAGGATGAACTCGCTGCGATGGAAAAAGAGGATGTTTCTTTTAGTCCATTGGCGATGCCGTTGTTGTCCGGACCTGGCAGTATTGCTGTTATCATTGGTTTTGCCTCCCAGGCTAACAATGTGATTGATTATGCGATTTATGGACTCGCTATTGTCTTAGCAGCGATTTCAGCCTTTGGAATTTTGCGTCTTGCACCCTTTGTGAGAAAGTGGCTAGGCCAAACAGGGCTAAGTGCCATGACTCGGATGATGGGATTTATTGCCCTTGCCATTAGTGTTCAGTTTGTCCTAAGCGGAATTTCCCGTTTCTTCAATTTATAAGGGGTCAAAACCACCCCGACACCGGATTATGGATCAGCAGCGTGCTCATTATCGTGAATTGTTTCAGTTTGACTTATGGTCGAACCGCCAATTGATCAAACTTTTTGAAAGAGAACCATCGTTTGAACATAGGACTGCCTGCATGGCGTTTGTAAGCCATATTCTCACAGTTCAGCAGATTTGGTTCCATAAATTGATTGGCGATGCTATGGCTTCTGACTTGGATCCTTGGGCAGAGTATTCAGTTGAAGAGCTCAAGCTCAAGGCCAAAAATCTACATGCGCTTTGGCTAGATGTGATTGATGACGAGGAATCTTCCCTTGATATGGAGTGTTTTATGTCGAAGCCTGATGGATCGTCGATGCAAATGCCCTTATGGCGAATCTTACACCACCTGATTGTTCATGGCCAGCACCATCGAGCGCAGGTGTCGCAATTTTTAATGAAGTCTGGGATGACGCACTCCATTGCGGATCGCCCTCTACCCTCTGACGCTCAAATGACCTTTACATGGAACTCTTAGAAGCTTGGACCGGTGCGTTTTCTGGATTTATGTGGGGATACCCTCTGGTCATTTTATTGGTGGGTGGGGGTCTCTTTTTTCTACTTTATTCGCAGTTTTTGCCGTTTCGGTATTTGAAGCATGCAGTCGGCGTCCTCGCCGGTAAATATGATGACCCTAATGATCCCGGCGATATCAATCACTTCCAAGCGCTGTCGAGTCATATGGCGTCGACGATTGGAATGGGAAATATTTCAGGGGTTGCCGTGGCGATTGTCGTGGGTGGGCCTGGCGCGTTGTTCTGGATGTGGATGAGTGCCATTGTAGGGATGGCGACAAAGTTCTTTACCGGGACATTATCCATCCTTTATCGAGGCAAAGATTCTGAAGGGGAAATTCAAGGCGGGCCTATGTATGTGATTCGTGAAGGTCTGTCAAAAAAATGGCATGGACTGGCTGTGCTGTTCTCTATTGCTGGGCTCATCGGCCCCTTGCCCATTTTTCAAGCGAATCAATTGACTCAAATTCTGAGAGATTCCATTTATATCCCCTATGGTTTGGTGGATGCTGGAGACCCGTTCATGGGGAATCTACTCACGGGAATTGTCCTTGTTGGACTCGTGTCCCTCGTCATTTTTGGCGGCATTAAACGGATTGGCTACGTAGCCGCTCGCATGGTCCCAGCCATGGTGGTGGTATATGTGAGTTCTGTTTTGATCATCCTGGCGGTACACATTACAGAGGTGCCCTATTATCTGGGGTTAATTGTGACCGATGCATTTACGGCTAATTCTGTTCTGGGTGGAGCTGTGGGGTCGTTAATCATTGTGGGTATCCAACGTGCAGCTTTCTCGAATGAGGCAGGAATTGGTACAGAATCCCTTGCCCATGGAGCAGCTAAAACGAAGGAGCCGGTGCGTGAAGGGCTCGTTGCGATGTTGGGCCCTGCCATCGATACGCTTTTGGTGTGTACGATGACAGCCTTGGCTATTTTGGTGACCGGGGTGTGGGAAACAAGCGAGGCGAATGGGGTTACACTCACATTGAATGCGTTTAATGAAGCCTTACCAGGGTGGGGTACATGGCTTCTGCTCGTGTCCGTGATGGCGTTTAGTGTATCTTCCATGTTGGCCTATTCCTATTATGGCACGAAATGCTTGTCTTATTTGATTGGTGCTAAACGTGCAAAGATCTACAATTACTTTTATGTAGGGACCATTATTTTGGGCGCCGTCGTATCGATTGATGTGGTGGTGAATCTCATTGATGGAACCTTTGCGACCATGGCCATTCCAACCATGGTGTCAGCTCTGTTGTTAGCCCCCAAAGTGAAAGCCGCTGCAACAGATTACTTTCAACGAATGAAACAAAACGGATAATGGGCGCGCTTCCCTTTCGTTTTCCTAAAAATGATCGAGGGTGGAATCGCCTTAGTCACTCCTTTTTGAAACTGACTGTCGTTAACAGTGCTCGTTGGATGTACAATCCAAGGATTTTTGGTCAAAAGCATATGCCAACCACAGGACCGTGCTTCATTTTTGCCAATCACTCCAACAATTTTGACCCCTTTGTGTTGAATGTGAAGATGCCAAAAGAACCAACGGCTGGGGTCATGACAAGGGATCAATTTTATAAGCCGCTTCCCGCATTATTTATGGATAGCATTGGCATTGTCCCAACGAGCAAATATGTGCCAGATCCCTCCGTAATTCGGAGTGTGATCAAGTTGTTGCAGCAGCAAAGGATGATTGTCATTTTTCCTGAGGGGGGACGCCGGTGGTCGGGTCGACCCAAACCGCCGATTGAATCGACCATGAAATTGTTTTACAAAATGAAGGTGCCAGCACATCCTGTTCAAATCCATGGATCGTATGTTGGGTGGCCCCGTTGGGCGACCTACCCAAGACGCAGTCGACAGAATATTCACTTTTTAACGCCTCTTCATCCCGAAGAGTTTACAGATTACCAAAGCTTTTACGACGCTTGTGTGGAGGCGCTAGATTTTGAAGAGGAGCGGCCCGCACCCGAAACGATTCCATTTTGGGCCCATAAGCCTGCGGTAGGGATTGATATGTTGCTCTATCGGTGCCCAACATCGGGACGTACAGGGGCTATTCAACCTACTGAAGATGGATGGGGAGTTCAGAGTGTGACCGATGACTCCTTTCGTGCCCGTATGACATTGGCATCACAGCTTCGTTTTGAAGGGTCGGACCCCGAGGAACCGGCTGAGATTCTTAGTCCATGGCTCGATAAGATTCGGAAGCTTCCCATGTTTGAAAATGCTCATGGGGTGTTGGAGCAAGATCCTGAAGCGGTAATCTACTCCATTACACCAACGTTTGAGCAGATAAAGCTAGGAGTAGGTCACGTATGGCTTGAGCGTGAAAGGATACGTTTTGAGGTTGGGAGTATGAAAAGGGTATTGCCGTTGGAGGAGATATTAGCCATCTCGATAGAGCAACGACGGAGTTTATCGATTACGCTGGCCAACGAGACGTGGCAGATAGAGCTTCATCAAGGCTATGCACTCCAGTGGAAAGATTATATCCAGCGTCTGCAAAAAAAAGAGCCTCCCATACGCGAATCGTAGAGAGGCTCCAAAATGTACTTCGTTTAAGCGGGTCGAGCGTTACTCAACGATTAGAACACCGACCATACCGCTTGTGTAGTGACCAGGGAAGCTACAAACAAACGTGTACTCGCCAGGCTCAGTAGGCACAGTGAATGTGATTTCAGTAGACTCGCCACCACCTATCATTGTTGTGTTGGCAATAACCATATTTTGCATGTCAGGTGCTATATAGTCTGTATCGCGAGCTGTAATCGATGCGTTTATAAACGCATTAACATCTGTATCTGCGGCAAGAAGTGCAAAATTGTGAGCCATTGCAATAGCTGGCATTTCTGATTCTGTCATTAAATTGATACGGATTTCCTCTCCAGCTGATGCAGTAATAGATTCAAGCTTCAAGTACTCACCAACTGGCTCACCCGTTGTAATACCTTCGGATGCTTCGGAGACTACATACTTTAATTGATCCACACCAATAATATTAATTGTACGAATGTCATTGGCAGCGGAAGCTGTTTCAGCAGGGGCATCCATCGACTCACCGCCTCCACATGCTGTAAATGCGAATAGACTGGCTAAAAGTCCAAGGGAAAGAAGATTTTTCATAGAAGTAATTAGGTTTTAGTTAAGCTGCACAAGATAGTAAACCTATATGTCTCGCGGTATCATTCCTTATTATCCTTGGACAAAAACGCGTGCCTTCGACAGATTTGTTTTAGTCATCAAATCGGAGCCGCACGGTGCCGCCAGAAGTGCTCGCACGGACAAGTGGCCCCCCACTCATAATCACGCCTTCCATTTTGTTTCGCTCGGATCGTCCTGTAAACTGAACCATATCCACATCTACACGGGATCCTTTTAGATCGAGTTCGTACCCTTTTTGCAAAGGGATATCAATCGTAATATTACCACCGCTTGTATCGAGATCAATGTCCCCCTTGACTCGGGTTAATTCACAAGTGATCGACCCTCCTGACGTACGTGCAATAACCGGGCCGCCATAAGATTCAAAGATCGTGATAGACCCTCCAGAAGAACGCACTTCGATCGAACCCTTCGTGTCCCTTACTTGTATCGACCCACCAGAGGTACGGGCAAGTAGTTGTCCGTTAATTCGTGAAAACGTCATGCTGCCACCTGAGGTTCTCACTTCAGCTGTGCCATCTATGTCCTTCAACTCTACAGAGCCGCCTGAGGTGCGTCCTAAAATCGTCCCTTTGATGCCGCTAGCATCAAGGCTTCCACCAGAGGTTTTCATTTCAAGCTTGGTTGTGGTTGGGGTGTAGACTCTGTAAGAAATACTCGTATTATTTCGCCAATTCCAACCGTTTGAGTTACTCTCGGCCACGACAGAAATGGAGGCTCCTTGTTGCTTGACTACAATGGTGACATCTTCTAAATCACCCTCTTTGATCAGTTTTCCTCCTTTACGTGCGAATATCTGCACTTCGACGGTTGATCTATCCGACCCAATCACCTCAATGGCCCCACCACTTGTTTCTAGAAGCAGCTGTGGGTTAGCAACGTCAAATACCTCAACTTGATAGGCATCACGAGCTTGCTGAGCATGCAGGTTGGAAAAGCCTATTGCTACGAGTATACAGGCAGTAAGAATCGTATGGGTCAAACGGTGGAAACGTGAGGACATGGGGCTATCGTTAGTCGAAAAGTTCTTTGTATACGACCTGTTTCTTTTAAAGTTTCGTATGCCCATTTGCTGTGATTTCGTACTTTTGTTCACTTGATGATTCAACTCCTTCTACATGAAAACACCCTACATCTTTGCAAAGCGTTTCGTCGCTGGTGAGTCCTATGACGTAGCCGAAAAAAAAGTACAACGGATTAACCAAAAGAGGATCCGTGTAACCCTCGATTTATTAGGTGAAAACATCAAGGATGCTACCACTGCCGCAGAAACCGTCGATGCCTATATCGAGTTGCTGGAACAAATTAAAGCGTCAACGTTAGATAGCTCCATTTCTGTGAAGCTCACGATGATGGGATTGGATATTTCGGAGGAGGTTTGTTATGCAAATCTATCGAGACTCCTAGATACAGCGAAAGCACACAACCAGTTTGTGCGCATCGATATGGAGGGGTCCGATTACACCCAAGCCACGATAGATTTATTCAAACGTGCACTTAAAACCTATCAAGGACATGTGGGCATCGTCCTTCAAGCATACTTACACCGTACTGAGAAGGATGTGGCTGATCTGGCCGCACTAGGAGCGGACATTCGACTGTGTAAGGGGGCTTACAGGGAGCCGGCCAATATCGCCTTACAATCCATGGACGATATACGAGCAGCGTACAAAGAGTATGCAAAGGTCTTGATTGAAAAAACAGCTTTCCCACGGATGGCGACTCATGATGGATCACTCGTTACGTGGCTCCAGGAGTATGCAACGTCTGAAGGACTGGCCAAGGATCGATTTGAGTTTCAGATGTTGTACGGATTGAGAGAAAAAACTATGAATGAGCTCTCCGCAGATGGGTGGAAAACATGTATATACGTCCCTTATGGCACCATGTGGTTCCCCTACTTCACGCGCCGCCTGATGGAAAGAAAAGAGAACGTTTTCTTTATCGCGACGACGCTATTAAAGCCCTAAGATCTGGTTCCTAGATTGTCTTCTCGACCGTTATTCTTCGACGGTTATTCCTTGGAGGGTTCCCACGTATTGTTGCTCCGATCCACATCTGCCAAAAGCATCGACTCGTCAATGGTGATAGAAACGATCTCATCGGTAGGCACCGGTACTGAGAAGGTATAAGACGGTTCTACCCATGGCCAGTCTTCCTGAACCATCCACCCTTCGGCTTGTTCAGGGTTAGGAGTTTTCTCTCCACGCATCAGGCGAAGTGGGATATAAAATGTCCAAACTTGGCCATTTAGGTCAGTCACTTGGACTTCCAATGGCATCGGGAAGTCACCCAGTCTCTCCAGTGTTACTTCGGTTTGAGGGGCAGGCGTTGTGGACCCTTCGGTCGTGGTTTGTGTCGCGGGGGACACGGCAGCGATTGCGTAATCCACGTTCTTGGTGGTCTCAACGAAGTATTCATAATACCAGTCAAGAATCATGTCTCCTTCGTGTTCAAATATCCTTAAGAGATCTTTCCCACGTGGGTGCTTGAATTTCCATTCTTCAAAGAATCGCAGCATTGCACGATCGAAGACTTCTTCGCCCAGCATATATTTGGCTTGGCCAAGAAAGACAGCACCCTTTGAATAGGCTGCAATTCTGTAAGTAATATTGATCGTGTAATGGTCTGCATGGGTCGTCATCACCTCTTCACGACCGGTGTTTGCGAGTGCTATATACCCTTGATATCCTGACAAGGTGCGCCCACCAAATAGTGCCTCCACAATTTCATCTGTCGCATAAGAAGTGAAGCCCTCATCCATCCAGGAATAATAGCTTTCATTAATTCCTAGGGCACCGTGATACCATGAGTGCATGAACTCATGTACGGTAACACCTACTAAAGATTGTAGTGAGCGATTTCCAGTGATTAAGGTCCCCATGATATATTCCATACCACCGTCACCCCCCTGAACGATCATGTACTCTGGGTATGGATATAGCCCAAAATGTTTGTTGGCATACTCAAAGCCTTGGACGGTAAGCTCGGGGAGTTGCTCCCAATTTGCCGTGAGTTCAGCCTGTCTGTCAGCGTCTGCATTTTCTGCCACCACATCTTGCTGATAGAAAAATCGTAATAATGGCCCCCCTGGCACTTGCGCTGTGGTATGAATGTAATCTGGATCGGCGGCCCACATAAAGTCGTGAATATTTTCCGACATAAAGTGCCAACGACGAAGTTCTCCATTTGTCGATGGGGCGCTCATGTCTGGTGTTTCACCGACGGCAGTTGTATACCCATAACCCACTTCCTCAGGATTTTGCAACACGGCTGTTGCTGAGACAACATACTCAGGATCAATATGAATGGTCACATCAAAGGTGCCAAAGGGTGCATAAAACTCGCGCCCGATATATGGATTGGGGTGCCATCCATCTTCATCGTAAGCTGCCACTTTGGGATACCATTGTGACATCGAAAACTCTACGCCTTCCGCATTATCGCGACCTGAGCGACGCACCTGAAGAGGTACTTGCGCCTCCATTTCCATCTCTAGGGTTGTACTTTGTCCAGGCTGAATGGGCTCGGCTAGTTCCACAACTAAGATGGTACCTTCCTCCGTGTACTCAACGGGTTGACCGTCTTGAGTCAGCGACGTGGCCTGAAGATAGCCAATTTCATCAGGTTGGAGCTTAGAAATGCGATCTCGAATCCGTCGATCTGGGTCTGCAATCGTCAGAGAGCGAACATCCATCATGCTTCCTGGCTGAAACGCATTAAAAAATAGGTGGTAGTACACCTTGGTGATCACATCCGGGCTATTGTTGGTGTAGATCACCTCTTGCGTGCCAGTATATTGATGGGCCTCGGCATCTACTTTAATGTCCATGGTGTAGGCGATTTCTTGCTGCCAGCGCGTATTTCGCTGGGCATCGGCTACCTCCACAGTGAGTAGAGTCATTAGTAGTAATAGGGAAACGAAACGGGTTGATACGTGCGTCATAGGGTGGGTGTGTTTTTTATGTTCCTTAGGGTTGGACGTAGCATGTTCAATGTATTCGTTTTACATCAAAACGCAGTTCGGTTGCTGAATGCTCTTGTTAATGTCGCATCATCAATATACTCAAGATCTGTTCCCATCGGGATTCCGTAGGCAATCCTGGTCACAGTGACACCAAGCGGTTCAACAAGCTTTTGGATGTAGTAGGAGGTGGCCTCCCCTTCAGCATCCGGATTCAGTGCAAGAATCACTTCCTTGACTGGGGTTTCAGGTGCGGCTTGACTAATCCGTTGAATTAACTCTTTAAGGCGAAGCTCATCTGGCCCTATTTGATTCATGGGAGATAACACGCCATTGAGTACGTGGTATTGCCCTTGAAATTGATGGGTTTGCTCAATGAAATACATATCCTGGAACTCTTCCACTACGCAAAGTTGTCCTGTAGCTCGCTTTGGATTCTCACAAATTGCACAAGGGTCTGTATCGCTGAATGTACCGCAGGTTGCACAGACCTTGACTTGGGTTTTGAGGCTTAGGACTGCAGAGGCTAACTCTTGCAGTGATGATTCGGGTTGCTTAAGAAGATGAAGCGCCATACGTCGCGCTGACTTTCGTCCCGTTCCAGGAAGCTTTGCAAGTTCTTCAATCGCCCGCTCTAGTGCCTCAGAGGTAATTTTCATGTGATGGGTTTACGGATTAATCATCTACTGTTTGAGCTCAGCGCCGAAGCGTTTGACCAGCTCTGCCACAACGGGGTCTTTTTGCTGAATCTCTTTGAACGCTTCAAAGGGATCTCGTGTGGATGCAGGGGCCATGAGAGAAGGGTCCACTTGGACCTTTAGTTTTGGCTTATGTCCCAGATGCTGCTTAAGCCACTCTCGAAGTGTCGCATCATGCTCCTCAATCATCTTTACACCAAATTCGGAGTCGACTCGTAACTCAAGAGAATCCTCTTTGTAGTTTGTAATAACGGTTTTTTGAAGTTGTAAGCTTAAAAAACGACTCACGGTTCCATTCAGGTCAGAGACCCATTGCATCCACTGATCTTGGATGGTTTGTAAGGGTAACGGCGTGAATGAGTCACCGCTGCCGATCGAGGGTGACGCAGTCGTTTTGGAAGAGGCTACCTCCCCATTTTCGCCGAATAACTTTGGAACGGGACCAATCGCCGTAGTGCTTTTGGGCGGTGGGGGAGGCGGTGCGGAAGGCGGTTTGGGTGAGGCAGTCGGCTTTGGTGGCTCAGCCGGTGGCGCCGTGTTTAATCTTTTTTTTTTGCCCCAGATAGCTGGGACTTAAGTGCTGCCAATTCAGAGGATGGCGTCATGTGTGCAAGTTTGGCAATCAGAACCTCAACCTGTATTCGAGGTTGTCGTGCCTCCCTCACATGCATTTGTGCTTGATTCACCAAATGTATACCCCTAAGTGCATCTTCCGAGCTCAACGCTTTGGCGGCTTCAAGGTATCGTTGTAGAGTATCCTGTGTCGCTTCAATGTAGGGAACAGTTTGCTCATCCTTCGCCAAATAGATATGACGAAAATGCTCCGTCATCGAGCCGAGAAATTCCTGAATATCGATTCCATCTTGCATTAACTCTTGGAATCGAACCAATGCATCTGCTGCATGCCCTGTACCTAAACAACCCGAAAAAAGGAACAAGTCCTCAACGTCAACGGCATGGAATGCCTCCAAAATTGCGCTATAGGTAATAGATGTCCCACAAAAGGCTACTGCTTGATCCATCAGGCTTAATGCATCTCTAAGCGCTCCGTCAGCACGTTTCGCGATCAAGTGTAGCGATTCTTGGTCGATCGTAATGCCCTCTTTCTGTGCAATCACCGAGAGCCTAGAAACAATCTCATCCGTTTCGATACGACGAAAATCAAACCGTTGGACGCGAGAAAGAATCGTAGGAAGTACTTTGTGAGGTTCCGTTGTCGCAAAAATAAATACAACATGTGCGGGCGGTTCTTCTAAGGTCTTGAGTAACGCATTGAACGCCGCTTTACTGAGCATGTGCACCTCATCAATGATGTACACCTTATAACGACCATTTTGAGGGGGTATTCGAACGCTTTCCCGAAGGCTATGGACATCCTCCACTTTGTTGTTGGAAGCAGCATCAATCTCTGTGATGTTGAGCGTTTGGTTTAGCTGCTCACCATCTACAGAGCCATCTACATGATTAATAGTTCGCGCCAGTACCCTAGCCATCGTTGTTTTACCGACGCCCCGGGGGCCACAAAACATGTACGCGTGCGCAAGGCGATCATGTTCAATCGCATTCTTAAGTGTATTACTTACATGCTCTTGCGCGACAATATCCTCAAAGGAGGATGGGCGATAAACTCGGGTCAGTGCGCGGTACGATTCAGCCATGGTGGAACTTACAAAATCTACACCTTAAGGGGGGCTCTATCAGAGATTTTCCTCGAAAAATTCAAAGATCCGTTCATACTCATCAATCCACGAATCTGGATCTTGAAATCCATGCGGTTCGGACGGATACATCATCATATCAAAGTCCTTATCCCCTGCCTGGATCAAGGCTTCGATGTATTGTGCAGCATCTTGGAACCCTACATTATCGTCAACAAGACCATGCAAAATAAGTACAGGTCGTTCTAAATCGTCCACTAAATCGAGTGGGCTACTCCGCTCATAATGCACTGGATTGTCTTCTGGGGTTCCAAGCCTCGGTAGCGTATACCACGGGTTTGCGTAGAAATAGTTTCGCCAATTGGTCACCGCGCGCAATGCAGCAGCTGCATGAAAATGATCAGGTTCAACCGTTGCAGCGTACAGGGCCATAAAGCCCCCATAACTTCCTCCATAGATTCCAACCCGGTCACGATCCACATAATCCCCATTTTCGGCAATCCAATCGAGTCCATCGATGATATCTTGGGTGTCATATTTACCCATCCAGTTGGTGACATCTTCCCTAAACTTGCGACCATATCCAGTGCTATGGCGATAATCCACTTCGACCACAACGTATCCCCGGGTAGTGAGCCACTGATGGAACATATATTCACGGTAATAACTATTTGAGAACCCTTTAAAGACATTTTGGAGTGACCCCGCACCATGCACAAATACGACCGTGGGGTATTGCTTGCCAGACCCTGGCTGATAGTCCTCTGGAGTTAGAATCGACATGGATAATCCTGTCTCCCCGTCACGACCTGTAAAGCGAACATACTGTTCCGTTTGCCAGTCGATTTGAGTGAACGCTTCTGGGACGGTTTGTGTCAGTTGAATCTCACCTCGGGGCCGTCTTAAGTCCAATCTGTACAGATCATAGGGTTGATTAAAGGTTGTATAGGCGTACAGAAGATGTCGTTTATCTGGGCTCAGGCGAAATTGATAGCGGTAGCCCTCCGCTTCGGTTAATGTTTCAGTCGAGGCGTCACGAAGATCGAGTAAAGCCACCTGTCGTTCGCCTAAATCTTTTTGCGTCGTCGCCATGACAATCATTTCATCATCCACCCACTCCGCAAATGGGATGTCGTAGGATCCTGTAGTGTATTGCTTCAAACCAGAACCATCCGGCGAAACAGTGTAGATGTGGTTCCAACCCGATTGCTCCGATTGAAACATCAGCACATCCTTAGAGGGTGCGAAAGCCATGTTTCGGCCATACATCCAGCCCTCTGTTGAATCTTCAAACACGATGGTCGATTGCTCCGACGCAGATGCCCATACATGAATTTGACGTTTTTTCATGGGTGCATCGACCGCATCCAAGGCTAGGTATGAACCTGTGGGACTCACCTGTGTGCTGACCCATCCTTTTGAGCGCAATAACTCCGTTGAGGAGGTGGAGTCGAGGTGCATTACCGAGTAGGTCGTGGTGTAGAGACCTCTTCTTGATTCCCCAGGCTCCACAAAGGTGTCTACATACTCAGGAAAATAGACAAGTCGTGTGTCCGAATTATCCCGAGAAACCAAAAGAAGGTGTTCATTGGATGCCCAGCCTGCAAAATTTTGGCCGTCTGCGTTGTCGTTATCTAAGACCTTTTGGACCGATCTGTTGCCCATCGTCATGACCCAAATATCTCCATCCTGTGCCCACGCTATCTTGGATCCATCTGGTGACCATTGGGGCAAGGGGAGGCGGTCTTTGGATGCGATAATCTGCTCCGGGTTTTTGAATCGGTGATTTTCCATTGTGGCGGATGCCAGAAAAACGGCTTGGTCTTCGACATACAACGCCTGTGATCGATCAGGAGATAGGCGATAACTAAGGGTCGCATCGGTGCCAACTGTATCTACAACAGCACCTTTAGCGTCCACAACAAATGTTTTACGGCCTGCTTTGGCCGAATCATTCCAAGTAAAATAGATTTGCTGGGCGTCGGGGGAGATCGCCCTCAAACTGGGACGTACACCTGGCAAAAAAGGCTCATCAAAGATGCGATGAAAGGGTAGGTCCGCAGGGGAAGTGATGGCAGGGGCGTCCTGCGCTGAGAGGGTGACTTGTGCTTGAGCATGGGGCGTGGATGCAATGAGGGCGCACGCCAAAAAGGCCCAAAGATGGGGTGTCGTGATGGATCGATGCATGGAGCTTTTTATGGGAATATGCCCATTTGCTCGTAAATCGTCCCAACTTTATTGATCGCCACAATGAATGAAGCAGTTCTAAGGTCCACATCATACTCCGAGCGTGCCCCCAAAATTTCATTGTAGGCTGTCACCATCGTCTCTTCAAGCCCCGACTTGACAAGCTCAAATTCCCCTGCCCCTTGTGTAAGGTTGAGCCTCTCAATGTCACTAAACTTGATTGATGAAAGGTTCTCGACAGCGTCCAACACATTGCGGAGAGCGTTTTCGTCAAAACGTTTCTCTATCCGACCAAAACGGACGTGTTGAAGGTTTTTAAGCCATTCAAAATAACTGACCACTACACCGCCAGCATTGAGATAGGCATCTGGAATAATTAATACCCCTTTTTCCTTCAAGATGTCATGCGCCTCGGATGACGTTGGCCCGTTGGCCGCTTCTGCGAGAATTTTGACTTTCACATCTTTGGCATTCCCTTCATTGATTTGGTTTTCTAGCGCAGCAGGAATTAAGATGTCTGCAGGCTCTGTAAGTACCGTTGACTTATCGGGCAGGTTGATGGCCCCTTCAAAGTCCATAATGGAGCCTGTTTCATTGCGAAATGCCATTAGCGATTCTAGATCTATGCCGTCTTTTTTGTAGATCGATCCTTCTTGCTCGGCAACCCCAACGAGTGAGGCGCCAGCTTCGGTCATGTACTTTGAGGCATGATAGCCTACGTTACCAAGACCTTGGACAATAAATGTTTTGCCGTCCACTCCCGTTTCAAGGCCAAGGGCTTTCATATCGTCGGCTTTGCTGCATGCCTCGCGAATGCCAAAGAAAACACCCATGCCTGTGGCCTCAGTACGTCCACGAACACCGCCTTGCTGGATCGGTTTTCCTGTCACGCACCCTTCAGCATTTAGGTCGTTGGAGAATTGTCGATAAGTGTCAACAATCCATCCCATTTCTCTAGACCCCGTTCCATAGTCGGGGGCTGGCACATCCACAGCTGGGCCTATGAAATTCTTTTTGATGAGTTCATACGTATATCGACGAGTGATCCGCTCCATCTCTTTGTCGCTGTATTTGCGCTTATCGACAGCAATACCCCCTTTTGCGCCACCAAAGGGCACATCCACGAGGGCACACTTGTAGGTCATCAGTGCAGCAAGCGCTTTGGTCTCATCTTCATTTACGATGCGACTATACCGAATCCCCCCTTTTGTCGGCAGCTTGTGGTGAGAGTGCTCCACTCTCCATCCCTTAATCACATCAATCGATCCATCATCCCTACGTATCGGGAACGTGATCTCATAGACCTGGTTTGCAATTTTAATTTGGTCAAGAAGCCCTTTTTCGAAGCGGGTGTACGGAGCAGCTTTGTCAAAATTTTTATTGACCTGCTCAAAGAATTTGTAGGTAGACATCAGATTTTACTAGCTCCAGGCTCGTTTGGTTGTGGGTCGAGCATACTGAATAATTGCGTGAATTTATTTACGCATGGGTCATATCAAAGTTCAGGAGATTTTCGATATTTCGATAATGTTTTTTTCATTCTTTTTACCAACCTCCTAGGCGCAACCCATTATGCTGAAAACCTCACGATCGAACGCAACATTATTAAGCCTAAGCATCCTTCTCATCTCGTGTGGGTCACCTGCACCAGAAGAGCCTTTGGAGACGTTGGGTGAGCGCCCCATCATCACCCTTGATGAAACCATTATCACGGAGGCAACTCCAGCAGCAAATATGGATTCACCTGCCATTTGGTTGGGAGAGGAGGAGACGTGGGTCATCGTGACAGCCAAAGAAGAGGATGTGTTGTATGTTCATCGGGCCTCTGATGGCGCATTGCTCCGAAAAGTTGGGGGGTCTGGCCAAGAGTTAGGCCAACTTGAGCGGCCTAATGGTGTTGTGGTAGTGGACGATTTGGTGTTTGTCGCAGAGCGTGATAATCAAAGGGTGCAGGTGATGCAATTGCCCGATTTCAAGGTCATTGGGGCGTTTGGGAGCGAAACACTCACCGAGCCGTACGGCCTTGATGTGATGCACTTTTTCGGGCAGGGATACGTGGTGTTAGTGACTGATAATGTGGGTGCTAGAGACGAAGAACCTGCTCCCGCGGAGATTTTAGCCAAGCGAGTGAATGTGTTTTCCTTTATTGCAGATCGTGAAAGCCCCTCTGGCGAGGTTGTTGGGTTTGAATCCTCCTTTGAAGGTGCCTTTGGGAATACCGATGGGGACGGCGCGTTGTGGGTGGTGGAATCGATCAAAATCGATCCAACACTGGGCACGATTTTGGTGGCAGACGAATCACCCATGCGCAAAAACCTCAAGGTCTATGATGCGCTCGATAATGAGTGGAATATGGGGGTCTATCGCGGGCGTACGTTTGGGGAAGATCTTTTTTTGAGTGAGCCCGAGGGCATTGTACTAGGCGTTTGCCGAAACAGTGCGGGTGAAGATGTAGAGCAAGGGGTATGGATTGCGGTCGATCAAGAAGAGCGCGTGAATCATTTCTTGGCTTTTGATCGTGTGACGTTTGAGCACCTTGGGACCTTTCGTGGTGCCGTCACGCTGAATACTGATGGAATTTCACTGCTGCAAGAAGGCCGAAATGCACCGTTTGAACGTGGCATTTTTGCCTCCGTTGATGATGATCAAGCCACTAGCTTTTTTCGCTGGGATGAAATTGTGGCAAGTCTAGATTTGGAACTTACGTGCCCTGAGGGTTCGTCTCTTCTTCCTCTGAATGAAGACTAAATACATTCATGAGAAACAGAAGGAAGGCTGTGCCTAGCCCTGCATAAACCAGTGGGCCAAAGATCTCAAAATAGACCATAATGGATCCAATGATGATGCTAGAGGCGGCTCCAGATAAAAGATTCCCAATCGTGCCTAATGCCCGTTTGCCCATGATCATGTCTACGATGTAGCCAACAAGTAGGCCGACTGAGAACATGAAGTAAATATTTTGTGCGTTTAATTCGTCCATTCCGAAATGACAACGTTCAATTTAAGGTGCTCGCTTCTTTCCACATGCGCTCATGGTTTGTGGAGCTACTAAGGTAAGAAATCTCCTACATTTCCTTCTCTAACTTCGCAATCTGATCGCGGATTCTCGCCGCCTCTTCGAACTCCATGTTTTTGGCAGCGTAGAGCATGGATTGCCGTAGGTGCTCGAGCAGGGACTCCTTGGTCTCGAATACAACCTCTTTCATCGCTGGGCCTGGTGTATAATGATACCCCTTCTCGCCAGCTCGAATTTGCTCCCCAGAACCTGTAGCGGTTACGACGCTATTGGCGTCGCTATCGGTCACCATGTCCTCCATGGCAGCCTGTTGTGCGTCTAAGTTGACGGTTCCTGTCGAGATTAAGCTTGGGTCGACCAACGGCTTTAGCTCTTTTTGGATGGTCGTCGGGGTAATGCCGTGCTCTTCGTTATACTCCTGCTGGACTTTTCGGCGGCGATCGGTCTCTTCGATCACCTTTTTCATGCTATCGGTGATTTTATCCGCGTATAAAATGGCCTTTCCATTGACGTTACGGGCAGCTCTTCCCACAATCTGAAACAACGATGTATCGGATCGAAGGAATCCCTCTTTGTCCGCATCCAGGATGGCCACAAGGGTTAACTCTGGAATGTCAATACCCTCCCGCAAAAGGTTAATACCGACCAGTACATTATAGTCACCCCTTCTGTATTTGTAGAGCACCTCGATTCTTTCCAATGCATCCAACTCACTGTGCATGTACGCTGCCGAAATCCCTAGTTCTTTGAGATACGCACTGAGCTCTTCACTTAGGCGCTTCGTAAGGGTAATACACAACACTCGCTCCCCTCGGGCTGCTCGTACGCGGATTTCTTCAAGTAGATCATCGACTTGGTTGTCGACGGGCCTGACTTCAATGGTGGGCTCCATTAAGCCGGTTGGGCGGATAATTTGCTCCACAACCACACCATCCGATTGTTCAAGCTCATAGTCGGCTGGGGTTGCACTCACATAAATTGCTTGATTCACCATCGTTTCCCACTCTTGAAAGGTGAGTGGGCGATTATCAAGAGCGGAGGGGAGGCGAAATCCATGCTCTACCAGTTCAATTTTACGAGAGCGGTCGCCGCTGTACATCCCATTAATCTGAGGAACGGTTTGGTGACTTTCGTCTACCACAAGCAAGAAATCGTCGGGGAAATAGTCGATTAAGCAAAATGGGCGCTCCCCTGGTTTGCGTCCACTGAGGTATCGAGAATAATTTTCAATGCCGTTGCAGTAGCCCACCTCTTGCATCATTTCGAGATCAAACAAGGTGCGCTGCTCTAGGCGCTTGGCTTCCAAGTGGCGTTGCTCCGATTTGAAGACTTCCATACGATCCCAAAGCTCCTGACGGATAAGATCAATGGTTTCTGTCATCCGCCCCTTTGTCGTGACATAATGGGAGGCTGGAAAAATGCGAAACTCGTCTACTTTCTCTAGTATCGCTCCCGTTTCAGGGTCAAAACGCTCCATCGATTCAATTTCATCCCCCCAAAATGTGACTCGGAGGCCATCATCGGAGTAAGCGGGGTAGATATCTGTCACATCGCCACGAACTCGGAATCGCCCCGGTGTAAACTCAACATCATTGCGTGAATAATGGAGATCGACTAAGTCGTAGAGCATTTTGTTGCGCGGTATCTCATCGCCCACCTTGAGGCTCAAGATGAGCTTGGCGTACTCGCTGGGTGAGCCAATTCCATAGATGCAGCTGATGGATGATACAATAATGACATCTCGACGACCCGAAAGCAGAGAACTGGTGGCGCGTAGTCTGAGCTTTTGAATCTGCTCATTGATCGAAAGGTCTTTTTCAATGTATTTGTCCGACTTGGAGATGTAGGCTTCCGGCTGATAATAGTCGTAGTAGGAGATAAAAAATTCGACTCTGTTCTCGGGGAAGAAGTCACAAAATTCTCGATAGAGCTGCGCAGCAAGGGTTTTGTTGTGGCTCATCACCAAAACCGGTCTTTCTACATTCTCGATGACACCTGCTATCGTCCGTGTCTTTCCCGACCCCGTAATCCCCAGTAATGTTTGATGCTTATCCCCTGCCAAGACACCTTGGGTAAGCTCCTCGATGGCGTTGGGTTGATCCCCCGCTGGGGGCCATGGAGAATGAAGGTCGTATATAGACATGGTTTGGTGCTGGTGTAGCTGAGGTTGGTTTGAACGAGATTCCATACCTTGAAGCAATCTGGAAAGTTAACGACTTGTCCGATTCTCTTCATTCCTTCCTTTCATCTTTCTGACTGATGAGTGATTTAGATTCCATGCGCGAGGAGATTGATGCGCTTGACAAAACCCTTCTTGAACTACTCAAGAAGCGCAATGATGTCGCCAAAAAGGTCCTTGCATACAAATTAGAGCATCAGCTACCCGTGTTTATGGCAGAGCGGGAGGAGCAAAAAACCGAACGTCTTAGGCGAGATGCTCATGAAATGGGCGTCGATCCAGAAATGGTTGAGGATCTACTTCGAATTATCATGGCCTCCTCAAGAGCTACGCAGTCACAACATGAGTTTCCCATGGCTACGGATGAGCCAAGGCACGTGCTCTTGCTGGGTGGAGATGGAGGGATGGGGAAGCTTTATCGCAGATTTCTTGAACGAAGTGGTCACCAAGTATCGAGTATCGATAAAGGGAATTGGTACGAGCTTGAACAGCTCGCGCCTACCATTGACCTTGCCATTGTGACGGTCCCCATCCATGTGACGTTGGATGTCATTGAGAGAGTCTCTGCAAAACTACCCGACCACGTGGTGCTAGCAGATTTTACCTCAAACAAGGGGGCGCCTATCCAAGCCATGATGCAGGCTCACAAGGGCCCCGTACTCGGCCTCCATCCTATGCATGGGCCCGATGTGCCTAATTTATCAAAGCAACTTATGGTCATCTGCCCTGCAAGAGATGGAGAGAAGGGGGCCTGGTTTGGAGAGCAGTGTAAACTTTGGGGGATGCGAGTCGTTGAGGCGGATCCCGATGCTCACGACCACGCGATGGATCTTGTCCAAGGCCTCAGACACTTTGTAGCATTGTTGCACGGCTCCTTCATGAAAGATCAGGAGCTAAAGCCACAACAAATGTTGGACTATTCGAGCCCCATGTATCGAGCAGAATTGATGATGACAGGGCGAATTTTTGCTCAGAGCGCCGAATTGTATGCTGATATTGTCTTTTCTAGTCCCGAAAGGCGAGCCCTTTTGACTCAGTTTTTCAAACATCACGAGCGATTGGCCGCAATGGTGGAGTCCAATGATCGTGCTGGATTCATCAAGGAGTTTGAAGCGGTCACCGATTTCTTTGGCTCCTTTGCCACGCAGGCTTTGTTCGAGAGTGGGTATTTGATTAATCGGCTCTCTGATCGATTTGCTTGAGCGGGCTTGGTTGGCGCGGGTTTGGCGCGCGAGTTTGTAGTATGAGTTGGCGCGCGCTGTGGGTTACGAGCAATTCGACCTCAGCGTAGAGCTACTCGTGAAACGAAATCGACATCTCTTCTTGCCCTTCTCCAGTCGACTCTAAAGCTTCTATCGACTGTATCACCCGCTCTGCCATGGTTCGGAATGCTTGCCCTTGCGTAGAATCCGGCCCTTCAATACTCACGGGCTTTCCTGCATCCCCTGCTTTACGAATTTCCTCCACGAGCGGAATCTCTCCGAGGAAGGGGACTTGTTGCTGTTGTGCCAGCTGGCGAGCACCGTGCTTGCCAAAGATGTAATATTTCGATTCAGGATGATCTGGGGGTGAAAACCATGCCATATTCTCCAACAGCCCTAAAATTGGCACCCTTACTTTGTCAAACATCGCAATCCCTTTTCGAGCATCCTCCAAGGCTACAGGCTGAGGTGTTGACACAATTACAGCACCGCGCAGGGGAACCGATTGGACGATGGTCAATTGAATGTCACCCGTTCCCGGTGGGAGGTCAAGCACCATAATATCGAGCTCTGGCCACTCCACATCCTGCATAAACTGTTTCACGGCACTCGTCACCATCGGTCCCCGCCAAATCATGGCTTGGTCTGGGTCAATCAAAAAACCCATCGATACGAGGTGAACACCATACTTTTGGATCGGCTCAAGCTTCCGCTGCGTCGTAATCGTTGGCTTTTCATGGACATCAAACATAATGGGAACACTCGGGCCGTAAATATCAGCGTCCATGAGCCCCACCTTTAGCCCCATTTTTGCCAAGCTCACTGCTAGATTGGAGGCTACCGTAGACTTGCCGACGCCCCCCTTACCAGACGCCACCGCAATCACATGTTTGACCGTAGGCAACAAGCCCTGTGTCGCTTCTGAGGAGGCCTCCGTTTGCTGTGCGGCTCCGTCGTTGGGGTCACTCGCCCCGCTTTGAGTCCCTTCCATCCGTTTTGCCACAGAGATATTCACACCCACTGTGATATCAACAATGGCCTCTGAATCGACAAACTTTTGAATCGCTTGAGTCGCTTGATCTTTAAGAAGATCCGCTAATGCATCATTTTTGGAAGGTAATTCCAGCGAAAACGTGATGTATTTATCCTGAATAATGAGATCCTGCACCATCTCCAGGGAAATCAAGTCCTTCTCTACTTCTGGGTGAAGGACCTGCATTAATGCGCTGCGAACTTGCTCTTTGGTTATTGAACTCATGCCGCACAAAATACAAAATCTTGGGTCGAGTTCGTTGATACATGTGTTGGAAGTTCCGTCACGAGCGGCCGAATTTGTTATAGTCGACAATAGAAAAATGCCTACATTTGGAGCCATGAAAAAGACGCCTTTATACGACCATCATCAAAAGCTAGGCGCTCGCTGTATTGAGTTTGGTGGATACCTCATGCCCGTGAGTTATGAAGGGATAAAGCAAGAGCACCATGCCGTGCGCACTGGGTCGGGCCTATTTGATGTCTCACACATGGGGGAATTCTTTGTCACTGGAAAGGATGCCGCGTCTTTTTTGCAAATGTTGCTGATTAATGATGTGGATGCTTGCCCACCAGGGAAAGCTCAGTACACAGCGATGTGTCAAGAAGATGGCGGAGTACTGGATGATTGTCTTATTTACTGTCGTTCGGTGGAAGAATGGTTAATGGTGGTAAATGCTGCCAATGTTGAAAAAGACTGGGCATGGGTCACGCAGCTCAAAGAGGCTCGATTTGCAGAAGCCGATGTGCAACTCGAGAATCGCTCCGATCATATGGGCCTATTGGTGCTGCAAGGACCTTCATCGTTGAATCTTCTCAAGCCATTTACAGAAGTGGGCCTAGATGCAATCCCATTTTATGCATTTACCCAAGGACCTGTGTGTGGAGTCCCCGATGTATGGATCGCTACCACAGGATACACGGGTGAAAAAGGGGTGGAGCTCTACATCCCTACCGATCAAGCGGAGGGCATTCGGGCGATTTGGACAGCCTTATTAGATGCTGGGGCTGTACCCTGTGGGCTTGGAGCGCGTGATACACTACGCCTTGAAAAGGGATTCAATCTGTATGGCCAAGACATGGACGAAACGGTGAGTCCTCTCGAGGCTAGAATGGGCTGGGTCACCAAGCTCGACGCTGGACCGTTTGTGGGAAAAGAGGCTATTGCAAGTCAAAAGGAGTCGGGAGAGTATCGTAGACTTATCGGATTTGTAATGGATGAACCAAGAGCGATTCCTCGATCGGGGTATGAGGTGGTTGATTCGAAGGGTGAAGTGATAGGGAGCGTCACAAGTGGCACACAATCCATCACGCTTGGCCAGGGTATTGGAATGGCTAGAGTGGACAAACGTAAGGGGCTGAATCTAGAGGATGGCGCCTCCATTGGCATATTGATTCGAGGAGAAAGCAAACCGGCAACGATTACAAACCCCCCTTTTGTCAAATAACGCATGAGTGAGAAGCAACACCCTAAGTTAGAGATCATACTGTCTGCTAACGAAATTGAAGAAGGACAGCTAAAAGGCCGCTTGGTCGTGGTCATCGATATTTTACGAGCTTCAAGCACAATGATCACAGCACTCTCGAATGGTGCTACAAAGATTTATCCTGTGGAGGAAACAGACCAGGCCTTCCGATTGGTCCAAAATATGGATCGTAAGCAGGTATTAACGCTCGGAGAGCGTAATGGAGTAATAATTGAAGGGTTTGATTACGGAAACTCACCCTTAAGTTGCACGCCTGAAGTTGTGGGGGGGAAGCAACTTATTATGACGACCACGAATGGAACTCGCGCCCTTGAATACTCCAAAGGGGCCGAAGAGATCCTTGTTGGAGGGTTTTTGAATTATTCAGCCATTCTTGAGCGAGTTGAAGGTGCTTTGTATCAATCGATCCCTGTAACTCTTTTTTGTGCTGGCTGGAGAGGGTGTCCTGCGCTGGAGGATACACTCTTTGCAGGCATGATTCTGAATGCTTTATTAGAACGAGGCAATCCTTCGCTTCAGCCCCTCTCAGACGCGGGTCATATGGCGATTTGCTTAGCTCAAAGGCTTGGCGAGAAAGCCCCCGTGGGGATCGTGAAACAGAGTGATCATGCCCGTCGACTTGCAGGCCTCGTGGGAGAAGATGAGGTAGAGGTGTGTTGCTCTATGGATGCGTGCCCTGTCCTTCCTGTGATGTTGGACGGCACCATTGAGCTATCCAAACGGTAGTTGTGTCTCATTTTCACGATATTCCATGTTAGTCGACGTTCGAATCGCCTATCATGCCTACTAAAGCAACCACAAACTCATCCTCTAGAAGAAGTCTCATCGTCCTTGGTGTGATGATGATTGGCATAGGTTTGCTCTATTTATTGAGCCTCTTAACCTTTCAGGAGTCGGATTATGCTGCTGTCAGCAGGCTTGGATTCGGTGATTTGTTAGACCCTTCTAGCCGCTCTGCCACGCTCGTTCAGAACTGGGTTGGAACCGTGGGGGCATGGCTAGCCCATTTGAGTGTAACACTGCTTTTTGGCGTATTTAGTGTGACGCTTCCTGTTGTACTCATTGGCTCTGGGTGGGTGATGATACGTGATCTGTCATGGGATCGATGGCTCAGAAAAGTTGTCTTGATGACCTTTTGGATGCTCACGCTGAGCACGTTTGCTGGTTGGTTCGCTTTAGAGTTTGACTCGATCTCTTCTGTCATGAGCGGACAAGTGGGCTTCATGTTAGCCTCCCTTTTGCAGGGGTTGTTGAGCTGGGGTGCCTTGATTTTGCTGCTCACAGCATTGGCAACACTCTCCTTTATGACGTTTAAGGTGGACTTTTCCTTTTTGCTGAATCTTGATGTGAGTGCTTTCACGCAATGGGTGAAACAGCGCTTGAGTTCGATGAGGAAATTAGCTGATGCTCAAAAAGAAGTGCCTCGAGCTGCAGTATCTCGACCCAGTGAGCCTCAAGCAGACACTCCTAAATCTTCTGCCTCCTCTCCTGCTTCAGCTTCTGCATCTTCAGCACCTCCTGCGTCCACGCCTGCACCCACTACTGAAACCCCAGCCTCTACCCAACCCCCTACAAAATCATCCGAAGAGGCCTCTTCGTCGTCAGGAAATATTGAAATCGTGGTGGGGCAAGAAGAGGAAGACGCGGGTACCAAAGACCTAGGGCGGGCACAAAAAGCAGCGGCCAGTGGGTCCAAAAATAAATTTCAATTTCCGTCTGAGGACTTACTCGATCCTGCGACGGAGGATGACACTCCCGTGAATATGGATGAGATTCGCAGGGTTGGCGATTTGATTAGCGATAAACTAAAGCAACACAATATTGCTCTAAAAACTCATGCAGAGGATGACGGCGAGGACCGAGAGTTGCGCGCAACCGTTGGGCCAACCGTAACGCTGTATGAGATTGAGCCAGAGGATCACGTAAAGATTAGCCGGATTGGGGGATATGCTAATGATTTGAAGATGGCAACCGCGGCCAAGGGGATTCGTATCATTGCCCCTATTCCAGGAAAATCAGCGGTTGGCATTGAGATTCCAAACTC
>CEOK01056909.1_pt1 | contig 32219 bp, 28 predicted proteins | sample 427001 | NCBI WGS metagenome assembly CEOK01 (sample SAMEA2591108, study PRJEB7988) | marine metagenome | isolation source: saline water (ENVO:00002010), including | reverse complement strand
GAGCTTTTTTTATTTTATGATTTCCCTTATGAAAAAAGTCTATAAATGTATAAGACTTATTTTTAACCAACTATTGATTTAATTTTATGAAGACTTTTTTATTACCTTTATTGCTTGCATCCTTTTTCTGTCATTTGGTATTTGCTGATAGTGTCGAGCCAGATTCTGCTTCGGACTCATCTCTAAACGAAGACAAGATGCTTGAGATCCTTGGTTACATGACGGTGTATCGTTCGGGTTTAAAAGAGCTTGGTTTCGATGGTTCAGATGCTGATGCTATTTCACGTGGAATTAAGAAGGCATTGTCTGAAGATACTATGGATCCTGCGATTCAGAATGCCATGCCAGCGTTTCAAGCGTACATTGAAGAACGATTGGAACAAGCTGAAGTGCGACTAGCCGACGAACAAGCCTCCGCAGCGGAAATAAACAGTCAAGAGGGTGCAGCTTTCATTGCTAAACTTAAATCGGAGGATGGTGTGAAATCGACGGAAAGCGGATTGCATTATCGAATCCATAATGTAGGATCAAAGGAGCGTCCTAGTTTAGATGATACCGTTACCGTTCATTATAAAGGGACGCGTATTGATGGCACTCAATTTGACAGTTCCTATGATCGTGGTGCTCCTGCAGATTTTCCATTACGAGGTGTTGTTTCTGGATTTGCTGAAGGCTTAACAAAAATCGGTGAGGGTGGACATATCACATTATATATTCCGAGTGATTTGGCTTATGGTAATAATCCGAGACCTGGAGTTATTCAGCCTGGAGACACCTTGATTTTTGAATGTGAGTTAATCAAAATAAATCCTTAGTTTATATTGTATGTCTGGCTCAAGAACCGTCACTATTGGACTATTAGGCTTTGGTGTTGTTGGCCAAGGTGTTTGGAAAAATATAGAGCAGAATCGCAGTGCTCTTGAAAAGCGCTTAGGTGTCCAATTGTCGATTTCCAAGATTGTGGTCCGTTCATTAGACCGTGAACGAGCGATTCAGGTGCCGAGACAAATTCTATCAGAGGATCCGGATAGTATTTTAGAGGATCCAACGATTGATATTATTTGCGAGTTAATAGGTGGTACTGATACTGCCTTGGATTGGACAGAGCGTGCTTTAAAGGCAGGTAAAATTGTTATTTCTGCCAATAAAGCGCTAATTTGTGAGCACGGTGAGTCTCTATTTCAATTAGCTCGTAAGCATGGAGGACATTATTTATTTGAAGCTTCTGTAGCGGGTGGTATCCCCATAATAAAAACTCTTAGAGAGGCTTTGGTGGCGAATCGCTTTAATCTCATTTATGGAATTTTAAATGGTACTTCAAATTATATCCTAACGCGAATGGAGCGAGAGGGATTAAGTTTTGATGAAACACTAGGCGATGCTCGAAAGCTCGGATATGTTGAGGCGGATGAATCACTTGATTTGGATGGTATTGATGCTGCTCATAAGGTCGTTATTTTAGCGTATCTGGCTCATGGTAAATGGATTCAATTAAAGGATATCATTTGTGAGGGCATCCGATCTATTTCTAGTGAAGATATTGAAATTGCGAATCAACTGGGTTATAAGATTAAGTTATTAGGGATCATCGCTCGAGATTTTAAAACGAATGCTTTATCCGTGCGTTTGCACCCATCGCTTATTTCGAAATCGGAAACAGTGGCGAGTGTGGATGAGGTTTATAATGCAGTCAGCGTGACCGGTGATGTTGTTGGTACAACTGTCTTAATTGGTCGTGGTGCTGGGCAAGATGCTACTTCGAGTTCGGTTATTAGTGATATAGCTGATGCGGTATCATTATTAAAGGGGACTTCTTCAATCGATCGATTTAATGAAGTTGGTAGTTTATCGGATGATGAAAAGCGTGTAGAATTAGCAAAATCTGAGGTTTTAGAGAGTCGATATTATATTCGTTTTAAAGTCAGAGATGAAGAAGGTGTTTTAGCAAAGCTTTCAAATATCATGGCACAATATCATATTAGTTTTGCTACGGTTAACCAGAAAGAGCTGAGTGATGGCAGTGCTTTAATCATGGTGACAACCCATTCTACTTATGAAGCTTCTATCTTATCGGCTTGTAAGGACATAAAGGAAGCGACGGCAGTGCTTGAAGATCCTGTGAGTATTCGCATTTTTGATCCAAGTACTCACTAATTCTTAAAAATTTTTTACGCTAAGTGGTAGGGGCATTTCCCTGTAGCATTTTTACTAGGATTCAATTCAGACTTTTGATAGAAAAAATTCGTGTGTTGGGTCACCGTTGGATCAAATTCTTGTGAAAATGTTGGTGTCTGTGATGCGCTTATGGGTGGTATTAACCAGGTCCAATCTCCGGTAATCGTCCGCTTCGCATCTACTTCATTTTTGCAAAATTTTTCAAATTGTCTGCTAAGTGCGTGGTGATCGCCAATCTTAACTGCATCTCGGTCAAAACTATACAGAACCGCTCGGTTGAGTTCAATAATGGCTCGGTCACGCCATAAGCTACGATCGGTTTTTTGGTCATAGCCGAAGAGTTGTGCGATTTTTGGTAATGTATTATAGCGTGCTTCGTCTGCTAAGTTTCTAGCGCCAATTTCAGTTCCCATATACCACCCATTAAAAGGAGCGCAGGGATAGATAATCCCACCAATGACGAGTGCCATGTCTGATAATATGGGGGTTGTGTACCATTTTAATCCGAGATCTTTGAATGCCTTATTTTCTGGGTGCTCAATCAGCACTTCATTTAAGAGTTCAGGTTTTTGGTGAAAGACATCATAGACTGGCTGATAGCTACCATTAATTTTTAGGATCCAAGGCAGGGGTGTGAAATCACTTTGTTCATTGGGCTTCCATCCATTCTTTAAACACGCTTCTGTAAATCTAAGACTGTGTGGGTCACCGATAATGCTGCCATCTTTTTGTTTGAATCCTCCGTAGCGTATGAGTTGGTGGTTCAGGATAGTTACGGTGTCTGGTGTTTTAGCTTGAGTTGTGTGTCTGGGAGCAAAAATACTGACAGTACTTTTGATAGCGCCCTTATTGAATGCTGATGAAACATGTCTTTCTAGTGCATTGGTAATGGCTGAGTAGTCATCGATTTGTCTGCAATCAAATACATCAAGTTGTCTCCAGAAATGCCGACCGATGCATCGATTGCTATTCCTCCAGGCTAATTTAGCACCAAATTCTAATTCTTGAGGGCTATGTGTATAAGTCCCGGACTGAGCAATTTCTTTTTTGATTTCAAGGAGTCGGTTTTCCCAATGAGAAGCATCGTAATGAATTCCATCAAACTGTTTCATTGACGAAAGAAATGCTTCAGCTTGTATGTACAGTTCCTGCATAGTTCTAATAAAACTTTAAAATAGGGTTCTTAATTACAAATCCGCAGTATTTTATCTTAATTTCCTTTATTTTTCAGTTATCAATCCTTTATTAATCATTAAAAGTATTCGTATACAATAAACATTTCATCTTATGGCATTGATTGTTCAAAAATATGGGGGCACATCCGTTGGGGATGTCGATCGCATTAAAAATGTTGCAGAGCGTGTTCAGGAAACATACGAAGCGGGTAATGAGGTGGTGGTTGTTGTATCAGCGCGATCCGGTGTGACGAATGATTTAATCTCTCGTGCTAAGGCTTTAAATTCAACTCCTGATGAAAGGGAAATGGACCGTTTGCTTACGGCAGGAGAGCAGGAGACGATCGCACTAACAACGATGGCGCTCCATTCGCTAGGCATTCCTGCGGTTTCCCGTACGGGTAGTGAAGCTGGGATTTTGACAGATCCTAACCATACTCGCGCTCGAATTAAAGAAATCTCTGGTGGGGATTTGAAGGAACAGTTAGCAGCTGGGAAAGTTGTCATTCTAGCTGGTTTTCAAGGGCATTCGGAATCGGGAGAGGTTACGACGCTTGGGCGTGGTGGTTCTGATTTAAGTGCTATTGCCATTGCTGCTGCATTGAAGGCAGATTTGTGCCAGATTTTCACTGATGTGGACGGTGTCTATACAGCTGACCCTCGAGTTGTCTCTAAAGCAAAAAAGTTGCAATATATTTCATATGAGGAGATGCTTGAATTAGCGAGTTCAGGTTCAAAGGTGATGCAGAATAGAGCAGTTGAGTTTGCTCAGAAATATAATGTTAATTTTGAAGTTCGTTCTAGTTTTAATCGTAACCCAGGTACTATTGTGAAAGAAGAAGTAAAATCTATGGAAGACGTTGTCGTTAGTGGAGTGGCTCTCGACAATAAGCAAGCTAAGGTTGTTGTCAGTAATCTGCCTGATCAGCCAGGTGCTGCAGCGACGTTGTTTCAATCTTTGGCGAATGCCGATGTGAGTGTTGATATGATCGTTCAGAATATCGGGCGTGAAGGAAAAGCGAATATGACATTTACTGTAGCTCGTGATGATGTTGTGCGCGCTGAAAAAGCCGTGCAGTCCGCATTTTCTGATGTTGGTACCGGTACAGAGTTTGAGTCGAGTGAGATAGCCATAGTCTCAATTGTTGGGGTTGGGATGCGTACGCATTCAGGGGTGGCAGCGACTTTATTTGATGCATTGGCAAATACTGGTATTAATATTCAGTTAGTCAGTACTTCTGAGATAAAGATTTCGGTTGGAATTCATCCGGAATCTGCGGAAGATGCCGCTCGCTTAATTCACTCTGCATTTGGCTTGGATACCGTTTAAGCAATGAAATTTATAAGTACACGTAATCAGGTACCTCCCGTATCTTTTAGAACGGCAGTGGAGCATGGACTCGCACCTGATGGCGGTTTGTATATTCCTGATACCTTACCTGATTTAAAACCGTATCTTAAAGATTGGGAAACGTTATCGTACGTTGAATTGTGTCAGGCATTTTTTGCTTTTTTTGCGACCGATATTCCCAAAGAGGATTTAGATTTGATCATTGAGCAATCATATCTTCACTTTGAAGATCCTTCGATTGCTCCGATTCGTAAATTAGAGGATCAGCTTTTAGTTTTAGAATTATTTCATGGGCCGACCTTAGCATTTAAAGATTTTGCACTTCAATTATTAGGTAATTTTTATGAATACCAGATCAGGGAAAGTGGTCGCAAGATTTCTGTATTGGGTGCTACATCGGGTGATACGGGAGCCGCTGCAATTCATGGTTTATTGGGCAAGGAGGGCGTTACTTCTTTTATTTTATATCCTGATGGCCGTATTTCTCCATTACAAGAGCGCCAAATGACTTGTACTGGAGCAGCTAATGTTTTCCCTTTGGCGATTCAAGGTAGTTTTGATGATGCCCAAACAGCGATGAAAACAGTTTTTCAAGATCGAACCTTTGCTGAAAAGGTGGGCTTATCTGCAGTGAATTCGATCAACCTGGCTAGAATATTGGCGCAATGCGTCTATTACCTGTCCGCTTTTTTACGATTGCCTAAAGATCAGCGAGAGTCTTTCACCTTTGTTGTTCCGACTGGAAATTTTGGAAATGTTTTAGCGGGTTGGATGGTTCAGCAGATGGGAGTGCCCATCAAAGGTTTTAGGGTCGCAACAAATCAAAATGATATTTTACATCGTCTTTTTGAAACTGGCGTGTACGCTCAAGAGCAAGTAGCCCCTAGTTTAGCTCCCTCAATGGACATACAGGTAGCATCTAATTTTGAACGCTTTTTGTATTATTCGGTTCATGGGGATAGTGAATTGGTCCGCTCGATTATGCATGAATTTAAAACAACGGGTCAGTATATTTTCAAAGAGTTCAATGCGGATACTTTTTCTAGTAGTCGTACTTTGGATTCAGAGATTGCGTCGATTATTCGTTCCGTTTACAAGGACTATGGCTATGTTATTGACCCACATACTGCGTGTGGATTTACGGATATTAATTCGGAACCAAGTTTGATTTTATCAACGGCACATCCTGCTAAGTTCCCTGATACTATTGAACAAGCTATTGGAATTGATGTGCTGCATCCGTCTTTAGAAGAGTTTAAATCGAAAGCTATTGTGAAATATGCGGTTGATCCAACTCCTGAGGCGATTAAAGCCTTTATGCTGGAGCGAGTGTCTTAAGTATTGAGTACTTACATTTCATGATCCAAGAATTTCTTAAGTGTTCTTCGATCTTTCTTTGTAGGTCGACCTTTTCCTAAATAGCCTTTGTGGAGTTTAGAGCGATTGCTCCTTTCTTGTGCTTCAAATAATTCAGAGGCTGGTGTTTGGTCTTTGCAATATTCAGATACTTTTGAAGCTCCGACTCTTTTTTCTATTAACCCTGTAACGAGTAAGGTTTTTGTTAAATTGTTCCTGCGCGCTTTGATGGTATCTCCAATACGAACCTTTGTTGAAGGCTTCACGGGCTCATCATTAATGCGTACAGCAGAAGCTTTGCAGGACTGAGTTGCATCTGCTCGTGTTTTGTAAATTCTTACTGACCATAACCAGCGATCTATCCTAACAGAGTCTACTTCATTATTCATTCGGATAAGTTACCTTCTTTTTTTAAGGCTTCATGCATTCGTTCTAGTCCCTCAATTAATCGATTTTTCGGGCAGCCAAAATTTAACCGAACATAGTTTGAATCTCCAAAAGGCGTTCCGTCTGATAAACCGATGCCGTGTTTTTCAAAAAATTGGGTTGGTGATTTTATGTTTAATTGACTTGTATTTAGCCAAGCTAAATAAGTGGCTTGCATGGGCTTGAAAACAATTTGTGGCATTGATTCCTCTATGAAAGATTTAAGAATGGTATAATTATTATTCAAGTAGCGGATGAGTTCAATTCTCCATGGCTCTCCATGTCGATAGGCAGCATCGCAGGCCGCATAGCCAAAACAGTTAATTTCTGTAATGATCCCACGAATCGTTTTATAAAACTGTGTTCTTTTTTTCGGGTCTTGAATAATACTAAAGGCACAGGCCAAGCCTGGTAAGTTGTAGGTTTTACTTGGAGCCATCAGTGTTATTGTTCGTTGCGCTAAATTTTCGTCAATCGTAGCAGAAACAATGTGTTGGCTTGAACTTTCTAATATTAAATCACAATGAATTTCATCCGATATTAAGATTAAATCGTGTTTTTCTATGAAGTTTGATAATTGTGTTAGTTCTTCTTTAGTGTAAACTCGACCGACAGGGTTATGAGGGTTACATAATATGAAAAGTTTTGTGTCTGGCCGAATCGCCCTTTCCATAGCTTCGAAATCAAATGTCCATTGATTTTTTTCATTGAATGAAAGTGGTACGGTGATCAGTTCTCTTTTAGCGTATTTAGGGGCACTTAAAAAGGGCGGGTAGACTGGAGTGAGTGTCATTACGGAATCCGTTGCTTCAGTGAAAGCATGACAACACAGATTGATAGCAGGTACGAGTCCTGGTAAGAAGTGCAGCCATTCTTCTTTAATCTCATAAGAATGGCTTTTACTCAAGTATTGTATAACTGATTCATGGACGCTGTCATAGGGAATGGTATAACCAAAGACACCATGTTTTAGTCGAGCTTCTAGTGCTTGCACTATTTCAGGGGCTGTCTCAAAGTCCATATCAGCGACCCAGAGGGGTAGTATGCTTTTGTCTGCATAGCGTTCCCACTTGAGAGATCCGAGGTTCTTACGATCTGGGCAACTGTCAAAATGATACATATTTTTTATAATGATTATTCAATAATAAAACTGTCTTCAAAATTTTCTATTTCAACTGAATTTAAGTAGATTTTTTCAGGAAAAGGTTCTTCTAAATGAATATCATATTTTTTACCTGAGGGTAAATGGATGGTGGTTAGAGCATTTAATTCGGAGAAAAAGCCTGATACTTCATGGCTGAGTGTGATTGAATTTGAAGGATCAATTTGGTACTTTGACAGGAGTTTAGATTTTGGAAATCCAAAACCGACCGCATGTGTTTTTATTAAAAAATGATCAGAGTTTGATTTTAAATGAATAATGCCTGTCTGATTGATATTCAGTTGAATAGTCTGACTTTCTATAGGGGGAATGGTAATGGAGTGTACCTTGTCTCTAGGGCTTGCTAATAAAACAGCTAGAATAAATAGTAAACTTAAGGGGACGAGTGCCAACTGAATGAGCTTTTTTTTAAGTTTTTCAAATTTTGATTTTGGAGTTTCTTCCGAATAAAATTTATTTTTGTTTAATTGTAATTTTAAATAAATTGCTTTTGAAACAATCCACATAAAAATTGCAGACCATACCGTATCAGTTAAAAAATGCCCTCCCATGCTTGATCGTACAATCCCAATCACTAATCCAAAAATGAGAGCAAAAGTTATAATAGATATCCGTACTCTCTTTTGAAAGAGAAGTGCTAGACTGAAAAAATAGAAGCCCATTGTCGCATGACCGCATGGAAATGATTTACCATAACTTTCGAAATTGATCCAAAGGCTAGGTTCGTATGGTTGAGTTCCATTATATTCAACAATTTGGGCGGGTCTAGGTCTTCCCCAATACTCTTTTAATAATCCATTGACTAATACACCGTTTCCTATGGCTAACACTAAAAATAAATAGAGCGCAATTTTCCTAAATTTAAGGATGCTTTTAAATGAATAACTTAGGATCAGAATAATTAGTGACAATAGTGGGATGACTACAGCTGGTATGATTCCGTAATGATAGAAGAAGCTTGCGATCACATTTTCTTTTCCGATCCATATTGCTAAATGGTCATCCCAGAAAAGGTCTTGAAATTGTAAGTCCCAATTAAATAAATTACTGAATAAGGAAAATAAAACCCCAAGTATAATTGGAATTAGAATAGATCGTGATTTTAGAAAGTTTATTAAAGTTTTCGTGATGTCGCTCATAGCCACTCTCATTTAGTAATTATTGCTAGTTCAACCCAACTTCCATTTCCGGGATTAAATCCTTCTGACCAAAGTATTTGGTTATTTTTAAATACCTCAAAAATTAATGCTTTCCGATCATAGTAAGTAGGATTAGTTTTTTCAGTCAGCCATTTTTTTACAGATTTTTCACTTACTTTCCATTTTCTACTAAGAATAATAAGACAATCGTTATCTTTTAATTCAGTCGTTTTAATGCTAGCATCATCTAAAAAGATGCAATAATCATCTAGATACCAAATTAAGCTCGGTTCGGTAAATCCAATGGTGTAAAAATTAGAAATTGGAGTATCGATCTCCTTGATCAGTTCATGAGTATTTATCGTGATGTGAGTATTTCTTAAATGATTTGTTAATGGGAAAAAAAGCAAAGACGCAAATGCTATAAGAATGAGGGTTTGTTTTTTTAGATTTCTTTTAGCACATTCTGAGGCAAGTAATAGAGTGAATAAAAAGGAAGCTAGCAAGAAGCTTGCTTTTTGTAGGTCTATAAAGGGTTCATTATTTAAGTTTAATGCTACAAAAATGAGAGCTACAATGAGTGAAGAAAATATAAGGCGATGAATCCACACGCTGATTTGGAAGGTGTTTGATGGTACACTATTGTAGTATTTAGCAATGAGTAGGGCAATGGCAGGGTAGGCTGGAAGTATGTAATGGGGTAGTTGTGTTTTATAAAATGCAAAGATTAAAAAAGTCGAAAATATCCAACTTAATAATATAAGATCGTATGTGTCTTCTTTTTTATTTTCCCAAGCTCGTTTTAAAGTGGGTACTAGCTTGGAAACCCAAGGGTTTATAAAAATTAATATGATGAATAGATAATAGACTCCAGGTATATAGCTTCTGTTGTTAAAAGATTCTATTCCCCGCTGTATGACATGCTTGTTTAAGCCAATGTCAAAATAGGCGCCTTGCGTTTGAATTAAGGCGGGGATTCCCCAAAGAGCAATGATCGCTGTCGTTACAATCAGTCCGTAGAAAGATTCTTTTGCTAGTTGGATCACTGCATTTTTATTTTGAGACTCTTTCGGAAAGAAGATGCTTGATAGTGCAACCGTCATAAGCGGTATCAAAAGGGCTATTGGACCTTTTGCTAAAAAACCTAAAGCCATACTAATGTATAATAGGTAGAACCATTTTGAATAGGGATTGATGGTTACAGCGTCTTTGCGGAGGTATTTCAGTAATGCAAAGAGTGTGATGGTTAAACAGGCAATCAACAGCATATCTGCAACGGCTATTCTACTATGGATTAATACCTGAAATGAAGTGAGCCAAATGAGTGCACTAAATATTGATTTTCTGAGTTTGAATCCAGAGCTCATGGATATTTGAAATAGGACTAAAGCCGTTATCCACGAAGCGATTACGGAGTGTAAGCGAGCCGAAAATTCATGTTTGCCGAAAATGGAATAATTTAGGCGCATCCACCAATAAGTGAGAGGGGGTTTGTCAAATCGGTAGTCATTGTTAAAATAGGGAATAACCCATTCTTGTTTTTCCATCATTTCGATAGTAGCACGAGCAAATCTTGGTTCGTCCCTATCAAGGAGAGGTAAGTCTACTATCCCTGGTACTAAATATAGAATAGCGGCAATCGTTATTAGAACTCGAGGATGTCTTTCAATAAAATGCATTATTGAGAATTTTTCTGAAAGTCATTTTTAATATCTAAGAATAGATTATAAAGGGCAACTAAGCTTGGAAACAAGTTGGATAATATGCCGACAGAATCATTTTTGCCAAAAGTGAAATAAGCCAATAAGCAAATTGAGCCTAACAGTGACATAATCCAAAATAAGCGAGGCATGGTGACTTTTTGCACTTTATTTGAAGCAAATATTTGAACAATCCACCTGCCTGCAAATAAGCCTACCCCTGTATAACCGATTAGTTTCCACGGGGTGATCAGCAAGGATTTTCCGAAAATTGTTCCGTCAAAAAGAGAGTTATGCATAAAATCAGCAAATAGCAGTAGTTCCATAATTCGTCTTAGGGTTGTGGGTCTTTTTTAATTTCTTGAACATCGAAGGAGACTTTTCGATTAAGTAACCAACAAATACCAAATAAGTCATAAATGCCCCTTATCGCTCTGTCTAAGTTGGTATATTTAGATTGACCAGCATAGCGTTCTCGGTGATTGACTGGAATTTCAATAATTTTCAACCCAGCATTTTTCATGGCTGCTGCCATAAACCGGTGCATCCCATTAAAAGGCACTAGGTGTTGGACATCTTTTTTCCTGAAGCATTTTAAAGAACAGCCAGTATCTCGAATGCCATCTTGAATGAACAGCCTTCTAATAAAGTTACCAATTTTTGAGGCGATACGCTTACTTAAAACATCTTTTCTCTTTTTTCTAAAGCCACAAACCATTCCAGTATCTGCAGCCAAAGCTTCGACTAATTTAGGGATATCTGCTGGATCATTTTGTCCATCCCCATCCATTGTAACGATAATGGGTCCAGTTGCCTTAGTTAGTCCGGAATAGAGTGCTGAAGATTGCCCTCTATTTAGTGATGAATTTAGCACACGAATACCATCAATTTGACTGAGTATCGCTAATGTTTGATCAGAGCTTCCATCATTGATGGCTATGATTTCAGAGGTTGGGTTATGAGTTTTTATCTCCTCTAAAAGATATTGAGCCGTTTCGGCTTCATTGTAGAAAGGAATAACGATGCTAATTTCAGTGTGCATGAAAAGATGATTGTCCTTGGATAGTATGATTAAAATTATTTGTGAAGAAAATCTTATACTTAGGGTATTCTCTAAGGGGATGGAATCTTAGTTCTCCAAGATAGGTTAGCGATTCACAAGCAAGCCTTAAGTTTTCAGGCAGTTTATTTGAGTCATGAGGGTGTCGTTGCTCTTTAATTAGGATGGTTTTTTTGTTTTTGTAAGGTGTGCCGAAGAAATCAAATTGGTTCTTTATTTCGTCAGTTGCATTCCATTGATAAACATTTTTTTGGAATCCGCCTAAATAGGCTAGTTGAGATAGTACAAAGCGATGGGAATCTCCAATGATTTGTTCACCTTCTGGAGCCAGTGCTTTTAATTCCTGAGCGAATTTTGGGTATCCTAGCCATGCTCTTCTTTGCGGCTCTAATCCAGCATTGAAAAGGGGCTTCGATAATGGTTCTAGAAAGATAAAAAATAGAGCAAAAGCAAGGCTTAAGCTACCAGCGAAAGCAGTTCCGACAGTGAGGAGTCTTCTGTGTGACTGTTCAAATGCAATGAATATAAAGGCTATTAATCCTGGGAAAAAAGAGGCAGGCCAATTAGCATTAATGGATTGTCTAATTGTTAATAAGGATACGATTAAAAAACCAAGGACTCCAAAAAGAGCATAAAAACCGAATGCTTTGTTTGATCGTATTTGTTTTAATTTAGGGATCGCTTTGAAAATCAATACAAAAAAGATTGGCGATAGTAAAACCATTAAACTGCCATAGAGTTCAATCAATCTCTGTATAAATTCTAAAAATCCGAAGGGTGCCTTTTCAAAATGATGTGCCGTATGTTGAAATGTAATCCATCCATTTTTTGAATTCCATACGATCGAAGGTAAAAGAGCTAGTAACGATCCAATCAATGTGAACCACAGTTTAACTGTTTTTAGCAACTCGGGTTTGTAGATTAGCGAAGTAAGAATGATGAGCGGTAATTGTACAAGCATCATTTGCTTGGATAAATGTCCGAGAGACAAAAAAACAAATAATCCTAAAAAATCAGACAGGCTGGAGGTGGGTTTGCATAAAATTCGTGCGAAAAAGTAACAAGCGCCTGTCCATGAAAATAGTAAGGGCGAATCAACCGTAAGAAAACTAGAAATTAAAAGTTGAGTGGGGATTAAGCTATAAGCTATTAAACATTTAAATGCTAGTTTTTGGTTTTTTGTCAGCAACTGTATCGTTTTGTAAAAAAAGACTAAGGACCCACTTCCTAAAAGTGTTGTGAAGGCTTTAAATAAAAAGGTGTTATTTTGAAATAAGGGATTTAAAACACCATAGATCCATCCAATTAAGGGTGGTTTGCTGTAATAGCCCCAATCGGGATAAAATCCCCACAGCCAATAATAGGTTTCATCTCCTGCCATACCAATTGGCTGAAATACATGCCAAACCAAACGAAGAATCGTTAATGTAATAATATAAAAGTATGGTGAATGCACTCCTTAATACTTATTATTACGCTATCGAATTCAAGTTATTTATGTAGAAAATAAGAGCGGTGTTAGCTATTGTTTTTTTGCCAAAGCTCAAGGCATGTCTCGCAACAAAATCTCGATCCGTCTAGTTCAACGATTGCACTTTGCTTAATAACTTCAAGATTTTTCTTGCAGGTCGGACAACGCTCTATCGTTTTTTTTGAGGTCATGGTTTTTAGGTTACTCATAATCAGTTATGGTAATATGGTACTCTTTTTAATGTATTAATAAGTATTAATATCAATTATAAAATAATAATTTATGATTTTATTTTAGAGATTATAAGATAATTATAATCTCTACTAGTAAGCTAAAGAACTAAATTTTGATTATTAGTTTCATTTTTTGAATTGATTCTAGGGTATTAGTCTTTATGAGCTATAAAGTTTCCGAATGATTGACTTACTTTTTTATATATTTTCTGGATTAATGATTTTTGGTGCATTGGTCATGATTTTAAGCCCAAATGCAGTCAATAGCGCTATGTGTATGATTGTAACGTTAGTCGCTACGGCTGGTTTATTTGTCCTTCTTGAGGCCTACTTTTTAGCGATCCTGCAAGTATTGGTTTATGCGGGAGCAGTTATGGTCTTATTTTTGTTTATCATTATGTTGCTAGATGTGGATAAAGAAAAGGCTTCCTCTTTTAAAAATAAGACGATCACTTCGTTTGCTGTGCTCATAAGCTTTTTACTCTTAGTTGTTCTAACCTACAATACATTCATGGGTTCAGCACTGCCTGCCTTTGAGTTAAGTCCTCTTAGTGACGCTTTTGATGCAAACAAAGGACTGATGTTTAGTTCAGAGGCAAAATCTTTTGGTTATCTCTTGTTCACAAAATATATGTTACCGTTTCAGGTTATTGGATTTTTACTACTGATTGCCATGGTTGGGGTGATCGTTATTAGTAAAAAATCTAGAAATTCATGAATTAATTAATAGTTTTAAATATTATGACCATTGGAATTAACGAATTTATATTTTCAGCCACTTTACTATTTTTAATAGGCTTTATGGGTGTTGTTTTTAGGCGAAACACTTTGGTTGTTTATATGTCTTTAGAGCTGATGTTAAATGCGGTTAATTTAGCTTTAGTCGCCTTTTCAAGATATAATCAAACCATGGATGGTGCCATATTTGTATTTTTTATAATGACAGTTGCAGCTGCAGAAGTTGCAGTGGGCTTAGCTATTATCGTTATGTTGTTTAGAAAACGACAAACAATATCACTGAGTGAATTGAATGAACTAAAGGGGTAATAGAATGGATCCACTAAACGCATTACTCGGCATATTATTCATTCCTTTACTCGCTTCATTAGTGATTGTCTTATTGGGCTCAAAGCGATCTAAAGCGGGTCCATTGATTGCAATTTTCGCCTCTATTGGGTTACTATTGCTTTCATTGAGCCTTATTTCTAATGAAATTGGAGAAGCGGTTCGTTTTTCTTGGGAGTGGTTTCGTTTTGGAGATCATACGTTTGAGTTAGGGTTTTTGTTTGATAATATTTCAGCAACGATGCTGGCAATGATTGCTGTTGTTGGTTTGTTTATTACGATTTTTAGCCTTGGTTATATGTCTGATGATCAGGCGAAAGGGCGATTTTTTGCGGGACTTAGCTTTTTTATGTTTTCAATGCTAGGTATTGTACTAGCAGATAACCTAATCATGGTCTTTGTTTTTTGGGAGTTGGTTGGATTTAGCTCCTACATGTTAATTGGGCATTATTTTCAAAATGAAGAGGCTAAGTTAGCTTCGAAAAAAGCATTCATAGTGAATCGTATAGGTGACTTTGGCTTCCTATTGGGGATTTTACTGACATTTTGGCAGTTTGGAACAACTAATATTGAGGCGATTGCTATGGCTGTTGGTATGGATGCTTCTACAATTAATACCTTTATTGGCGCGCTATTAATTTGTGGATTTATTGGTAAATCAGCTCAATTTCCCTTGCATGTATGGCTTCCTGACGCAATGGCGGGTCCAACGCCTGTTTCTGCCTTGATTCATGCTGCGACTATGGTTGCAGCCGGTATTTATTTGTTAATTCGAATCGATGTTCTACTGGCTCCAAGAATTCTGACTTTCATTGCTTATCTGGGAGCTTTTGTTGCTTTATTTGCTGGATTCTGTGCTTATGCACAAAATGACATTAAGCGAATTTTGGCTTATTCAACATTATCACAGCTCGGTTATATGGCATCGATCTTTGGATTAGGTTTTCCTGGGATTGCCTTATTTCATTTGATCACACATGCGTTTTTCAAAGCCTTGCTATTTTTGGGTGCGGGTGCAGTCATTCACGCATGCCATCACGAGCAATCGATTTTTAAGATGGGTGGATTATACAAAAAAATGCCTACGACGACCGTTTGTTTCATTATCGGAACTTTAGCGCTATGTGGTGTTTATGGTTTTTCTGGCTTTTATTCTAAAGATGCGATCTTAATTGCAAGTTATGGTGTCCAAGTAGAACTGTTCTATGTCTTAGTATTCGGTGCGTTGATGACAGCGGGCTATATGGGTCGGTTGGTATGGACTGCATTTTTTGGTAAAGCAAATTCTGAGAAAGCGCTTCAGGCTCATGAGGTTGGTTTCAATATGTTGCTTCCGTTAATCGTTTTAGCGATATTTTCAATCTTTGTAGGACTCAATCACTATTGGCCATTTGCTTTAGGGGGAACTATTTCGGCAGATCTAGATACTATTCATCATATGGATGGTTATAAATCGATCCATAAGTTAGTGGTGATATTAGGTTCTACTGCTTGGATTTTAGGGCTTTTAGGCTCCTTGCTTTTTTATGGGTTAGGAAATAAAGAAGACCTATTGCAGAAACGAGCGCCTAGCGTATTTGCATTTTCAAAAGGTCGCTTGTGGATTGATGAAATTTATTCTTATTACGTCAATAAGATCCAGAGAAGTGTATCGAACTTTTTAAATTTCTTTGATGTCGTTATTCTTAGAGGCATTTTAATTCGTGGCGGATCAGGATTAGTCGGTGCTTTGGGGGTTGGCTTGCGGATGTTACATGTCGGAAAACTAAATGCCTATTCTATTTGGTTCTTATTTGCTTTATTATTCATTTATTTAGTTGCTTCTGGAACACTATAAAATTTTTCAACTATGGATTCTCAGTTATTATTTAGTGCCATTTGGGTTCCTTTTATTTTTGGTAGTTCACTTGCTTTAATTCCTTCTAAAGTGGGTTCTAAAGCTTACAAGTGGATCAGTTTAGCTGGTTGTTTGTGGCCTTTCTTGGTTGCTTGGTATTTATTTTTTCAATTTGAGGACGGTTTGCAGGGAGGATATCAATTTGAGTTTCTTCAATCTACAGGCTTGGATTCCTTGGGGATTTACCTTCATCTTGGACTGAATGGAATCTCTTTACCGTTATTCATTCTTGCTGCAACTGTTGGCTTAGCTGCAATTTTTTACGCGCTCCATTCTCATGCAGATCGCATTCAATTATATCTCAGCCTTCTGCTGATTATGTTAAGTGGGCTGATGGGTACATTTTCGTCTATTGATCTATTCTTTTTCTACTTCTTTCATGAATTTGCTTTAATCCCTTCCTTTATAATGATCATGATTTGGGGTGGAGTTGCACGTTATGCGATCGCTCTGGAGATAACAATATATCTAACGTTAGGAGCATTGCTTTCATTGGTTGGATTAATCGCGCTTTATCAACAAAGTGGTGCGGATACATTTTCCATGCTTGCACTCTCGAATGCATTAGCAGAGAGACCACTTACTGAAACAATAGAATCAAATATTTTTGCGCTTCTCTTTTTTGGTCTTGGTATTTTGGTGTCTTTATTTCCCTTTCATTCATGGGCACCCAAGGGCTATGCTGCGGCTCCAAGTAGTGCGGCTATGTTGCATGCAGGGGTGCTAAAAAAGTTTGGTTTGTATGGTTTATTGCAAATAGCTATTCCATTATTGCCTATGGGTGCGTTTGCGTGGTCTCCATGGCTGATTACTTTGGGACTGTGTAATATTGTTATAATTGGTTTGGTTACCATGGCGCAAAAGGATCTTAAGCAAATGATTAGTTACAGTTCTGTTATGCATATGGGGTATGCTTTTCTAGGGCTTGCAACATTTTCTGTTTTAGGGGCAGGGGGAGTTTTACTCTTGCTGGTTGCCCACGGTCTATCTGTTGCCTTGCTCTTTATGTTATCGACAAGCATTTACAAACGATTTGCTACTTTCGATATGAGTGAGATGGGTGGGCTTGGTAAAATTGCTCCAAATTTGTCTGTCTTTTTTGTTTTAGCTATTATGGCTAGCATCGGCTTACCTGGTTTTGCGAATTTCCTAGGGGAATTCGTTATTTTTGCTGCGATTGCTGAACATGAGAGTCTAAGATGGGTTCTTTTTGTGTCTGCATTAGGTATTATGATTTCAGCAATCTATGGTTTGCGCTCAATCGGTAATGTAGTTTTTGGAACCCCTGTAAAATGTAACAGTGAGGAAGAAGTCGAATTAAATGACATGAAAATGTTTGAAAAGCTTCCTGCTTTACTACTTTTAGGAAGTCTGATGATAATCGGTATTTTTCCTAAGCTATTTTCTGATAAAGCTAATCGTGACTTAATGCATTTATATGGTGATCAAGAAATGGTTTTAGAGGAAATAAGTCGGTCGGATGAGAATCAGAATCTTAATGATTAATAATTTGTGAGGAAATAAATGAATGACTAATGGTATAACAAGTTTTTTACAGGAATTGAGCCTGAGTAACCAATGGCTCGTCCTTCTGCCTGAGATCTCGCTAGCTCTGTTATCATTAGTGTTACTTGGATTCGATTTATTTGGAAAAGCATCTAGGCAAGCAGTTTTAGACGAGTTTAAGTTTAGGATTTCTTTAATGGGTCAGTTAGCAATTTTGGCCTTGTTAATAATTGGTAGGGAAAGCTTTAATCAGTCGGGGTCTTTTTTATTTGGAGGCTTGGTTGAACAGAGTGATCAGACCTTTTTAATGCGATGTTTCTTTATTTTAGGGTCGATATTTGTAACAGTCCTAGCCTCAAGGTTTCTTTCTAAAGCAAATCTTCCAAAAGCTGAGTATTATCATTTATGCCTACTAGCTTGTGCGGGTTTTATGCTGTTAGTGCAAAGTGCTCAGTTTGTCTTATTCTTTGTATCTTTAGAATTAGTCACAATAGCCTTTTACATATTAGTCGCTTTTAATCGAACGAATGCATTGTCTTTGGAAGCTGGCTTAAAGTATTTAACTTTAGGTGCTCTGAGTTCGGCATTTTTGCTTTTTGGTATTGTTTTATTATACGGTATATCAGGCAATCCTAATTTAGAGGGATATACGAGCTTAGGTTTTCAGTTTAGTCAGTTACAAGAGTTCATTCATTTGAATGCAGATAATACAATTGTTAGGGTGGGTGCTCTAATGGTTATTGCTGGAATATGCTTTAAACTAGGCGCATTCCCTTTTCAAATATGGATTCCGGATGTTTATCAAGGAGCACCGACACCAACAACTGCCTTCTTGGCAACTTCCTCTAAGGCAGCAGGAGTCTTTGTTTTAATCCAGTTGCTTCAAGGACCTTTTTTAGCACTAAGTGAATTTTTAATTCCGATCCTTTCGATTATTTGTACGATTACTATTTTGTATGGAAATATTGCTGCGAGTGGTCAATCGAATGTAAAGCGTTTGTTGGGCCTTTCAGGGATTTCCCATGCGGGATATTTACTAATGGGCATTATTGCATCTTTTTTAATTCCTGAGTCTTTCGTCGCTGTATTCTTTTACTTATGTTTGTATCTGTTGAGTTCATTTCTTGTCTTTGGATTGCTAATTCAAATTAGCCAAGAGGAAGAGGGTCAACTGGAAATAGGTGCATTTCGTGGCTTATATTCAAAGAACGCATTCCTAGGTACTATGGGTATCATTGGCTTAGGTTCTCTTGCGGGGATTCCTCCTTTAGGGGGTTTTATCGGTAAATTGTTGCTTTTAAATGTGGCTTTTCAAGCAGAGCTTTATTGGCTTATTGGAGTAGCGCTAGTGGGAATTGTCATTTCAATCTACTATTATTTTGGCTGGATTAGAGCGATGCTTACGGAGCAAGAATCTGAGGAAAAAGCGATTGCAATTTCATTTGAAGACCGAATTGTCTACGGATTCATTATAGCGCTAATAGTCCTCTTAGGGCTTATTCCGGGAATTTTGATAAGCATTATTCAATGAGCTTATCATACTAGGTGGACAGTGATCTAAAGTTGAAATGACTTTAGTACTCTTTGAGTTTAAGGAATTTTTCTATCGCTTGAAGATTTAATCTTTCGTAGCTATTTATGTCATTGGCTTCAAACCATCCTTGATTCATTTCGAGTGCATATTTTATGCGCTCACTTTTGGATATTACTGGAGTTTCATCAAAGGGGTATAATTGATAGTACTCTAGGAAGCGCCCAAGTTCATCAAAGTAAGCAATATCAAGTGGTATTTGTGTATTTTTCATCCAAAAAGAGGCTTTAATAGGGGCCTCAAAGACAAATAACATGCCATGATTTGCCTTTAGTGAGTCACGATGCATGAGTCCCTGAGCGAGTTCATTTTTTGTGACAGCAATTTGTGCGTAGAAAGTCACATCACCTAATTGGAGTTCTACAAAATCTTCAAAGTTTAATCCTTTTTGTACTTGTATCTCTTTTGAACACGATAGTCCTATGAATGTTATGCAAAAACAAATAACAAAGATTGAATAGCGTTTTATTTTTTCCATGATTTTAAGATTATAATAAAGATTATTAAAATTTAACTTTTTGGCTATGAAAATAAAATGTATTTATGCATCAACGGATCGCTCATCGGATGCCTTCTATCTTTCTGGGATTACTGTTCCAGATAGTTTTTTGTCACTTTTAATAGGCGGGCGAAAGATTGCGGTGGTTAGTCAGCTTGAGTACGCTAGGGTCAAAGCGCATTCAAAATTTAGTGAGGTCTATGAAATCAACGCTTTGAGGAAAGAGGTAGGCAATAAAATGAATCTTAAGCCATCAAGGATTGGAGTTCCTGAAATTATTTCCTATTTTCAAAAATCTGTTCGAGCAGAATCAGTCCTTATTCCATATGATTTTCCATCAGGTTTGAGTCATAGTTTACAATCTTTGAAGTTGCCAATAGAATGTTCGGATGAGCCTTTTTTAAAAGAACGTGCGGTCAAAAATAAATCTGAGATTGCTCACATACGTGCCGCTAATAAGGCGATTGTTTGTGGTTTTGATGTTGCGGAATCTGCTTTAGCTCATGCTAAAATTAAAAATAAAAAATTATATTTAGATGGGATGCTTTTAACGTCTGAGCGGTTGCGTGATGCGATCGATTTATCGGTATTTGAGCGCGGTTTTATTGCTCAATCAACTATTGTAGCTTGTGGCAATCAAGCTTGCGATCCCCACCAGGTTGGAGCCGGAGCATTAAAGGCTAATGAATTAATTATTATAGATATTTTTCCTCGTTGTAAAAAGAGTGGTTATTACGGAGACATGACGAGAACCTTTTTAAAAGGTGTTGCAAGCGATGAGCAAAAAGCACTTGTTTCTGCTGTAAAGAATGCTCAAAATGAAGCATTTTTAAAAATTAAACAGCGTGTTAAAGGTAGTACGGTGCACGCCTCAGTCGTCGCTAGTTTTGAAAAGCAGGGGTATCATACTGGCCAAGATTTGAAAAAAGACTTTTTTTACGGATTTATACATTCGACTGGACATGGATTGGGCTTAGACATCCACGAGTCTCCAAGTCTTTCCCCCAAAGGAACATACTTGAAGGTTGGTCATGTGATTACAGTAGAACCTGGCTTATATTACCCTAATGTAGGCGCCTGTCGCATAGAAGACGTTGTTTTAGTCACCCAAACCGGTTATCAAAAACTTTCTAAATACCCTTATCAATGGCTTGTTCGTTAGGCGAGAAGGCCTTCTGAGTCGCTTAAACTGATGAAATATGCTTATTTATTAGCTTTTGTCCTCCTTGATTTTAAGCATAACTTTCTTTATGCGTGGGTGATTTAAATCTTCGCATTGCGCAAACGCGTACTTATGAAGAATCACAGATTCTTTTAAATTTTTAACAATTCTTAGGTTTTTATCCATCCAAAATGCAAACGTATCTATCTTTTCAATAGTCAGAGGTAGTGTGACTTTCTTTAGCTTGGGGCATAGATTAAAGGTGAAGGATTCAATCACTTTTATTTGACTCGCCTCTAAATCAACTTCTTTTAACCATTTGCATTTATTGAAAGCGCCAAACCCCAAGTGTTGCAGGGAGCTCGGTGCTTGAAATTTACTAATATTTGTCTCAGCGAAAGCAAACGATTCAATTGATTCTAGGCTATTAGGGAGCACAAGATGTATGAAATTGTTTTGCCCCTTAAATGCATGCATTCCAATTTTTGTAACAATGAATCCTTCTATTTTTTCTGGAATGATGAGTGTCTTGCGTTTAATTTTTTCGTTACGATGACTCCCTGTAATGGTTATGGTATTATCTATTATTTTATATCTTAAGCCTTCGTAAACATATTCAGTGTCATTCAATCCATTATCACTACCTATGGTTGTATTTGCGTATGTCTGTAGTTGAAACAGTCTAATTACACTACAAAGTGCTACGAAAAATAACGATTTAAAAGCCTCTTTAAAAGTGGTTTTAAAAGCTTTGATTTGTTGGCTTTGATAAAGCCACCGATAGGGATAGCGCGAAGAAAAATTCAAATAGTTCATAATATTATGAACCATTTGTATGGTATTTTATTCCCTAAATTTGCAGTTTAACGAAAAAAAGGAAAAAATCACATATGTTCTACAGTATCAATGCCTAGAATGGTGAGCCCGAGTTCTAGTATTAATTGGGTCCTGTGGCAAAGAATTATCCGACGTGTTTGGATTTTCATGTCTTCATGAATCACTTTTTCATGGGTGTAGAAGCTATTAAAAGTGCCTGCCAATTCAAAGAGATAGGTGCATAGGAAGTGTGGTCTTAGGTCAGACAAGGCTTGCTCTAAGGCAATAGGAAATTGGATGAATTTTCTAGCTAGTGTTTGCTCATATTCGGTTTCGATTGAAAAGCTCGTATCCGTATGGATCGATTGTTCCTGACGATTGGCTTTTTTGAAAATACTATTAATCCTAGCAATAACATAGAGTAAATAGGGTGCTGTGTTGCCCTCGAAACTGAGCATTCGATCCCAATCGAAAACATAATCTTGGGTACGGTTGGAGGATAAGTCGGCATATTTCAAAGCACCGATACCAACGGCATGAGCAATTTTTTGTTTTTCCTCTTCTTCTAAATTTGGATTTTTTTGTGAAACTACGGAATAAGCTCGTTCTACTGCTTCATCAATTAATGCTTGCAGCTTAATTGTCTCGCCTGATTTTGTTTTAAATGGCTTATTGTCAGATCCTAAAATGGTTCCCCACCAAACATGTTTTAGTTCAGGTACGGAGTAGCCTTTTTGGGAAAACCATTTGTTTGTTGTAAGAAATAGTTGTTGAAAATGATCCTGTTGGCGAGAATCCGTTAAGTAAATGACGGATTCTGCATCAAAGTGTTCTAGGCGATATAAAACCGTCGCAAGATCGGTTGAGGCATAATTGGATGCTCCGTCTTTTTTTCTGATATTAAAGGGGAAGGGCTGTTTATTATCTCTAGAAAACTTTTTAACCTCATCATGCCAAACAACTAAAGCTCCCTCGCTTTCTTCAGCGATACCAAGTTCTGAGAGTTCTTGATAAATGCGATCAACTTTGTCTCGATAGAAAGATTCTCCAAGTGTGTAGTCGGTACGAACACCTAATTGCTCAAATAAGTGATCAAATGCTTGGTTGGAGATTTGAACAATAGATTGCCATAATTGTATATTGGTCGGGTCGCCTTTTTGTAGTAGTAGTAATTCATTTCTTGATGTGTCTCTCAGTGAAGGATCCATTTTTTCTAAATGAGATCCTTCTTTGTAAAGTCGGTCGATCTGGATTAGTGCTTTCTCTGGGTCTTCAATCTTTGAAATGTCTATCTTGTTTCGCTTTAACACCATAATGAGTGTGCCAAAGTTTGTGCCCCAATCGCCGATATGATTATCTCGAATTAGTTTAGTGCCACAAAATTCAAGCATTCTTGCAATAGCTTCACCGATAACCATCGGTCTTAAATGACCAATGTGTGCCTGTTTCGCTGTATTAGCGCTGGGGAAGTCAATAACGGTTTTTTGAGTTTTAAACCAATGTTTAGTTTCATTTTTAAACACATTTTCTGAATGATGGATCCGAATCCATTCACTTAATAATGATTTATTTAAACGGATGTTGATAAAGCCAGGTCCAGCTATCTCAAAAGTAAGGTAGTGCTTATGGATCTGCTGGGAAGATTCAATAGCTTCGAGCAATGTCATAGCCAATGCTCTTGGGTTTGAGCCTAATTGTTTAGCTAATGGTAAAATTCCATTTATTTGAAAGTCGCCAAATTTTGGATCTGCTGCTCGGATTATCGGATCAAAAGAATTTCCCAAAAGTTTTTGTAACTCCTGGTTGTCTCGGATGATTTGATCAATCGTTTGTTCAAGTGATCGAGCAATTAATAATGAAACTTCCATAATAGAGTAATTGGTGTAGTTATCGATTTTGGCAAGGAAAAGGCTATACTAATCAATGAAATGGGTTTTCTTCCTTGGATTTTAAGCTTGACTTTTTTCTTAAGAAGTTTGTCATAAAAGGTTTATGCAATAAAACTGCTGATTCTTCAAAGAAAAATTTTGAGAGATTTCAGAGTGTATTGCTTAAAAGACATCTTTTTCATCTTTATCAAATAGTTCTCTAATGCGCAAAAAAATCATAAGTACACGCAAGTTTATTAAACCATCTTTTCGTTATTTAATCGAAAAAAAACGAGATGGGGGCGAATTTTCAGATGATGAAATTCGTTACTTAGTCGATTCTATACTCGATGAGGAAATTCCGGATTATCAGCAGGCATCGCTTGCTATGGCGATTTATTTCCAAAGTATGTCAGCACAAGAAACTGCAGTTTTTGCCGAAGAAATGATGTTATCTGGGGAAATGATTGATTTAACGCACATTGCTCGTCCAAAGATTGATAAATATTCTACAGGTGGTGTTGGTGATAAATCTTCGATTGTACTGGGTCCGCTTGCGGCAGCTGCTGGGGTTGTGATGCCTACGATGAATGGGTTGGATGAAGAGTATGTGATTCGTAATTTAGATAAATTATCAGCCATTCCCAAATTTAACCCTGAATTAAGTATAAAAGAGTTTAAAGCTCAGTTAAAATCTGTGGGTTGCTCTATGATTGAACAAAGTGATGAAATTGCTCCAGTTGACGCAATGCTTTATAAGTTGAGACAACAAACGGGTTCAATCCCAAGTATCCCGCTTATTACAGGCAGTGCTTTAAGCCGTAAATTGGCACAAGGAGCTGAAAGCTTAGTTGTAGATGTGAAATGGGGGAATGGTTCCTTCATTAGGGATATTGAGCAGGCGCGACAGTTAGCTCGTTTTATCACTCGTGTGGTACGTTCTTTGAAAAAACGTCGATGCGTGGCACTTGTAACGGATATGAACCAACCGCTTGGTGATTCTGTTGGAACAGCTTTAGAGCTTAAAGAAGCGATTGAACTGTTGCAAGGTCGTGGGCCAGAGGATTTGAAAGAATTAATCCTTAGATTAGGAATGGAAATCGTTCGCCTTGCTGGTGTAGCAGGGTCCACATTATCCGCAAAACAAACGGTAGAGCGTCATTTAAATGATGGATCAGCCTTTGAGAAATTCAAAGAAATGGTTGCGGCGCAAGGAGGTGATACGACTGTCATTGATAATCCAGATAAATTTCCAGTGGCAAAACATATCCGTAAATTGCCAGCACCAAAGCGTGGATATGTGCATACGATTAATGCAGGTATGATTGCCGAAGGTGTTCAAAAATTAGCTATTTTGAAAAACAAGCGTTTAGATCCTGCAGTTGGAGTATCTGAAATCAAAAAGGTCGGCACTCAAGTGAAACAGGGAGAACCCTTAATGATGATTCATTATAATGATGAAACTAAGATGGAAGAAGCCTTAGAGTTCTTGAAGTCTGCTTATCGATTAGCACCTAAGCGCCCTAATCCTCCTGAATTAATAGCGGAACGAGTGGCTTAAACATTAAGCTCGACTCATATAAGTTTTATCCGAGGTCGAGACTTTAATGATTTCACCCTCTTTTATAAAAAGCGGTACTTGAATCGTAAGACCCGTCTCTAGTTTAGCGGGCTTTTGTACGTTGCTTGCGGTATCACCTTTAATACCTTCAGGTGACTCAGTGACTTTTATTTCAACTGAAGCAGGAAGGTCGATGGATATCGGGGAATCATCGACAAATAAAATCGTGTAGGCATTATTTTCGACAAGAAAGTCTATGGCGTCTGCCACTAAAGCGTCACTGAGAAGCGTGTCTTCGTAAGTTTCTGGGTCAATAAAGTGATAACCATCACCATCTTTGTAGGAATATTCTAGTTTTCGATTATCGGTATGAAGGATCTCAACACTGTCGGTAGTGCGTATTTTAGTGTTCGTGCTAGAGCCTGTGTTTAGATTTCTCATAGTCACTTGCATGAAACCAGCTTGTCTTCCTTGGGTTCTATGAAGGACGTCTAATACAAGGTGAGGACTGCCTTGATAATTTAAAACTTTACCTTTTTTTACGTTTGTTGGGGATGCCATAGTCTTTAAATGATTTCTAAATGATTTGGCATTCAGTAGAAATGCTGTCAAGTACAGGATTAAAAATTGCAAATACAAATTGTTTCGTTGCAAGTTTTAAAAAGTATTTATACTAAGCATCATATTATGAAAATATTAGTAGCAGATCGCATTTCACCGATAGGGGTAGATTTATTTAAAGCCGAGGCAGGCTTTGAAGTTGTTGAAGCTTATGGTTCAACACCAGAACAGATTTTAAAATTAGTTAAAGATGTGGATGGAATTGCTGTTCGCTCTGAGACGAAGATAACAGCTGAAGTGTTGGCAGCGGCTAAAAACCTTAAAGTCGTTGGTCGAGCAGGAGTCGGTGTTGATAATATCGATATAGAGTCTGCTACCGATCATGGGGTGATTGTAATGAATACGCCTACTGGAAATACCATCGCAACTGCTGAATTGACTTTTACTCATATGTTAGCTGGTACAAGGCCGATTGTTCAGGCTTGTGCTCGAATGAGAGAAGGGGGTTGGGATCGCAAGAAATTCACAGGATCGGAACTCAATGGTAAGACACTAGGAGTCTTGGGCATGGGGCGTATTGGAGCTGAAGTCGCAAAGCGTGCCAAAGCCTTTCAAATGAATGTATTGGCATTTGATCCTTATTTAACCGAATCTCGAGCAAAGGAATTAGGGGTTAGTTTATCAACTTTTGATGAATTGATTGAAGGTTCAGACTATATCACTGTTCACATGCCCTTAACGGCTGAAACAAAGCATATGTTAAACGCTGAGACCTTTCAGCGAATGAAAAAAGGAGTTCGTGTTTTTAATTGTGCTAGAGGTGGAATCATCGATGAGGGAGCTCTGTTAGACGCTTTGAAGTCGGGCCAAGTAGCAGCGGCAGGTTTAGATGTTTACGAAGACGAGCCCCCAGCGGAAGCGAGTGAACTGCGCAGTCAAGAGAACTTGGTTTTAACGCCTCATTTAGGGGCATCAACTCAAGAAGCTCAAGAAAATGTTGGTATTGATATTGCTCGCCAAATAATCGATGTTTTAAAAGGCGGTCTTGTTGTGAATGCTTTAAATATGCCTTCAGTTGACCCTCAAACATTAGACCATTTAGCTCCATATATTCACTTGTCTGAAAAGATTGGTACGTTTTCTCAACAACTCGGTCTTGATAGTGTGGAAAAAATTGTTGTTCGATATTTTGGTAAACTTGTAGAGCTTGAAACATTACCTTTGACAAACGCAGTTCATCGAGGGTTCCTACGAGAAATCACCGACACCGTCAACGATGTGAATGCTCCTAAGAAAATAGCTGATTTAGGAATTGAAACGGAAGAAGTTAGAACGCAAGCACATGACAATTTCAATGAACTCATTGAGGTGAGTGTGATTAATAAGGATGGGAAATCTAGGACGATAGGTGGAACGCTTATGGGTAAGCAGCAAACTCCAAGGATTGTTTCAATTGATGGGCATGCAGTTGAGGTCAATACAGACGCACACTTGATTGTGCTTAAAAATAAAGATGTTCCTGGAATTGTAGGCTTTGTCGGACAAGTTCTAGGAGAAGATTCTGTTAATATCGCAAATATGTCATTGAGTCGGGATAAAGGACAAGGCTTTGCGGTGAGTGTTTTTGAGCTAGACAGCATTCCTTCTGAGGAGGCGACTCAAAAAATAGTCGCACATGATGCGATAGAAAAATACAAAGTAATTTCTCTCTAATCGGATTAATTAAATGGAACTATTTTGGGCATTATTGATTGGCTATGTGATTGGCTCGATCAACTTTGCTGTTCCAATTGCTCGCAGTAAGGGCGTGGATTTGTTTGCTATTGGAAGTGGAAATCCTGGAGCTACCAATGTAAAGCGAACGATGGGTGCATTTTGGGGGAATACGGTTTTTGTTTTAGATTTTCTCAAAGGCGTTATCACGGTATGGGTTTGTTTTGTGCTTTTTGACTCCTTAGAGTTTACGAAGTATTTTGTTGGGATCATTGGTTTGTCGGGGGCTATCATTGGGCATAGCTTTTCTCTATTTTTAAAGTTTAAAGGGGGGAAAGGCGTTGCTACAACTATGGGCGGTTTACTTGTTTTGATGTGGCCTGTTTTAGTGATTGGGTTGGTTGTATGGGCGCTCTTTTTCTACGCTACAAAAATTGTTGCCGTAGCATCAATTGTATTTGCTGTAAGCTTACCTATTTCTGCTTTATTTTTCTATTCGGATTCAGATAGTCGTTTCATTTTTTCTCTCGTCTTATCTGTATTGATCGTCTTGAGACATCACGCAAATATTAAGCGTTTGATTGGTGGAGAAGAGAACAGCTTCAAATCGTAAGCCTGTATCGTAATCTTGACATTGAAACTGAAAGTGATTTGCTGACTTTAGTTATATCTATCTTTAGATAAGCGGGCATTGCCTCGCTTTTTTTATTTTACAGTCAAATATCTTTTATGAGTCACGAAATTTTATCAGTCCTTGAATACATGGAAAAAGAAAAAGGCATTGATCGCGCATCAATGATCGATGCTATTTCTGTAGCGATTGCGTCTGCTGCCCAAAAGAGCATTAACACTACCAATGATATTCGCGTTGAAATTAATGCTAAAACGGGTGCGTTGAAAGCTTGGAATCAATTGGAAGTGGTTGACTCAGTCGGTGATGTTCAGAGAGAAATTCATATCGATAAGGCACGCACGATCGATTCGTCCGCTATTGTTGGAGGAATTGTTGAGACTAAAATTGATCCTTCTTTTTTAGGTAGAATCGCTGCTCAAACGGCAAGACAGGCAATTTTGCAGAAGATTCGTCAATTTGAGAAAGAGCGAATCTATGATGATTTCAAAGATATTGTCGGTGATATTGTCACAGGGACTGTCCGCAGAAGAGAGCGAGGAGACTTATTGATTGATTTAGGTAAAGCAGAGGCGGTATTGCCTTCAAGGGAGCGGATTGCGGGAGAGGATTATGCACCAGGTGAAAGTATTCGATGTTTATTATTGAAGATTGAACAAGGTAACCGAGGGCCTGAAATTATTTTATCTCGATCAAATTTAAATTTTGTTCGTCGTTTATTTGAAGTTGAGGTTACTGAAATTTCAGATGGTACCGTAAAGATTGAAGCAATGGCACGTGAGGCAGGCTATCGTACAAAAATTGCCGTTAGTAGTAGTGACCCTAAAGTAGATCCAGTTGGTGCCTGTGTTGGTGCTAGAGGGGCTAGGGTTAAAACAATTGTCCGAGAGCTTGGCGGAGAGAAGGTTGATATTATTCGATACGAGAGTGATCCAGTAGTGTTATTGGAAGAGGCTTTAAAACCTGCGGTTCCAAAAGATATTCAAATCAATGAAGCGGAGCGGAGAATTCACTTTAATGTCATTGAAGACGATCTTTCAATAGCGATTGGTAGGAAAGGGTTGAATGCAAAATTAACTTCAAAATTGCTTGGCTGGAAACTGGATATTGGCAAAAAAGAAACGGAAGCAGTTGGATTTAATGAGAAATTGGCGAAAGCCGTTGAAGGTATTAATTTGATTCCAGGAATTGAGCCAGAAATTGCTGAGCGATTAGTTCCTATCGGTTTAGTTAGTGCTGATGCTTTTGAAGGTGTTTCGAGTGCTGATTTAGTGGATACGGGATTTAGTGAGAGTGAAGCGGAATCTATTTTAGGAAAAGTTCAACAATACTTAGAAAATAATTCATAAATTACATTATTCAAATTACCAATAAATGAGTGTTCGAATTCATCAACTTTCCAAGGAAATTGGAATGGACAATAAAGAGCTAATTGAGCTTCTTAGAAGTAGGGGGTTCGAAGTAAAAAGCTCTTCTAGTACGATAGATAATATTTCAGCGGAGTCTATAGTTGAAGAATTTAAAAAGCAGACAGATACAGTCTCAGAGGAAAAAGTTGAAGAGGAGGTCACGAAGCCTAGCAAAGAAGAAGTTTCAAAAAAAACTATACCGACTGGGCCGATTGTTCGATCAGCAGATGAAATTAATCAATCAAGAGAAAAAAACAATAAGCCCTCAGCTCAAGCAGGTAAGAATGCAAAACCTCCATCGCCAACTCCACCTAGAGTAATTCCACCTTCTGCTAAGCCACCGAGTCCTCGACCGGTTCCTCCTATGGTAAAGGATGTTTCCGCTCCACCAAAAATTCCATCTGAAGAAAAGAAGGCTGTTAGTAGTTCAATTGAGGGTAATGCTAATGACGAAACAGAGTCTTCAGAAGGTGTGAAGGTGATACATGTCAAGCCACCGATAGTAGTTAGAGATTTTGCGGTGCAGCTTGGTTTAAAACCATTTAAGTTAATTTCTGAACTAATGGAGATCGGTATTTTTGCATCGATGAACCAAACGATTGAAGAGTCTGTAGCGATTGACCTTGCTAAGAGGCATGGATTGACCCTTGAGGTTCATCATAGAGGTGAGGGGCAGTCAGAAAAACCAGAGAAAAAAGAAGTTAAAAAATTAGATGAAGACGATCCGAAATTTCTGAAGGAGCGTCCCCCAGTATGTTGTATTTTAGGACATGTTGATCATGGAAAAACGACTTTGCTGGATACCATTAGAAAGTCAAGTGTTGTAGAGAGTGAAGCAGGGGGTATTACCCAACACATTGGTGCCTATCAAATTTCTCATGAAGGAAATTTAATTAGTTTTGTGGACACTCCGGGTCACGCAGCTTTTTCAAATATGCGATCTCGTGGTACAAATGTAACGGATATTGCGATTTTAGTTATTGCGGCTGATGATGGTTTTAAGCCACAAACCGATGAAGCACTGAAGCTCGCTAAAGCAGCTAATAATACGATTATCGTGGCAATTAATAAAATTGATGCGAAGGGAGCGAATGTCGATCAAGTGAAAAAAGAAATGCAAGAAAAAGGCATTGCATCGGAAGATTGGGGTGGAGAAACCGTAACGGTAGAAATTTCAGCATTAAAGGGCACTAATATAAACGAGCTTTTAGAAATGATTTTGCTACAAGCTGAAGTGTTAGAATTGAAAGCAAACCCTACAGCGAATCCTACAGGTACCGTAATTGAAGCTCAGATTGAACAAGGCAGGGGTCCCGTTGCGACGGTGATTGTTGAAAAGGGAACTCTAAAGAAAGGTGATGCCTTAGTTTGTGGTGAGAGCTATTGCCGAGTAAAATCTATGATGGATGCGCAAGGAGCTTTATTGACATCTGCGGCACCATCAACGCCTGTGAAACTATTAGGATGGTCCGAGGTTCCTAAGTCAGGGCAACGTTTCATAAAGGAGAAAAATGAGAAAACAGCGAAGCGCATAGCTGATGAGGCTAAGTCAAATCGAAAAATGGAGGACTCGAAACAATCAATAGAAGCCAAGTCAGATTCTTCAGCTAGTTCGGTAGAAGATTTATTTGCGGCTATTGAGAATCAAAATAAGAAATGTTTGAGATTGATCGTAAAGTCCGATGTGCATGGATCTTTGGAAGCATTGGTTGATGGTTTGAAAGCAATCGACACAAGCAAAATTGATTTGGATATTATTGGTCAAGGGGTCGGTAACATTACTAAAAATGATGTCACTCTAGCCAGTGCGGGAGAGGCAAGTATTGTAGGATTCAATGTAAAATTAGATAATGGTGTACAAAGCATTGCGAAGCATGAAGAGGTTCAGATGATCCAACACTCAATTATTTACGAATTATTGGATCAAGTAGAGGAAGCAATGTCTGATCTATTGGAGGCAGAAGTCGTTGAAACCAAATCAGGTGCTGCTGAAATTCGCCAAGTATTTTCTATTTCAAAGGGTCGACAAGTTGCTGGTTGTATGGTCACGGAAGGACAAATACATCGTTCGGGTACCGCTCGTTTGTATCGAGGTAAAAAATTAATCATTGAAGGTCCAATCGATACTTTAAAGCGCTTCAAAGATGATGCTAAGGAGGTACGTGCTGGTTATGAGTGTGGTATTAACATAAAAGATTGTGACGACTATAAAGAGGGAGACATCTTAGAATGTTATTTGGTAGAGAAGAAAAAAGCCTCTCTTCGCTAAACTAATTTCTATTAGGAAGGCATTTTGACTATTTAAAGAGTATGTCTCAAAGATTATCTAGAGTTAATGAATTACTTCAAAGGGAGATTAGTCAACAGTTGCATCAAAACTATCGTAGTTCGGCTGTCAAAATCACCATAGCCACGGTTGAAACAAGTACAGACTTAAGGCGAGCTAAAGTTTATTATTCGGTTATTGGAGGTAATGTGGAAATTGCTGAAGCAGAGCAACTATTTAGGAAAATTACAGCTGATTTACAAAGAAGGGTTAGTAAAGTAATTATATTAAAATACTTTCCGAAATTTGAATTTATTTATGATGCTTCCTTTAAAAGGGGTGCTGAATTAATCAATCTTTTAGATGAATTAGAAGAGGAGGAACCGAAATGAAACAATTTTATAGCAATATCAGTACACAATTTAA